>Ga0307379_10004608_pt1 | contig 19614 bp, 13 predicted proteins | sample UN2MG_FD_202237 | JGI IMG/M metagenome (GOLD analysis project Ga0307379, IMG submission 202237) | Soil microbial communities from Risofladan, Vaasa, Finland - UN-2 | ecosystem: Environmental > Terrestrial > Soil > Coastal area > Acid sulfate soil | place: Finland: Risofladan, Vaasa | collected... | reverse complement strand
CGGAAGCGGCACCAATTTCTGCCGCACCGAATAGACGTAGCTGCGGGAAAGCTGCTTCAGACGCTCGGCCGCGAGTCCAGGGTTGCGCACGGCCTTACCGAGGAGCTGGGGCAACCGCTGCAACGTGGGAACGACCTGCTGGGCTTCCTGACTATTCTGCGCCGCAATGAGAGGCGCAAGCTCGGTGCCCGTGCTGATCAGAGAGTAGTGAACTCTGACGAGGATGGAGCCCCTTTCGACCGCGGGGCGCGGCACGCGGGCGAGAACGGCCTTATTCTGCGAAAACAAAATCTGCTTCATGTCAGATTACCGTGCCGCGGCCGGAGTGGAGTTTTCCGGATGCGAAGAGAGATTATGACATTCAAACAAGGACTCATATATTGCCCGATATGACTCTGCGAAAGCACTGTGGGAGTAGTGCCCTCGGTAGAAGGAAGCTATTTTCATTTTTTGATTGATACTTCGAGGTTCCTCTACAGGACCTTTTGGATCCAAGAGGTTCCCGCCAGCCCGCGCCGCATCCATACAGGCAGGGAGGGAATCATTCAAGACGACGCCAAGCCCCGCTGCGCCGAATTCGGCAAACTTGGTCGGAAACGCGACATCGTTCAAAGCGGCCCTGGGCCGAAGCATTACGGCCACGTCTGCCGCGTTGAGATAAGCGTTCATTTCCTCAAAGGAGGCGCATAGCACTCTAGCGCCAGGAACTTGCGCCTGCTCGACAAGGGCGCTCGCCACATCCACCTCCGGCGTGAGGATGAGGAGGCGTCTCGGATGAGCGCCCTCGAGGTCCTTGTAGAACTGTAAGGCGTTGTCGAAGCCTTGGTAGGGGCCAAGCGAGCCTGAGTAGACAAAGACCGTCTCTTCCTCGCCGAAGCCAAGCTGCCGTCTCGTCCTCGCTCGCAGTTCAGGATCAAAGTAGAATCTGTCGGTGTCCACGATGCAGGGAATGACGGCGGCCGGTTGACCTCCGAGGCGCGAAGCGCGCCTTTGGCGCAAGGCCTCCGTCACGAAGATGGCGGCATTGCTAAACTCTGCCGCCTTCTCGCTGAGTGCGACGAGCGCTCGGGATCGCGCTTCGGTGATGGGGCGCGGCCAGCCCTTCTGCGTCGCCCGGTATCTGAACTCTGCTTCCGAGTCGCCACGACAGTCCCAGACAAGTGGCAGTCCGCGGCGCCGCGCGAGCGGCCCCGCAACGGCCGCGGCATAGTCCGTGCGGGCCTGAATGAAGTCGTAGCGCTTGCCGCGCAGCAGGCGTGCAACCAGCATTCGGTTGACCGCCACGGAGCCCGGCAGAAAGGGCCTCACGCCGAGTTTCAGCCGAACCGAGATCTCGGGAGCGGCGTTGAGCGACGCGAGATTGCGTGATGACGTGGCGAAAAGCTTGGGCGAGATGGCGAAGCTTACGACGTCGAACGACGCGATGCCCTGTCGTTGCAGCCACGCCGCCGTCGACAAGACCTGCGATTGAAAGACCGTGGAAGCCAGCCCTTCAAACGATAAAAGCAGGCCGTGAGGTATTCTTGCCATAACCGCTGCAATAGTTGGGGGGTGTTGCTACGGGTGCGAGCCGGCCACTACTCGTGCCGTCGCGGATTTCGATGGTCGATCCGGCAATCCGAACCGTGCGCCAGACCGACCCGTTCGGATGCTCAAGCACGCCGGCAAACCCGGCGAGCGATGCGTGGAGGCAGCGCGCCTTGGCGATTTGTTCCAGGGCGAACAGCAAATTGGCGGGCCCGACCGCGGACCAGGCAGTAGAGCGCGGTGCAAGATGCGCGTCCGCAGCCCGATAGCGATTACGCCACTCAGGCAGAGGCGTGTACACATAAGTGCCGGGATCGGCAACAAGCAGATCGCGATCGAACAGCTCGATCGACAAATTGTCGTCATGCGTGTGGCCGCTGGGCGCTCCCGAATGAGCATGGGCGGCACACCGGAAGCTCAGGAAGAACCGTTCCCCACGCAGCATGAAGAGGCCGAAATCTGGAAACGCGGCGAGCGACAGCGACGACCGCTCCGGCGCCAAGACCGCAAAGGTCCGGCGACGGCGTCTCTCCTCTGGCAAAGCATCGATCATCTGTTCGAGAACATCGAGTTCTTCTTGGGTTTGCGGCTTGCGGCGCGCCGGTGCCGGCGCTCTCAACGTGTTGCCGCGACAAAGCTCGCTCACCACCGCTGCCGTTACCGATGGCTTTGACGGCCTTTGCCCCAAGAGCACTGCGTAGCCATCGACTATATCATCGATCGCGAGTTGCTCTTCCTCGCCCGTCCCCTCGATCTTTGGCTCGAGCTTGAACAGGCGGCCGGAATCCGTGTCGCCGATCTGCACCATGCGCCCGTCGGGCCGGCGGATGGCGGCGGCGAAATCGGCAATCGCGGCGAGTTTCGGCGCGAGTTGACGCGCCGCCTCATTGAAACTTTCCAAGCGTCTGAACGGCGGGCGCAGCAAAGCCGTCACCGCCGGATCGCAGTCCGACACCCGCTCCTTGGGCAAGCCGAGCAGAAGCGCAAACCCACAAAGGACGAGTTCGGCCGAGAGGCGGTGATAATTGGTCGAGCCTTCATAGTTGCCGCCGTCGGCGAGGAACTGTGCATCGGTCTCGTGCACGAGCTCGCTGGCTGCGAACGCGAGCCAGCTCGCGCTCTCCGGCGCATCGGGAAGCACGGCAGCGCAAAACGCGAGCCCGACCAGGTCGGAAAGGTAGTGATTGCTCCGTCCGCTTTCCGACCATTCGAGATGCGCGGCGATATGGCCAGCATGGGCATGGAGGCTCGCTGCCACCTCCTGCACAGCGGCTCCATCGAGATCAATTCCCGCCCCCTTCAACAGCGAGAGCGCGAGCACCCAATTCGCGGCGCGGATGCCCACGTCCATCGGACATCCCCAGCATGCCCCGAAGCGCGGCGGGTTTAGAGCGATGAAATCCAGCATTTGATTGCGGATTTCCCGCGCGTAGGCCTCGGGCTCCCGGAACCGTCGATCCCCCGCCTTCGCCAACGCTGCCGCCAGCGCAAGCTGCGGCAAATGCTGCATGCGCGACAGCTCCCATGGCCATTTGATGTCCGCGCCGCGCACCGCCCCGATGCCGAGTTGCGTGTATCTCTGATCGTTGCCCCAGCGATATCCGGACCGGAAGTCCCGCTGCCAGTCGATCGGCCGATAATGCGGGTCATCGATCAAGGCATAGATGCGGGCGGCGGACGGCTGGTTCGCGCGGGAGACGAGCCGCCATGGCGCGCCACCTGCGGCCGCCCGTTGCACGCGATCGTCAATGCCGAAGGTGATCCCTTCGAGGCCTGCGGGCGCGCCGCCATACCCGACGTCCACGCTCCCGCTGCCGAGCAGGTCGAAGCGATGCTGGAGATATTGCTCCGTCAAATGGCAAAGAGCGGTGAGCGTGGTTTCGCTCACTGCCTCCCGCGCCACCGCTATCGGCGCGAGCCGCAGCGCGTGCCGGTAGAGCGAAAAGCTTGGCCAAAGGCCCTCGATGAGCCGCTCGCGTTCCCTCACCCAAATGCGGGCGATGAGGCCGAGCCCCTTCTTGGCAGCGACATGCGGCGGCAACTCGCCAGCACGGCGCAGATACTCACTCCAACTCGCCATCAGCACCGCTTTGCCCATCGGTTGCCTTCGCCCGATGGCCTCGGTTCAGACGAACAAGCCGCATACATCCAGCAACGGCTTCTTCGGCACCGCGTCCCGCAAGGAGTGGAAGGCATCGTGCTTCACGAGAACCACCAGCAGATCGGCCTCTTGGCGGGCCTCGTCGAGGCTTGCAAGCCTCACACGCGGAAGGTCGAGCTCGGACGGAAGCTTCGTAATATGGGGCTCGACCGCCAACACTTCGATATCGCGCTTTGCCGCCAAAGCGCGCGTCAGCTCCACGCTGGGGCTCTCGCGAAGATCGTCCACATTCGGTTTATACGCGAGGCCGAGCACGGCGACGGAGGTCGCATGGCGAATGTCTATGGCCTCGAGAATGCGCTCCAGCGTGTACTCCGTCTTGTGCAGGTTCACCTCGCGCGCCATGCGGATGATCCGGGCTTCGGCCGGGTTCTTGGCGACGATGAACCAGGGGTCGACCGCGATGCAATGGCCTCCGACGCCCGGGCCCGGCTGGAGAATGTTCACGCGCGGATGACGGTTTGCCAGCGCGATCAGCTCCCAGGGGCTGACCTCGTTCAGCTCGGCGATCATCGAGAGCTCGTTGGCAAAGGCGATATTGACGTCGCGATAGGCATTCTCGGTCAGTTTGACGAGCTCGGCCGTGGTGGCGGTCGTTTCGAAGCACTGCCCCTTGGTCAGAAAGGTTCGATAGAACGCCGATGCCTTTTGTGCACAGAGCGGCGTGACGCCGCCGATGACCCTGTCGTTTTCTTGCAGCTCGCTGATAATCTTGCCCGGCAGCACGCGCTCCGGACAGTAGGCGACCGCGATGCCATCGTCGCCTCTGCCATGCTGCGGCAGATGCAGATCCGGGCGTAGCTTCTCTATGCGCTCGACCATCGCTTTCGTGGTGCCGACCGGACAAGTGGACTCGATGATCACCGTGTTCCCCGGCTTGAGCCGCGGCGCGAGACTGTCGATGCTCTGCTCGACAAACGAGATATCGGGGTTGGTTTGCTCTCTGAGCGGCGTCGGCACGGCCACGACAAAATAGTCTGCCTCCTCCGGCACCAGGGTGGCCCGCAAGCGGCCGTCCGACACGACCCGGCGGATCAACTCGGCGACGCCCGGCTCATGAATGGGACTCTTCCCGGCGTTCACCGTGTCGACGCGCTCCGCCTTCACGTCGACCCCGATCACCGTGAAGCCGGCCCCAGCTGCCACTGCCGCGGTCGGCAGCCCGATATAGCCCAAGCCTAAGATACAAGCCGTGCTACCCATTTCCCCCGTTTTCCTTACGCTAGACAGCTCGCGCCTCAGATGCTGACGCTAGGCTTGCGACATCGGCCATGAGCAGTTTCACGATCCGCTCGGCTGCGCGCCCGTCCCCAAAGGGGTTCGGGGCCGCCGCCATGCGCTGCCATAACGTGGCGTCATCCAGCACGGCGTGAGCCCGTTCGAGAATAAATTCATGCTCGGTTCCCACGAGCTCTATGGCGCCGGCGTCGATCGCTTCCCGGCGCTCGGTGCGCGTGCGCATGACCAGCACGGGGGTATCGAGGCTCGGCGCCTCCTCTTGGATGCCGCCGCTATCGGTGAGGATCAGATCGGCCCGCTGCATCAAGCGCACGAACGACGGATAGTCCACCGGTTCGATGAGATGCATGTTGGGGATGTTACTGAGAAGGCTGCGCACGGGGCCTTGAACGTTGGGGTTGAGATGCACGGGATAGACGATCTCGATGTCGTCACGCTCCGACAGCTTCTTCAGCGCAAGGCAGATCTCCTTGAACCCGCGGCCGAAGCTCTCCCGCCGATGGCCCGTAACGAGCACCAACCTGCGGCTTTGGTCGATCATCTCGAACCGGCGGTCGATCTCGGCCCTTAACGGCACGTCCTCGTCGAGACGCTTGACCGTCATCAGCAGGGCATCGATCACCGTGTTCCCGGTAATGTGAATGCTCGACGTATCGGCCAGCTCGCGCCGAAGGACATTCGCTGCGAGCTCCGTCGGCACGAAGTGGTACCGCGAGACGAGGTCCGCGACGATGCGGTTCATTTCCTCGGGAAACGGCGCGTAAAGATCGCCGGACCTGAGCCCAGCCTCCACGTGCGCCACCGGGATTTGCCGGTAAAAGGCGGCCATGGCGGCGCCCATCGCCGTCGTCGTGTCGCCCTGCACCACGATGACATCGGGAGCGACCTCGTCGAGCACGTCCCCCACCGCGTTGAGGACGCGCGCGGTGAGACTCGTTAGCGTCTGCGCCTGCTGCATCAAATCGAGGTCGATGTCAGGAACGACCCCAAAGAAGTCCAACACGCTGTCGAGCATCTTCCGGTGCTGCGCGGTCACGCAGACGACAGACGTCGCGCCGCTTTGCTCAAGCTGCTTGATGACGGGCACCATCTTGATCGCCTCGGGGCGGGTGCCCAGGATACTCAGAACCCTCATGTCACTAATGCCTTGCCAATCTGATGCCGCTTAGCCGCTCTAGAATCTGCTCCGCGTGATGGTGCCAACTGTGCCGCGCCTCGGCTTCCAAGCGCGCCGCTTGGCCGAGGCGTTTGCGCAATGCCTCGTCACCGACGAGGCGGCCAAGCCCTTGCTCAAGCGCGTTTGAGTCCCCCGGCTGCACCAGCCACCCTGTCTCGCCGTGACAGAAAAGCTCGGCGATCTGCTCGAGTTTTGAGGCGACGACGGGGCGACCGGCTGCTTTATACTCGAATATCTTTGTAGGTGAACCAAAAAATCGGGACCCATCCGGGTTGGGAACATGAGGAGAAACAAGGATATCGCAGGCGGCGAGATACGCCGGCGCATCGCCTTGCGGAACCCTTCCACACAACACCGTGCGGTCGAGCGCATCGCCTTTCTCTAGGATGGACTTGACCGACGGCAACGTCGTTCCGTCCCCGACCAGCAAGAGACGAAGGCGGCTGCGCCAACTGGGCCTCGCGTGCAAAAGCCGGCAAAACGCGTCCGCCAGAATTTCGGCGCCATGCCATGGTCCAAAACTGCCGACAAATCCCAACACGATCTCGTCGGCGCCAAGGCCATAGCGTCGCCGGACCGGGCTTCCGTCCACACTTGGGCCGAAGCTGTCCACGTCGACCCCGTTGGGAACGACCAGGATCCGGGCGGACTCAAACCCGCGCGCCAGGAGCTCCTCCCGTGAGGCGTCGCTGACCACCACGATCAGATCGGCGGCGCGGAGATTGGCTTCCTCAATGGCCATGAACAACCGCTCGAACCGGAGCCTCTTTTCTCCCCAGTTCCGGCTAATCCAACTGATCGACCCGTTATATTCGCAGACATAGGGCACCTTCAGCCGGCGGCTTAACAGCGGCGGGGCATAATTGCCGGCGCTGTAGCGGGCATAGACAAATCCAGGTGCAGGCAGGCCTGATCGGTCCCACCAGCGCTGCACGGTTCTCGTATAGGCGAAGAGGGGAAAGCCTGGCACGTTCCTCAAGAGCCCGTAATCGGGCACGACCTCGTGGAAATCCGCGTCGGCCTCAACCAATGGCAGACGGTCGGTCGAGACGACTTGCAGCCGCGGCAGAAGCTTGCGGAAGGCATTGATCACGCCGGCTGTATGGGCAACCGAACCGCCACTCTCCAGATCGAAGTTGTGATCGAGCCGGATATAGAGACCGCCTCGCCTCAAATCCGCCGGATCGCCACGCGCGCCGCAGCGCGCGATCAGGGCCGCCACGCCATAGTGATACGCATAGACCACCGGCAAGGCAGCAGCGTCCGCGGCGAGCCTGGCAGCGGCGGCGGGAAGCGGCGCACCGGGGCGCTCGCCCCCCCGCGCGTCGGACCAGATCCAGCGTTCCGGACCCTTCAAACCCAGCAACGTGTCGACGATGTCGGCGTAGGCGCGCGCCTGCATGCGCGGCACGGCAATACGCAGTCCCTCCCGCAGCCCTTGGAGCTCAGCCGCCTCCTTGCGCCATGTCTTGATCAGCTCGGCTGGCGTCACGACGCGCATTTGTACCAGGAGCTCGTGTCGAACTCTCTTATGAAGTGACGGTGCCAAGCGGCGAGGTTGTAGAGCCACCAAAGGCTGGTGCCGTCCTGGCGGCGGAAAAGCTCATCGACATAGGCGCTGTTGAAATAATCCGTGGCGGCAAGAAAGCCGTTGATCTCCTCGCGCATGACCGGCCCCAGGCGATCGAGCGTCCATTCGTGAATGGGCACACCGAAGCCCTGCTTCTTGCGCTGGATCAGCTCGTCCGGCACGAGCCCCGCAACGGCGCGCTTCAGCATATATTTCGGCACGCCATTCTTAAGCTTGAGTTGCGTCGGCATGCTCAGCGCGAGACCGACAATGCGGGGATCGAGATAGGGCACGCGGCATTCGACGCTGACGCCCATGCTCATCTTATCGACCCGCATCAGGAGCAGCTCAGGCAAGCGCAGATTGAGATCGACGAAGGTCATCCAATTGAGCGGACTCTGCTCCCAAGCGCGATCTTGAAACCGGCGCATGATCGGCTCCACCACCTCGGCCGAGCTGCGGCCGTGAAAGGCGGCGCGCATCCGTGGCGACAGCAGCTTCTGCTTGCGCAAGCTGGTGAAGGCCTCAGCACCGCTCGAGAAGAACGGCTCGCCGGCTTCGATCCGGTGCAGGATTTCGGAGAATTGGCCCTCGGCTCGACCCGCCGCCGCGAGCGCCGATCGTCCGAGCTTCGCGGCCATCCCCGGCAGCAACCTGGTGAGACGTTGTAGGCGTAGAATCTGGTGCCAGCGCGGATAGCCCGCGAACAGCTCGTCCGCCCCCTCCCCGACCTGAGCCACGATCACGCCGTTGTCGCGGGCGAGCTTGGACACGTAGTAGAGCGGAACGCAGACGGGATCGGCTATCGGCTCATCCTGTAGATGCACCATGCGCGGAACGAAGTCGACGAGGTCGTCGAGGGTCAGCCGCAACTCATGATGCTCGGAACCGACCCGCTTCGCCATCAGCGAGGCATAGGCGAACTCGTTCTGGTAGCTGGCATGCTCGCCTTCATAGCCGATCGAGAAGGTCTTGATCTGACGATTCTGCGTTTGCGCGAACAGTGCTGCATTGGCCGAACTGTCGACGCCGCCGGAAAGAAACACCCCCACTGGCACATCTGCGACGCCGCGGTCGCGAACGGCCGTCTCTAGCTCCTGCCGGAGCAGATCGACCCATTCGTCCTCTGTATGCTCGGCGGGCGCTGCTTCGTCCCAGGCGTCCCAATAGCGCCGCTCCTCGATATTGCCGTCGACGTCCGCTCTGAGCCAGCAGCCGCCGGCAAGTTTTCTGATCCCCTCGAACAGTGTGAAGGGGGCCGGTGTGGTCATCAGGCTCAAGAAGTGAAACAGGGCCTCCTCATCGATCGCGCGGGGCTGATCCGGGTCGATCAGCAGCGCCTTGATCTCCGAGGCGAAGCTTAGGCGCCCATTACGCGCGCTGTAATACAGAGGCTTCACCCCGATCCGATCGCGCACCAGCCACAGGCTCTTGGCGCGTCTATCCCACAGCGCGAAGGCGAACATGCCGCGCAAGCGTGGCAGACAGTCCACCCCCCATCGTCGCCACGCATAAAGCAGCACTTCGGTATCGGAATGATCGGTCCGCCAGTCGCGTATGCCTTCGCTTTCTAGCTCGCGCCGAAGTTCGGCGTGGTTGTAAATTTCGCCGTTGAAGACGAGCGCATAGGCGCCGTCCGGCGTAACCATGGGCTGGCTCGCGGAAGGCGTAAGATCGATGATGGCGAGCCGGCGGTGGCCGAGCACAACGTCGTCGCCGTCGTTCCAAATACCGGATCCGTCTGGGCCGCGATGGCCGAGATAGTCGCACATCGCCACGACCACATCGCGCGGCAAGGGGCGTCCGGAGTTAAACCGCAAGGATCCGACGATGCCGCACATAGGGTTCGATCTTCTAGCTACGAGCCGGCTGGCCGCAGATCAGAGCCTCGACGGCGAAGCTCATGCGTGTGGCTTGGAGCTGCTGCCATAGGGGGATCGGCCAACCGCTTCTCCCTTTGAGCACAAGCGCCAACGCCTCGATCTCGGCCGCGTGGCCCTTATCCTGGGCGCCCTCCCAGAGAGCTTCGGACTCGCCGGAGGCGCGGAGGGCCTTATAGTCCTCGAGGGCGTAAACCACCCCGTCAACGTACACCTCCATCGCCTCCTTGGGCCACTTCGCGCTGCCGAGCGAGGTATAGAGGAGTGTGCAAAGCGAGCCGTCGTCGAACGTGAAGGAGGCGGAGAAATTCTCGTTCTTCTTTCGCGTACCGTCCTCCTTGCCGATCGCAGCGACCGAGACGCGGCTCATCGTCGCGCCGGTAAGGGCGGTGAAGAGATCGTAGATATGGCACGCCTCGCCGATATTGCGGCCGCCGCCCTCGGCGCCTTGGGTCCAATGGCTGTGCGGAATGGCGCCGGCATTCATCCGGTAGGTGACGACCAGCGGCCCCGTTCGGTTCTTCGTCCGCTCTGAGAGCGCCACCACCGCCGGTGAGAAGCGTCGATTGAACCCCGTCATCAAGAGGGGCCGGTCGCCCTCCCCGCACTGATAGAACGCTTCGATCGGCGCGAGCTGCTCCTCGTTCAGCGCGAGCGGCTTCTCGGTGAACACGTGCTTGCCGGCAGTGAGCGCCTCGATCGCCCGGGACGCGTGCTCCGCATGACGGCCGGCGATCAACACGAGATCGATCTGCGCGTCTTCGAGCAGCTTGCCGAACTCCGTGCAGGAATAGGCGGCGGCGTTGATGTCGGCAACGTGCTTGGCGCGATGCCCGGTGGCGCTCTGGACGGCGCGGATCTGGAAGTCCTTTGCAAGCCTTCCCATGGCAGGAACGAGAACGCCTTGCGCAAACCCGCTTGCGCCGGACAGGCCCACGCCAATCGCGCCTTCCTTAGCATGCCACGTCGCGCCGCTTGCGATCTTGCGCTGGGGTTGCCCCTCGCTCATCGGGTAGGTGAGAACAACCGCAAGCGGCCGCGGCGTGCCGCTGAGCGCGGCATAGGCCGCGTCGGCATCGGCTACCGGCACCTCTCTTGCTGTCAGTGACTTCACGTCGATCTTGCCGTCGGCGATGAGCTCGAGATAGGCCGCCATGTTGCGGTTCTCAGTCCACCTGACATAGGCGGCCGGATAGTCCAGCCCCTTTTCCTCATACACCTGGTCGTAACGGCCCGGGCCATAGGACGTCGAAATCAAGAAATCCAATTCCTTAGCGTAGATCGCCGCGCGATCGATCGTGATCGGCACATCGCCCACGAGCACCACGCGCCCCTTGCGCCGGCAGAATCCGCAGGCGCGATCGAGAAGCCCTGCATCGGGTGCAGCCGCGGTGATGATAACGCCGTCGGCGCCGAGGCCTTGAGTGAGGCGGGCAATTTGATCGATCGGCGCTGACTCTTCGGCGACCAGCACAGCATCGGCGCCCATGCACTCAGCGAGCCGCGTGCGCTCGGGATCGAGGTCGATCCCAATCACGCGGCAGCCATTCGCCTTCAGGAGCTGGACGGTAATCTGGCCCAGCAGCCCAAGCCCGAGCACGACCACGGTCTCGCCGAGCGTCGGCGCAAAGCGGCGCACGCCTTGTAGGGCGATGGCCCCAAGGGTGACGGTCGAAGCCTCCGCATCCGAGACGGAGGGTGGAATCGGGGTCGCGAGATTGACCGGCACGCTGACGAATTCGGCATGCATGGCGTGGCCGGAGCCCGCCACGGCGACCCGCTCGCCTGGCGCGAAATCGCTAACGCCCGCGCCAAGCTCGATGACCTTCCCCGCGGCGCTATAGCCGACGGCAAGCCCTTCGGCGAGCCGCCCGCGAATCTGTGCGACTGTCTGGGAAACGCCTTTCTCGATGGCCAACCCGACGGCCCGCCGCACCTTTGACGGGTCCTTGAGCGCCCGCTTCCACAGCGGCGCATCGGAGGCACGCACACCGCTCATCTCCGTACCGACGGAGATGCACGAGGCTGCGACCTGAACCAAGATCTGGCCTGCACCCGCCCGCGGTGCAGGAACATCGCTGACCAGGGCCTTGCCGTTCTTTATGAGGACTTGCTTCAAGACTTTTCAGACACTACGCGCGCATACATGGTGCCTCGGAGGTACCGGCTTTGCTGGCCGCTGGCAAGCTCCCACGCCCCCACTATGCGCTATAGTGAATCATAGTGTAGTTTGCCGGCGCCTGGATTTCCAAGATTTTCCCGGCCCTCTCTCGCCGTCAGCGGATCAGCGTTCGATGCTCGCTTCAGCCGAAGACCGTCGCCTTCTCGTGGTCACCGAGTCCCTCGGTTATGGCGGCACGGAGTCCCATCTCCTGGCCGTGCTGCCGCGGATCGCTAAAGCCGGCTGGCAGATCGCCGTATTCTGCCTGACGGAACGCGGCGAGCGGGCGGCAGAGCTCGAGAAGGCCGGCGTTCGGGTCCTGGCGCCACGGAAGCTCGCAAGCCGGCACCAGCGGCGCCTGCTCTTTCCGATCCAGGCCGGAATTGCCGGTTCGCAGCTTTACGCGCTGGCGCGGCGTTGGCGGCCGCATATCGCGCATTTCTTCCTGCCCGCTCCCTACATCATCGGCACTCCGGTTGCCGTGGCTGCGCGGGTTCCCGTCAAGATCATGAGCCGCCGCAGCCTGGCGCACTATCAGCGAAACTGGCCGGGGGCCAGGCGCTTGGAGAGCTTGCTGCACACAAGAATGACCGCGATCACAGGCAATTGCGGCGCCATCATGCGTGAGCTGGTCGCGGAGGGGGTTCCCGAAAGCAAGCTGCGCTTGATCTACAACGGCATTGACCCCGATGGCGTCATGCCTGGGCGCAGCGAAGCGAGGGCGGCACTCGGCCTCGATGCCGACGCTTTCATCGGGGTGATGGTCGCCAATCTCATTCCCTATAAGGGCCACCGGGATCTGATCCAGGCGCTTGCCATGGCCGCGCCGCGGCTCCCGGCTTCCTGGCAGGTCCTCTGCGTGGGGCGTGACGAGGGTCCAAGATCGGAGCTCGAAGCCCTCGCCGCAGCCAAAGGACTGGGGGCCAACATCCGTTTCCTCGGTCAGCGCTCCGATGTCGACCGCGTGCTTGCGGCCGCGGATTTTGGTGTACTCCCGCCGCGCGAAAACGAGGGGTTCTCAAACGCAATTCTGGAGTCGATGAGAGCGGGCCTTCCCATGGCCGTCACCGACATCGGAGGGAACGCAGAAGCGGTGATCGACGGGGAAACGGGTTTTGTCGTTCAGCCCTGCGATCCGAGCGCCCTGTCCTCGGCCATTCTGCGGCTCGCGCAGGATCCCGCGCTCCGGCGCGCGCTTGGCAATGCAGGCCGGCAAAGAGTCACGGCCACCTTCACGCTGGACGATTGTGTGGCACAGTACTGCAAGCTCTATGGCGACCTTATCGAGCCCAGCCCCAAGCGCCTGGTTGCAAGCCAGCCGATCCTGTCCAGGTGACTTGTCTCGCCATGATTCTATCGTCTTTCATGTAATCCCGGCGGACGAGCAAGCTCCGTGCGCAAGATTGCCCTGATCCTAGTCTCGATCGCCATTGGCATCCTCGTGCCGCTTGGCGTTGCCGAGATCGCGTTGCGTTTCCTGCCCGTCCGCGAAGGTCTGAGAGCGGTCCCGGTTGATGACTCCAATCCAGTCTTCCACTTCACGCCGAACCGGACGCTCACCTGGTCCCGGGATTGGAATTTTTCCATCGTCAACCGGCTCCGGGTGAACAATAGCGGCTACGTCAATGATCAGGATTATTTGCCGTCGGCCAAGCCGCTGTTCGCGGTCGTCGGCGATTCCTACGTCGAAGCCGCCATGGTCCCCTACGGCGAGACCATGCAGGGACGGCTTGCGCGCCGGGCCGGGCCCGATATGCGCGTCTACAGCTTCGCGGCCTCGGGCGCGCCGCTCAGCCAATATCTCGTTTGGGCCAAGGAGGCGCGGTCCCGCTGGAAGGCCGAAGCGCTCGCCATCCTCGTCGTCGGCAACGACTTCGATGAAAGTCTCGCCGCCTACAAGACGGGGCCCGGCTTCCATCACTATGTGGAGAACCAAGCGGGCGAGTTGAGCTTGCGCCGTTTCGATTACAAGCCGAGTTGGGCTCGTGCGGTAATCGAACTGAGTGCGCTTTTAAGATATTTGCTGCTCAACCTCGAAGCGCTCGATCGTCTGAACCTGCTGTGGGAGCAGCTACCCTCCTACGCCCCGCCGGCTCGCGCCGAGGATTTTGTCGGCAACACATCCGCACGTGCCGACCAGCTGCGGCTTGACCGCTCCAAGGCCGCGGTCCGCGCCTTCTTGCGCGATCTCGTCGGTTATGCCGGATGGCAGCCCGATCGGGTCGTGTTCGTGGTCGATGGCCTCCGTTACGCCAACGACAATTCGGCGGCCGTGCAAGCAAGCTATTTCGTGCAGATGCGGAAATTTTTCATGGCGGAGGCGCGGCAAGCCGGCTTCGAAGTCATCGATATGGATGAGCATTTCCTGGCGCAACATCCGATCGAGCCCGCGGCCTTCCAATTCCCAACCGATGCGCACTGGAATGGCCGGGCGCACGGCCTTGCTGCGGATGCCATCGCTGCAAGCGCGACGTTCTCGCGGTGGCGACAAGATTTCGATCCGTCACCAGACCAGCGATAGTTGAGAGGGACAGGCTCGCGGTCTCGAACGCTTTACCCGCTAGTCGAGCTCGAAGGCCTCGCTATAGTCCTGGCGCAGCGAAGCGTCCTGCTCCTCTTTGCGAAGCAGGCAGTTGCCGGCGACCAGCACCTCGATGCCGGTGCCCATGAAGCAGCGGAAGGCATCCTCGGGAGTGCAGACGATCGGCTCGCCCCGCACGTTGAAGCTCGTGTTCACCAGCACCGGGCAACCGGTCCTTCCCTTGAAGCGGCGAAGCAAATTGTGGAACCGCGGGTTGGTCTCCGCGTGCACGGTTTGGACCCGGGCCGAGTAGTCGACGTGGGTGACGGCGGGGATCTCCGAACGTGCCACGTTGAGCTTGTCGATCCCGAACAGGGATTTCTCCTCCGCACTCATATCGCGCCGCCGATCCTCCCGCACATCGGCAACAAACAGCATGTAAGGCGACACGCCGTCATGATCGAACCACTCGTCGACATCCTCGGCGAGGACTGCCGGGGCGAAGGGCCGGAACGACTCGCGGTACTTGACCCGCAGGTTCAGCGTTCGCTGCATGGCCGGACTGCGCGGATCGGCAATAATCGAGCGGTTGCCGAGGGCACGGGGACCGAATTCCATCCGCCCCTGAAACCAGCCGACAGCTTTTTCATCAATCAAAGCGTCGACGGTCTGTTGGTAAAGTTGCTCGTCATCAACGACTTCGAAACGCGCGCCGGCAGCGGTCAAACGTGCGGAAATGCTGTCGGCGTCATAGGTCGGGCCAAGATAGGCGCCCGCCATCCCGTCGAGCGCATTGCTTATCTCTCGGGCTTTGCCGAACTCCATGTGATAAGCGACGAGCGCGGCGCCCACCGCTCCCCCTGCGTCGCCCGCAGCGGGCTGCACCCAGATATTCTTGAACCGCCCGTCCCGCAGCACCTTGCCATTGGCGACGCAGTTGAGCGCAACGCCACCCGCAAGGCACAGATTCGGCTCGGCCGTTTCCGCTGCAAGCGTGCGTGTGAGCCTGAGCACGATCTCTTCGGTCACCGCCTGGATGGAGGCCGCAATATTCATATGAAACGTGGTCAGGAGCTCGTTCGGACCCCGCACCTTCTCGCCGAACAGGCGCTCAAACCGAACATTCGTCATGGTGAGCCCGGTCATATAGTTGAAGTAGTCCTGATTGAGCCGGAAGGTGCCGTCCGGCTTGAGATCGACGAGATGTTCGAGAATTTTCGAGGCGAAGACCGGCTCACCGTAAGGGGCAAGCCCCATCAGCTTGTATTCGCCGGAGTTGACCTTGAAGCCGGTGTAATAGGTGAAGGCCGAGTAGAGCAGGCCGAGCGAATGGGGAAACTGTATCTCCTTCAGAAACTCGATCCGGTTTCCCTTGCCGAGGGCCGCGGCGGTCGTGGTCCATTCTCCGACACCGTCAAGGGTGAGTATGGCTGCGCTTTCGAATGGCGAAGGGAAGAAGGCGCTCGCCGCATGGCTCATATGATGCTCGCTGAAGAGCAGCTTCGTTGGATCGAACGCGGGATCGAGCTTTCGCAGTTCGCTGGCCAGCAACGTGCTCTGAAACAGCTTTTCGCGCAGCCAAATTGGCATCGCCATGAGAAATTGGCGAAAGCCGCGCGGTGCGACCGCCAGATAGGTCTCAAGCAACCGCTCGAATTTCAGGAAAGGCTTCTCGTAGAACACGACGGCGTCAACGCCGGAAAGGGTGGCCTGGCCTTCGTCAAGGCAGTAGGCGACGGCATTCTTTGGAAATGATGCATCGTGCTTGCGCCGCGTAAATCGCTCCTCCTGCGCGGCGGCCACGACACCCCCATCCTCCACCAGGGCGGCGGCGCTGTCGTGATAATAGGCCGATATGCCAAGGATCCGCATGAACTCGCCCTTCGAGCTGGAAACGGCAGCGCTAGAAAATCGTGTAGATGAAGGGCGCGACCGCAGAGCCGTGGCTCAGCACGATAAGGCCGCCAAACAAGACCATGAGTACCACGACGGGGATCAGCCAGTACTTCTTGCGCGCCCGCATAAATTCGATCAGTTCGCGGAGGAAGGATATCACGGGTCAGTACTGCTTGGTCATGGGGCCCGGTTGCGACGTGCCGTCCCGTTCGGTCCAGTAGCTCGCTGCGTTGGGCTCGAATTTGAGCCCAAGCGGACGCTGGCCGAACAGACGCATCAGCAGACCGGTTGGCGTGATCACAGCAAAAAACATGAATCCCATTACGACCGGAGTCACGACCCGATGCATGGCGAGGCCCAACAAGAACCAAGCGCGGTTGAGCGGGTAAAGCAGGCTGGGCCAAATCCACCCCGTGCCCGCAAAGGCCAAGGCGGCAATTGTCCAATAAGGCCAATGATTGGTGCCCGCCCAATAACCCAGGCCGGCGATGATCAGGCAGGCGCCCCCCATCACGAAGCCGAAGGCGCGATTCGCGCCGATCTCGACTTGCTCCTTGCGCGACAGGCTCTCGTGGAATTCGTTACGCATACTTATAAAGACCCAAGCCGTAGGGCCGCCCCCTGAGGCGCAAGCTAACCCCAATCAACAGACCGCGTCTAGGCTTGGTCAGCGCCCGCTGAAGGTGCCCATTTCTAAATGGCGCCCTGCGCGCGCCGCCACGCCTCGAACATCAGCACGTTCCAAAGGAAATACTGCCAGTTGCGCCGCCCTGATTGATGCTCCGCCCATTTTTGTTGGATCGGTGCGGGATCGAGCAAGCCCGCCTGGCTCATGGATGCCGGATCGAGCAGGTCGGCCGCCCAGTCCTTCAGGGGCCCCCGCAGCCAGGCGTCGATGGGCACGCCGAAGCCCATTTTCGGCCGCTCCACCAGCGTCTTCGGCGCATATTTATAGAGGACCTGCCGGAGCAGCCACTTGCCCTGCCCGCCGCGCATCTTGAAATGCGCCGGCAATTGCCAAGCGAACGCCACGACGCGGTGATCGAGCAGCGGCACGCGCGCCTCGAGCGACACCGCCATCGAGGCGCGGTCGACCTTGGTGAGAATGTCGTCTGGGAGATAGGTCACGCTGTCGGCATATTGCATCCACGACAATTCATCGCCGAACCGGGCCCGAATCTCCTCGCTGAACGCAAGGCTCTCGGGCCGCGTCGCCCCCTTGACCAGGGACCACGCCCCGGTCCATTGCGCGAGCAGCGAATGGTAATAGTTCGCGGGGTCGTCGCCCAACACGCCGGCGAGCTTGTGCAGCTTGTCGCCAGGCTGGCGCGGGCGCGCGCCGCTAGGGATCAGATCGAACAGGCGATCCCAGGAGGAAGGCGGCACGGCTTCAATCGTCCGCGCGAGATAGTGACCCACCGGCCGCGGCAGCAGCCGCAACGCGCGCGCGATGCGCAAGCCCTGGCCATAGCGGTTATAACCGGCGAACAGCTCGTCCCCACCGTCGCCGGACAGCGCCACGGTCACATGCTGCCGGGTCATTTCCGACACGAGAAACGTCGGCACTTGCGAGGAATCGGCGAACGGCTCGTCGTAGATCGCGGGCAGCTTGGGCACCACCCTCAGCGCTTCCTCGGGCGTGACGTAAAGCTCGGTGTGGTCGGTGCCGAGATGCGCCGCCACGGCCTTCGCTTGCTTCGCTTCATCGAAGCCGTGCTCGTGAAAGCCGATGGTGAAGGTCCGTACCGGGCGCGAGCTGTTGGCCTGCATCAGCGCCGTGACCGTGGAGGAATCGATGCCGCCAGACAGGAACGCGCCGAGCGGCACGTCGGCGACCATGCGCCGCGTGACGGCGTCGGCGAGCAGCGCCTCGAGGCGGTCGCGCGCTTCCGTCTCGGTGAGGTCGATTGGCTTCGCCCGACCGGTCATCGCCACATCGAGGAGCGACCAATAGCGTTCGCTCCGCGTCTCGCCGTTCGCCGCGATCTCCAGCAGCGTGCCGGGTTCGAGCTTGTCGATGCCTTGATAGATGCTGGAAGGCGTCGGCACATAGCCGGTGCACAGATACGACGCGAGCGCTTGGCGGTCGATCTCGGGCGCCCAGTCGGGCAGCGTGGCAAGCGCCTTCAGCTCCGAGGCGAACACGACGCGCCCGTTCGCGCGGCCCCAATAAAGCGGCTTGATGCCGAGCCGGTCGCGGCCGAGCGTCAGCGTGCGTGCGCTCCGGTCGAAGGCGGCAAAGGCGAACATGCCGATCAACCGCTTGACCGTTGCCTCGACGCCCCATGCGGCGAAGCCCTCGACCATCATTTCGGTATCGGAATGACCGCGGAACGTATATCCGGCGCGCTCCAGCTCGGCGCGCAACTCACCCGCGTTATAGATCTCGCCATTATACGAAAGCGCGAACCGGCCTGACGCGGACAACATCGGCTGGGCGCCGGCGGGGCTCAGATCGATGATGGAAAGCCGCGTGTGGGCGAGCGCCACGCCCGCCTCTGCGTCGGCCCACACGCCTTGGCCGTCGGGCCCGCGATGGCGCAGCGCGCCCGCCATGCCTGCGGCAAGCGCCCGCAGCTCGTTGTCGCCGGAGCGCCGTTTGGGATCGAGAAACCCCGCAATTCCACACATGACAGAACCAGGATGACCTCTCGTTGCTACCCGGCACGGGCGGGAAGCTCTTGTCAAGGCAACGCCGGCCCGTGCTATTCAATCGCGCCGCAATAAATAGCCGACGAGACGTGGCCGTTTTTGGGCCGCAATCCTCTTGACTGGATAGGACGGTTCCTGACGTTCGACGGCCTTGCCTGCTCCTTCAACCGATAGCGTTTCACCAAGCCATGCGTGCTTCAGTTTCGGACCTGCCTCAGAGTTCGACCGGCAGTCCGAGCGAGGACAAGACCAGGCCGGTTCACATCGTCTTCCATTTGCCGCGTTGCGCGGGCCAGACGATCCACCATCACCTTTCCGGCCACGCTCCCGCGGGGAGTTACTTCCGGGTGAGAAAGCGGAAAGGAGCCGGCCGGGTTTTTCTGCCTAAATATCGCACCGCCGACTTGCCGGACCTGAACAGCCTTAACGTCATCAGCGGACATTGGATCGGACGTTCGATCGAGCGAAACTTCCCCGGCAGGCACATCGCCCGGAGCCTCCTGCTACGCGACCCCGTCAGTCAGTTCCTCTCTCACTACAATTTCCGCATGATGCGGTATATCGCGAGGGGCCTCAGTCCCTATCCGCTCGAGATTGCCTACGGCGCTCGCCAGCGCAACTTCCTCACGCATTTCATCCTGCGCACTTTCGCCGAGATGTCTTGGCAACGACTGCTAACCCTCTCAGCAGCCGACAAATACGCAGAGGCGAACCGGTTTCTTTCCAATTTCTTTTTCGTCGGCGACCATAGGCGATGCAACGAGCTGATCGCCAGTATTGCCCCGGACCTCGGGATTCCGGAGGAGGCGCAGCCGAGGAATACCAGCGAG
>Ga0307379_10004607_pt1 | contig 19619 bp, 18 predicted proteins | sample UN2MG_FD_202237 | JGI IMG/M metagenome (GOLD analysis project Ga0307379, IMG submission 202237) | Soil microbial communities from Risofladan, Vaasa, Finland - UN-2 | ecosystem: Environmental > Terrestrial > Soil > Coastal area > Acid sulfate soil | place: Finland: Risofladan, Vaasa | collected... | reverse complement strand
CGAGCAAACCATAGAAAACTGCTAAAGCTCCGCCAGAAGTGCTTGTAAATTGTGGCCTTGCATCTACCCCATAAAATGATCCAGGACTACTGGTTGAAGTTGGCGAGAACCTCATACCTACATTGGATGCACTACCGTCCAGTGTTGTGATTAAATAAATACCTATCTGTGTTGCTCCTGTTAAGTCACCATCTATATACAACCCATATTCGGATGACGTGTTGGTTATTGAGACCTGCCCTGTAAACGTTCCGCCCGTGGAAGGTACATACAAAGCGTCAAAATAAGTTTTTAGCGTCGCTTTGATATTCGCCCAAGTGATTTTCTTCAACACCGCATCGACCGCATCGTAAAACCCGAACGGGTCGGCATCCAATGGAGTGTCAGCGGTAGCCCCATTTATGATCGCGCCTACCCCTGTAAACTCTAATGCTGTTTCGCCACTGTTCACCATCGCCACTTTTCCCGCCTGGCTTGTGTATGCTGACGGGGTATCAGTCAAGGCCGTGAAGGTAGACACACCTCCGCCGCCTCCACCGCCAACGCCTGCGATCTGGTTCGGGTATGTTCCGCGTAAGTCTGTGTATGCCGTCCCGCCGTTGTATGTGAAATTCGTACCCGATTTTCTAAGCGTGAATCTTGCGATCAAAAATCCTACGCTTTTATAATCTCTTGGTATGCCATAGTCAGCATAACCACTAGCATCTGCAATAGCGTCGGCTTCTGTGTTATATGAGCCTGACGGTAAATTACAAATCAAGTGAGACGTCTCGCCCGTCTTGTTTTGAATCCCCCAGATAACCAAACTAAACCATTTGTTATTCAGTGTGGCGCTTGCAGAATCTACCGTTATATCATTCAGGTTCGTGGTCGTTCTCCATGCAGTAGTAGGGTCATTGTAAACATGAACGTCGTCGCCTGTACTCATATCAATAGCGGCGAAGTCTTGAAGATGGAACTGAAACACCTTTCCGCCTGTAACGGCTATATATACGTTGGTTGTTGTTCCCGTGAGTGTAGCCTCAACACCTGAATACCAATCCGCGCTAAGTGATCTTACCTTTGCGCCGATGTGAGACAAGTGACCCCTTTCATTCGTCCCTTTTATGTGATCGTTCCAATTCTGATTCCCTAATGCCCCATCTGTGCCAGTTGTGGACGCGCTTCGCAATACAACCTTTGCGATTCTTACGTGTTCAGTAGCAGGCCAATCGCTTGTACTGACTGTCAATACTTTTGTGGTCTGTGGTATGTAAACATAATTAACCTGTGGCACGGCATCTGTACCCGCTGTCAGTACAATGGTTGCGGCGGGGGATACGTCCAGGGTGTAATAGCCGTCACTGAATATCAGAGTTAGATTATCTTCTGACAGCGATCCCGTCAAAGAGCCAGTTACAACACCGCCCGATTCAGTGACAAGGAAATCAAAACTTTCGACAACGATACCATTCCAAAAGCCAAGCGTTGACGCACGAAGATAATCCTTATCCCATCGAAGGTCAACAAAATCGTTTATGCTGTTATCTCTTGACACCTTAGTCTGTCCCGCATAAAGGCGAATAGCGCACAAGGGCAAGCCATAGCCTGTTGGAATATTGTCGGGTACTAATAGTTCTTTACTGTCAATCGTTTCGGATAAAGTGACGGTGACAACACCCGCAACAACTTCAATCAATGCCCACTTTGCGCCCGTACTTGGTACGGAAGCAGACAGGCTGAGTGTTTGATTATCTACAATGACGGGTACGTCATTCTGTTTGATCACCCCGCCGTATATTTGCACAGTCATGCCACTGGAAGGAAGGACCAACAACGGGAGAAATTGCGCATCTCTTACCCACACCGTGTCCTGTTGTGGGTACTCGTGCTGCCCGTGATGACTTTTTATTCCCGATAATGGCGCGTTATAAGCCTGCCGTAATTCGACAACTTCCCAATTCGCTGAACTGTCATTCCGTGCAATTACAACGGGAAAATTATAGACAAGCGGCGCAAGTTTGTTGACGGCTTTTACAGCATCGCCATTGACAAGCCTGACATAAATCAAATCAGGTACGCCCGTCTCTATTTGTGACGCGGTTAGACCGATCCACCCGGCTTGGCGTTCATACCTGCCAGCGATCTCTCTAACACTATCCTTGTATTGCTTGCGTACTTTTCTTGTATTTGTCATGTCCCTACCACTAACGCTTTGTTATAGTAACCAGGGACGCGGATCCCTGCCACTTTGTAGAACGGAATCAGGTAGGGTAGGTTGCCTTGTCGGTCATCCCAAGTGACACCAAAATCCTCTGTGTAATACAGATAAGCATACCCAGCTATCCAACGCGATTCTGTTCCCAATCCGCCACAATAAGCGTATGCGTATCTGTTGGGGGTTAGAACAGGGAGGCCATTGTCTGTCCATGTACGCCCGTAATCGCTTGATTTACTTTTATTCCCTATTGAGGGCGCGGCTCCCATTAGGTATTGCATATTCGACTGACAGGCGGTTGGCTCTGCGCTGAGTAGTGGGGTTGCAGTAATTTCAGTTACAGAATCGCCCAAGTCAAGTGTTTCCTCAATTGCCCCAGTAAGCAAAAGGAATCTGCTAGAGTTTCCAGCAGATACTAAAAGTAATTCTCCGCTTGGTTGCTTTGCAGTTATCATGCTTTCTTCCGTAGCCCCATCCCCTGAAAACCGAGCCAGCCTTGACGTTCCATTTCGACGTAAGGCGGCAAGCCACTTGCCATTGCCCCATGACATATCTCCTGCAACATTGGCGATACCCGTAGCGGATGACGTTGCCCCAACCGTAAATCCGTTTCTATCACCTGTGACTATTTTCGCAAGGCTTCCATTGGTGCGCCCCATAAATGCAATATCTTCGGGAGCGTTCGGGTTATAAGCAAACGACTGTATTTGACCACTACTGGGGAATTCCGTGTCCATCCATTCAGGTGATATAACTTCGACCCACTCCGCACCAACGGCGGGCGCGTAACATATACGGTCACATATTCTAGGAGTTTCAAAGTCGTTGCTGTAAAACAACGCCCAGCATGAGCCATTGGGCGCGATGAAGAAATCCCGACATCCATTCGTTATGCCTGATGGAATTCCAGAGTTACAGAATCCCCAAACCACGTCCTCACCTTCGTCTGCATTGAAGTTGTTTGTAAACAAGAATCCTTGAGGGTCACACCATATAAGAACAGTTGCAGGCAGACTGTTTAGGTCTGTTGGGTATATGTCAATCGGTATCTCTACATCTGGTATAGGAGGCAACGGCGGCACTGATATATCATCACCCGACGGGGGAACATAAGCAACGGCGTTCTGTTCAAATGTTTCCGCCTCTAGCAGTAGTGTTATTTCAAATGTACCTGCTTCGTTATCGAATGTGATCGTGCGCCGTCTTACAACCCAGTTACCAGATAACGCCTTATTCCGCGGCGTGTCACCTGCTTCCACTTCAAAAACAACGTACTGGCGCGGGAAACATGAAATCATATTATTATTCCCGCGTAGTGTGATCTCTACTTCCCTGCTTTCGTTCAAACGCCAGCCATAAATCAAGCCTGCAAGTTCGTTGCACTCCGCCTGACTTGTAACCGCCAGTCTGTCATGTATTTCTTGACGGCCAAACTCACCGCCCGTTATACCAGGCGATATAGACCAGTAGGTATATAGTGACCCGCCGTAAGCGTCTATTTTCATTCCTGATATGTTCACGCTCGAGACATCAGACACCAACTGCCTGTCAACTGTTACATCGTCTTTGTAATCTGTTTTCGTCAACGTCATCACAGTGGGAATACCCGCCGCCCGTTCATCTTCTGGTAAGACTTGCGGGTCTATCTCCACGAATAGCCTGTCAAATGCGTCAACGTGAATATTCCCAAGTAGTGCCGAATTGGTGATGTTCTCAATATTCGAGAATATGTCACCCGAAAAACCGCCGCCCTCTGGGATGTTTCTAGTATCGCCTGACGATATGAAATCCATTACGGTGGTTGCTGTGCTTCGCCATTCCAGATAATGCCATACGGCGCGGTCTACCGTCAATCCTGCAATCGATGTCCATTCGGCGGGCGTATTGGTTGCGATGACAACGCCCGAAGGCGTGTTGTATATCTTGGATAACCAGTACGCACTATTCTGTATTTCAAACGTAATAGAACCGGAGTTTGAGTTGTATTGAAAACCTTCGTCACCGATACGGCCAATCATGCGGATGTTTTCGCATCCTGTCACTTGCCCGATCGATCCCGCTTCCGCCGCTGTTCCTGCCCCGTATACATCTTCACTAAACAGGATGCACAACGCGCCCTCTTGAACGTCTGCAACGTCGGCATTATCAACAACCGACGCATTACAAGACACGCCGCCTGCGCTGTAATCTTCACGCCAGCTTGTCATTGACCATACGGCGGGCGGCTTGTTATCGTCATCGTACACATACACCCAGCGCACGCCTGTCTTACTTTTACCATTTGCAGCGGTGACAGTAAGATAACAGGCATACCAGCCAACAGCGTCAAATGTGGCAACTGGATTCACGGCGGCTGTATTGTCTACCGATAAAGCGTCGGGGATGTCCCATAGATATGTACTGATTGTAGAATCAAACACCCAGGAGGCCTGCCCGTTGGTTGTGTCTGCTCCCAGAGTTACGGCAACGGTAGCACCTGTCAGTTTTGCGACCCTATGCGGCCCCATGACAGGGACGGGATTGAAGTCAGTATTCTGATCAACGTAATCAACGTCGTAATCCATGAAAAGCTCTTCACTGACAACGGCGGCATTTTTGGCTGTGAGCCTGTAATCTTCGATAATAGTCAGATATGCCGCCGCTTCCCACTCAATAGCAGAGGTAACGCCAATGTAGAACGTGTCGGCTGTTGGTGCTTTGCGGACATACACGCGCCCTAAATCGTCATCGCCTGCCGAAGTACCGATAAGCAGGGACATTCCAATCCTGACATCTGCCAGCGTTCCCGATCCGCTGACGTAGGTGATGGATGCAACGCTATCATTACTTGCGGGCAGGTCATCCAGCACCGCCGTATAAACAGAGCGACGCGGAAGGAAGGCAAGATATAACTTATTAACCCCGCCGTCTTTGCGTTGTGTTGCCAGTTCCCCGGATGTAACGGCTCGCGGCATTGTCATTGAATCACCAAATGTGTGAAGTTGATAGACACGTCAATATATCTGATTTTTGAATCCGGCCCGCGCATGGTGAACGTTTCAGGCATGGCGGCATTGCAGGCAAAGGTTTTATAATCCCCGTCATTATTCAGCGTGGATATGAAAATAGCTTTGCCAAGTGAGGGAATGATACCGCGCAAGATGTCATATTCCGCTTGTGACATAAATCCATAATGCCATACAGCGGATGGATACCCCAGGCCATGTGCTATACCATCCGCGCTAACGACACGCTGAGAGAAGTCTATATACTGGCTCTCAGGCGCAAGCAGTCCAAGACTTGCAAGCGACGCGATACCGCCTAAAGTTGTACCCAGCTCAAAAGTTGTTGGTGTAAGTGGCATTATGAGAACACTCCAGACAACGCCGTAACCATTTCGTCTACCATCTTGCGACGGTCAAACGGTGAAGGTGTCGCCTCAAATCTTCGGTTATCGTTGTACTGTACACGTCCACGAGATATAGCCGCCAATAGATTCTCTTGCGACAATCTGCCGCCTATCATTGATTCGGCTGCCCGCGTTGTTTTGTTGTTCATCACATATTCGCGCCCCTGCTCACCGCCAAAGAACAGACCTGGCCCAATATCACCGCCACCTGCCTTTTTAGGTATTGCGTTCACAAGTTTAGTGATGGATCCAGTAAATGCGCTCTTTATTGAGTCGACAAGTTTTGTGATCGCTTCTGATAGTGTCGCTTTTAGTATGAGTATGGATTCAACAACAAAAGTAAGTGACTGTTTGAATCCGTTTATTGTACTAATAGCTGCTTCCCTGACAGCGCGTGCGTGTTCCTTCGCAAGATTACGGATTGAATTCTGCAACCCGTCCTTTATGCTGTTACCCTGCTTCTCTAACTTCTCAATCATGAACAAGTCGGATGTGTTGAAGGCATTAGCAAGCACGCCTGATATGTTGGTTTCAAGTCCAAACCAATTGAACAGAATGTCCCAACCTTCGGCGGATAGCACGAAAAGGTTTTTGAAATCCTGCCTGATCTGTTCCCATGTGTATTCCTGCCCTGTAACCGCTTCGACCAAACGGCGGCCAATCTCAGCACCGATGGCAAGTGCAAGGATAGGCACGATAACAGGCGCGGCGGATGTCAAGGCACTTGACAAAGCAGGGCCAAGAGCCGCGCCAATTCCACCGCCGCCGCCAAGAGGTACGCCCGCGATGGTTGCGATCTTTTGTACCGCTCCCAATGATTGAACGATAACACCCGCACCCGCCAGTAATCCGCCAAGAGTTGCCAACGTACCGCCGATACCGATAGCCGCCTTGATTACGCCGGGGTTATCCTCAATGAAGCCGGCTATTTTGTCAGCATATCCAACAGCCGCTTCCAGTGTTGGCTGTAACTCCTCTGAAACAATTACACTAAGCCTGTCAAGCGTATCATTCCATTTTTCTGTTACTTCAATCAACTCTTTTGCTGTTTCTGATTGTGCCTTTAGTGCGCTTTCCCTTATTCTATATAGACGCGCTTCCTCTGCCGATAAACCAGCTAAAACTGCCTTTTCTGAATTTAACGTATCTTTTTTTTGTTCTTCAATTTCTTTATTCTTCTTTGCTAACTCAGCGGCTGCCTTGTTTCTTTCGTCGATTATCTTTTTTTGTTCGGCGGCTGCCTTCTTGCGTGCATCCGCCCGCTGTTGTTCCAGCTTCTTTATAGATAATTGGAAATCTTCCTGCGCTCTTTGGATTTGCAGCTGCTTGCTTTGTTCTGCCGTCAAATCGTGCGTTAAGTCAAAGATTCTCCGCTCTTGATTCCTTCTTAACTCCCCTTCGCTTTGGTCTAATCCGCGCAGTTCACGCGCTAAATCAATAGAAACTTGACGGGAAGCCCGCTCTGCTTCTCTCGCCAAATCAGCCGCCCTGATTCTGTTTTCTTTGATTTGATTATCATACCCCTTAATCTTTTCCGCTGTTTGCTGTACAACATCGGCTCTTTTCTGCTCAATGTCATTTATCTCTTTAGCGGCATTACTTACAATGTTTAATCTTTCACTTTCGGCATCTTTGGCGGATGCCAAAAATCTGCCCTCTAATAAGGCAATAGGCGCAAGTATAGCCGCGCCAACACCCCCCAAAAAACCGCCTACTTGCGTTAATTTCCCGCCGAGCTCCTCAAGTCGTGCGGCTGACTTGGATGCTTTTTCAAGTTGGTCGTCAAGTTTTTCAGCGTTCTTTGCGGCGATGATAAGTTCGCGGTTTACCTCCTGTAAAGCATCGCTTAACTTACGTGCTTCTTCTTGGGTGGTAGCCTTGTCTAATGCTTTCGCCAAGTCCTTAGCTTGCGCCTCAAGTCCCTTTAGGTCTTTCGCTAGTTCTTTTTTGTCAGCGTCTTTGACTTTCAAAGACAGCAGGTATTCAATCGTCTTTTTTGGCATAGGATTCCTTCATCTTCTCGAATACACTGTCAAGCTGAATCATGTCAGACAAAAGATTGTAATCTTCCTGCATTAGTTGCGATGGAAGAAAACGCCTGTCAGTTGACCGCCACAATACCCACAAGTCCCAGGAATACGGCGCGGATAATGTCAACTCATGCGGGAGACCGCCGCTATCGGCCATGACGATCTCCCGCATCCGTTCTAAGTTTTCTTGCGTTTCCGCTTTTTTTTTGCGGGTGACTTTTGTTCCGCGTTGAAATCCATCACGGTATCAGCAAGTTCGTTTAGCAGTTGCATGTCCATTGCCAGCCATTCATCTATTTTGATAAATGGCTTGACAGATGGAGCTACAAGACAATATGCCTTTAGCCTTTCGTTTAGTATTACGAAATCCCACTCTTCATCATTCAGGGACTCATAAGCCATAGGGTCTGCCGTCAATCGCTTGGTTAATTTCTTGAAGTCAATGCCTTTTTCTTCGGCTTGCTTCTCGATATACCTGGCGACAAATTCAAAAATCTTAGCTTGCTTGAATTTGTCGCCAACGCTCATACGGCGAACAGTGTACTTGTCTACTTGCTTGGTTTCTATTTGCATCTCATAATCTTTCTACTCAACATCAACGGCGTCATCAGCGAGTTCGTACATTGCTACTATCATGTCGGTATCTGTCAATGCCGCGCCAAATGTGATAGCGGTAGCACTGATGCTGTATTCGTCGGCACTTGCGGCGGAGGCGTTATAGGCCATCAACGCGCCGTTCTTTGTGACGGTGATCCCGCCGCTTCCACTGTTGGAGAATGGGCGGTCTACATCAAAGCTAAATTCTGTGTCCGCGCCTGTGGCCTGCCATGCGGCAAATCCCAAGCGATAATTGGACTGGTATTCAATGACTTCTGCCTGTGTCGCGCCATCGTCAACAGTGGTCAATGCCAAGCCTGTCAGGTGCTTGCTTGCGCTCTGAGGCTGTACGAAGTAACTCATGTTCTGCTGGTCACGGCTCATGCCTTTTGGACGTGGAATCAGTGTGCATTTCGGCATCACATAAGTTGACCATACACGGCTTCCCGCGTTGTCTTTTGCCTGTGCATATACCACGAGTGCAACCGTCGGTTCTGTTCCCTGTTGGTTACTACCCCAAGCCAGCGAATTCACATCACCAAAAACGCGAACGTTGACATTTAGCAGAGTTGCCAGTGTGTCAAAGTCCGAGCGGGAAACTTCCAGAGTACCGCTTGCGGTATCCTGTGACGGCAATACGTCGCGCTGTAATACCGTGTTGTTACCAGGGTGCGCGATGGATGTCGGCTCGCTTGGCTCATACGAGAACACAACAGGCCCGCCAACGCTCAAGCCATTGTAAACTGTTTCGCTTGTTGCTGCGGGCAATCCGCTTGAGTTCAGCGCGTAAATCCACGCGGCGTTTAATCCTACTGCAAATACTTTCTTTGTTGGTGCTGTCATATCATATATCTCCTATACTAATTCTTCAAATGTAGTTACACATTCACAACCATAGAACCATGTTCCAGAGCCAGCGGGGTATTCCAGTTTTCCCGCCCGCATTGTTACCGAAAATGCTAGTGTCTCAGTACTCCAGCCGTGTACCAGTTGCCATTTCTTTTGGATCGCTTCCAGATACGCCACTTGATAACGCAGTAATACAGGCTCTAGTATGTACGCGCCAGCATCACGGGCGGCTGTTTCAAGAAAGAATAAATCCGTGATAGTCCAGGTCGCCTTACTGTTACCGCCTAGCTCAATCTCCGCCGTGTTCGTGTTGTTGATTGTCAACACGCGGGCGGGTAAGTGCGCGGTTTGCAGGCTGTCTGCTTTCTCGTCAATGTTCAAGCAATTGGCAGTAACAGTTGCACCGTTCTTATCGGTGTAAGTTACGGCCATTGCCTCAAGGTCATCGTAAAACGTGAGCAGTAATGAACTCATCGCACAACCCTTATATAAGGCTTGAGTAACGTTGTCACATCTTGCGGCAACGTGGACGGCATGATGATAGAACCATCACCCGCAAGGATTGGGCGGTCACTATCGCCTTGTTGTGTGTCCTTTTGGCGATATAACCACGATGCAAGGCGTTTGCAAGCCATGACAATATCAGGCGGAGCGAATAACAACTTGCCTGTGGTATCGGTATCGTTTGCCGCTGTTTGCGCCCATGTGATAGCCGTACCCGTATTACTCAGGACTGTAAACGTGCCGTTGAATGTAGTATCAGCCACATCCACAACCATGACAACATCACCCACGGAAACATGGGGGGCGTGTACGGTAGCCGTAACGACGTTTGTGGCTCTCGATAATGCAGTGATCCGCGCCTTATGCAGATACGCCCAGCGGCCAGTTACCGCTATCGCGTCCATCGGATCGGTGGTATAGGTCCAATAAGATGACGTTGATTCTTTGAATCCGGTTTTATAGTACGGCGTTTCATTTCGTGGGTTGAAGTAGAGAGAAGTTGTTACATCTTCGGCATCACCATTTACAACGCTTGTGACGTGGCTTATGTCCTGGTCAAAGTACAACTCGTGCCAGTAAACATCGCGCGATGGGTCAAAATAACGGACGGTATCAGCGAGAGCGTGATACGTGCGACCTGTGAATGAATCAATGCGTGAAGATGAAGCGTCAAGCAACGTCTGGATTAGATCGTCATCCGTTGACGTGCTTACGTTTAGGTATGTCTTTAGGGCAGCAAGGCTGCAATAACTAGGCATGTACTACTCCATTCGCTTCCATCGTCTTATCGTATTGATTGACATAACGAACATTCTCACTAAGTATTCCCATGTCGCCGCCAAGTTTGAAGGCGCGTTCTCCCATTGCAGAGACAAAACCTTTCACCTGTTCACCGCCATGTTTACCGTCTGACTGTTTCCAGCCATTCCAGGCATATTCAATCATGCCGCCTAAGTGCCATACATACGGCTTTTGCTCTTCTACCCGCTGTTGGGCGGACGCGGCTTGAAACTCAAAGCCGCCTCTGTCCGCGTCGCGGTCTCCAAACGTGTGGTATCGCTCTGCTTCCTGCAATGCGCCAGCGTGTTCACCGTGTAACATCGCCGCGCCTTGATAGTCAAGCGTGAGCTTTTGTACTTTCTCAAAGTCGTTCCTTTCTATCGCCTTCAACAGTACGTCACGAATATTCTTTAGACTTTTGTCACTCGCTTTGTATTCAGACTTCAATGTCTTGATCCGCTCGGCAAAGTATTCTTGCGTGAAACTGAATCCGCCTTCGTACCCATAGTACGGTACCGTGAAGATGCTTTTGTCCAGGTACTTGACGGCGGTGTCTACATTGTCAACACCCAGGCGACCGATTAGAAAACCGAACCAGAACAGATACCCGTTTGCCTGATAAGCATACTCACTGGATGACAGTTCGATCCCGTATATCCTGATTTCATCGTAGCCCTGCATGATAGCAAGCGCGGCCATGTACGCGAAGGATGTCGGGAACATATCAACGCCGCATAATGCTTTTGCATCACTTAGCGGATACTCGACTGAATCAGGGATGAGCGGGTCAACGGCCTGCATGTAAACAGGTTTGCCGTGTGACTGTTGCAACCATTCCCAGTGCTTCGGGTCTTTGGTGTTATGTCCTTTGTAAATGTTCGGGGCGTGCATCTGGAAGCAGGCCGTCCAGCGTTTACACCATTTGCTATTTGCCGCCTCATTGAATACCCATATATCAAATGTCGGGTCATCGAATGGGGCGAGTTCTCTTGTGTTTGGGCCGCTTCCAACTATTGCGAGTTTCTTCAAGTCACGCGCTTTCTATGTGGGGGACGGTTTGGCGTGTACTACGTTGCACCGTCCCCCATCATGTTATTTAGGTCGCCGACAATTGGGTCAACTGTGGGTAACGGGGGTCAAGCACCGCCCACGCTGCATTAAGCGTGACAGTACCACCCGCATCAATACCGACCACCATACGCACGAAGCGGGCATCTGCCAACGCTCCATCAAGTGCGGCGGGGTCAATGTCAATGACGGCCATTTTCCCATCGTCCAAAGTGCCGAATGAGAACCCGGCGGATGTCGCCTGGGTGATGTCACCGAGCGTATTCGCGCCCGTTGCACCACTCAAACGATACTTGAACGCAATGGCAACTTCGCTACCAGAGGCGGCGGCGGTTGCAGCTTCCATCGTGATAACGACGGGTTGATCTGCGGATGCCGCAGTTACAACGCCCGCATAGTAGAAGAACGTGGCGTGCAATGCGTTCTTGAGATCCACGAACGGGGAGGCGTATGCCGTACCCGCTGAATCAATGGGGGCTTTCAAAGGTACGATATTCGCACCAATTCCAAATCTATTGTCTTTCATTTTTCATTCTCCTTAGGTAGCCGAGCCAAGCACGACAAAGTTTGACTGTGTGGCGGTACCCTTGTACGGGGTAATGGCAGAGGCAAGCGCGGGCTGTCCGTCACATCGATAGATGAAGCGGATGACCTCTTGGTCTGTCAAGAATTCAACGTGCATACTGGTTGCCATATCGATTCCGCCCTTTTCCCAGAGCAGGTATTCAGAGAAATCGCCAAGCATGATGTCGCCTGTGGTATTCAAGGCGGCATTGAACTCAGTTTCTACAACTGGTTTACCGTACAGGGTGCGGACGCCATCGGGGGTGTATCCAGCATAGGGGAACAGTACAGCGGTTGAACCGACTGCGAAGAGGGCATCCAACTGCGGGCCGACTTCGGGATTGACATACCATTTTGCACTTGCTTTACTGCGGGGGGTCATACGCGCCCACATAGCAGAGATGTCAGTACCCAGAACCTTCGCGCCAGTGTCACGGACTACGGTAATCAAAGAACCGCTATTCATAACACCGAGCGGGCCACTTACGCCAGGGCCGTTGAAGATGTCATCATTCAGCATGAATGAGATTTCTTCACGTGCGCCCTGTTCAACAACTGCGGCGAATTGTGAGGCATCCTTCAAGAGTTCGTTGGTGTCATAAACCAGCACACCGTATTTCTTGAGTTCCCATTGGATGCGGCGGAACTTCGGCTTGCTCTTGGTGACTGTGTCACCTTCGGCAAGGCGATAACCACGTAGACCGCCCCAGCGTGAGCCAGTGGCGCGTGAGGTTTCGTCAACGCCGTTGATCCATCCGCTATTGCTATCGGATGAAACAGGGAGCTTGCGAGAATCAGCGGAGAACGGGCCTTCCTCATGGATAGGCTTGATTACTTCGCTCACCAATGTCGGCTCAAGCAGGAATCCGCCGTCACTGGGCACGCCTTCGTTTGCACCTTGTACCGCTTTCAAAAAGTCAATACGTGGGTGTGATTTCTTACCATACGAGATGGTGTAATCCTTCACAGCTTGCGCTTGTGCGGCCAGCGTTTTGAAGGGTCGCTCACCTTCGTCAACTGTAACCTGTACAGTCGTTCCAGATTTGGTGACAGGCTCGGAGGCTTGTACTGCTTTCACAGCGGCGGCTTCGGCGGCCTGCTCAATCATCTCTTGGAGTTTTTTCTCTTCGATTTCCATTGTTATTACTCCTGATTTTGTTTGATTTTCAACAGTGGCCTTGTCTGCAATTGCGGGCTTATCCTGCCTGCCTTTCGCTTCCTTGACCCGTACAACGCCCAATGATTTGAGCGGAGTTACCGTATTTCGCGGTTCGGCTGGAGTTGGTGTCAGACTTGCATCAAGTCCCAAATTCCAGCGTGTGATTTCATAGGCATTGCCAACCTGTTTGCGGTCTACCAGGTGCGGGGCTGTACCGCTTGACCAACCCAACAAACCTTTGAATCCAAGTTCAGCAATGAGTTTCTCGTATTCGTTTCGGGCGCCTAGTACGATCTCAGCAAATACACCAACGTCATCTTTTGTCAGATTGGCATCGGGCAGCTGTTCGTCGTACTTGACATTCTTACCGTTGTACTCAACAGGCAGTCGATGGTTAAACCATGCAGACGATTTGACGGCATCGCCAAAGTCTGTCTGTGGCGTAAAGTAATCGCCTGTCACATCGGTCTTGGTAGCATCGCCATAACGCACAAGATAGCCAGCCAGTTTGATATCACCGTTTGGCAGTCTTGTAGCCTTGACGCTATCACCAAAGACAACGCTCTTTACTTCGTCGCCTTCCTCCATTTCTTCGGCGGGGGCTTCCTCTTCGGGCTTATCCTTTTCCTGCCATTGTGCCATACAGACAGCAACGGCTTGCTCATCGTCCAGCCCTTCCCCAATCTTCATGGGTACACATACACCCATCCACTCTTCTTCACTTTGGTATTCGTTTGGTTCCGGCATTATGTCACCTCATAACAAAATAGGCGCACAGAGAAACCGTAAAGGTTTTCCGTGCGCCTTCATCCGCTAACTTGCGGCCTTGCGCTTTATTCAATTACAAACATTGTACCACAAACTTATAACGCTTTTGCAAATATCCTTGTGTTCGCTTCTATCTTCGTTGCGACTATTTCAAAGCCCGAATACTCCACCATTCCCATCAACACATTGGGGGGATAGTAGAACAGGTGTGCGAAACGATACGGCCCTCCCATACATTCCTTACCCGGCGCTTCAAGCACCATGTAATCACACAGGCTGTGATACCAAGCCAATTCTGCAACGGGATCGGTGACGTGTTCAAGAACATGGATGCTGGTAAGCAATTCGTACTTGTCCAGCTTGCTCTTATCAGTCTCCAACTTTCCATAGGCGGGGTTGCGGTCATATCCCTGCTTTACATCGGCGGTCATTGCTTTCAACAGATACCCGCGTGACGATCCTATATCCACATGGCTCAACGGCGTACAGCGTTCCAATGTCCACTTGGCGACCTCTAGGGCACGCGCTAATTCGTCCGCGTCCATTGCCTCTTGTGACATTCCTAACGTTTGACGATATAGCCCGCTCGAATAATAGTGGTCTATTCGTTCATCTGTCATTCTTGGGGATTGGATGACAAGCCCACACGATACGCACTCAACGTATTCCGTGACTGTCATCACTGGCAAATCACCATCACAGAATTGAATGACCATAGCGGGGGCTGAAATTGCGGTGATGTGTTTCTTTAGTTTCCCCTCACAGCTTGGGCATTGCTTGACATCTACAAATCCGTTCATAATAAATCCTCTACATTACCTTTCAAGTATTTTATCGCATTACGCAATACTTCTATGGAGTCGTTAGCGTTTCCAAGCATATAGTTACAACTGTTGCATAACAATCCCCTAATTTCACCCGTATTGTGGTCATGGTCAACACAAAGCCTTTTTTGCTTTGGCTCCTCACTACATACCGCACATACACCGCCTTGACGGTTTAACATTTCTTTATATTCGCCTATGTCAATTCCGTAAAGTTTTCCTATAAGGTTATTGTAACTTCTACCTGTTTTCTTTTCACGCTCCTTTTCATACTCTCTCTTGCAAGCTTTACAATATACGTTTATTCCTCTTGTGTTTGAGTTACTTATTCCATACTCGTTGAATTTTTTGTATGTTTTACATCTAGGGCATAGTTTTTCGTTATCTCGCCAAATTTCATTTGAAGTTCTTGGGCCACTTCCACGACCTCCCATAACCCTATCCCTCCTCATCAATCTTTTTATTTATTTCGTCTATTATGATCTCCTCAAACTCAGGTGTGAACTCGTCCTCAACTTCGTCCATCGTTTGCCAGCCGTGTTTCTTCGCCCAATTCACACGCTTGGATTCGTCGAACAGGTAAGGCGCGTATGTCACTTCTGTATAAACCTGACTTGTGAACTCATCTTCCTTCGCCGTCATCCACGATTCAATCAATCGCTCGGATGTGCGCCGCCCACCGATTGTCCCATCCATCCTACGCCAACGGCTGCCGTATCCGCGCTCATACCATCGCCCATCGCCACGAGTACCAGGCTCATGGTTCCACAATCCAGCGGGGGGATATGCGGACGCTATTAGAGTGAGCAGGCGCGTTCCCAAGTCTAATAACTTGCGGCGCGTCTTTGGGCTGTCCAGTAGCTCAAAGATGTCTGCTACGATCTGTTTCTGGGACGGCTTTAGCTCACCCATACACGGCCTCTGTGATTCTATTCAGCGCGTTCTTACTCCGCTTCTGTGTTGTGATACTCAATGTACATTGACACCGCCAACCTTCACAGTCCAGTTTCGGATTCGGCGCGGCTTGCGGTACTACGCCAACAGTACGCCAATCATTCTCGCTTGCTACAATTCCATCCAGCTTCCTGCATGTGTCGCAGTGATCCGTGTCACCATACTTCCAAACCAGATTGACACCTTCCTCTTTTGCCATGAGTATATTGGCGTTGTTATACTGCTCCTCATAGCGTGTTGCCCATAACTGGGTACGTGCCAACAGCGGGTCAATCGGTGTCTGATTGGTGCGTGCCGTTATGATGTCATCGTGGTATTGCTCGATATAAACGTACTGCTCAAGCACCGCCGCACGATAGGCAATGTCCAGATAATCAGGTAGCTTGTTTCCGCCGCCGTTATCCTGCCACGCTGAACGATAGGCCAGTAACAGATAGGCGGCGATGAGTAGTGCCATTTCTTCAACAAATGTGTCCTCAGCCTTACCGCCCGCGTATGTTTCTTCGACCAACTTCTCAAGCCTGTTATTGAACAACTCAGCCGACTTGATAGGGGGTATTACATCAAAGGCAATACGCGCCTTCGATGTAAGGTGCGGGCGTAAATCTGGAACTCTATTGAGTATCTGTTGTATCTGGTTTTTCATTTGAATGCGCTTGGAACATACTTAGCAACAATGTCATCCAATCCTTTTTGACAAGATAAACATAGGTCAATTCTTCGCCTGCCAGGAGCTTCTACAGAAAGACAGGTAACAGAAATACTGATATGCTTAGCATTATCGTACATCGAATATCTTTCCGTTACTTCTTTACCGCATCGGTCACAGTTCACTTGAGTTGTCATTTTTCTTCCTTTCCTACATTCACCACAACGGGCGGCATGGTTACGTTGATCGTCTGCTTGTCGGCGGCCCTGTTTATCGCGTCGGCCAATGCCTTTAGCTCGCTTGGATCGGCAACCTTCGCCAATTCCTTCCGCGCCTGCTCAAACGTCACCACACCATCACTCACAGACTTGGCAACGTCCGAAGGGATATGAGCGGGATACCACGTCACCATCTTACCCGCCTGCTTGACTTTCTTTTCCCATCGCTGCAACTCGACCAATGCTCTGTTGTCTGTTTCCGGCTCTGTCTCTATTTCAATCGGGGCGGGGTTCTTTTCAAGGATACCCTTTTTGATAATCTCGCGCTGTTCATCCGTGAATTCATAATCCAGCTTTTGCGCTGCCAGTTCAAAGGCGGCATCCACTGACATGACTTCTCGAAGTCCGTTGAACAGATTCAGGAAGGCGGTCGCCTGTTCGTTCTCATCTTCTTGGAATGATTCCAATCTCTCAGGCTCAAACTCGATATGATAGCCCGCGCCGTTCATCACCTGATTATTCATTGCCGCTTGAATAATGCGGGCATCGGGAACGATGGTCATTTGATAGAACTGTCTCTCCCTTGCGTTTGCTGTTGCGTAGTTCTCATCTTCCAACAGGTGACGGGTTCCCATCGCCGTATGGATCTCATAGCGTAAATCCTGACTGATGCTCAAATCACGCAACGCCTCAAGCCCGTCACCGATGATAGTCGGCTTCACGCCCGCGCTGTTGAACACCTTCCACTGTAACCCACGAACACCGGACAGGAAGCGATTGAACCAGTTCTCTATTTTCTCGACTTCACCTTCAGGCGGCATCCCGTCAACCATGAGCAGCATTGCTTTGATAGCACCGCGCCGCATGTAGTCTGCCACCCACTTATTGATGAGCCCGTTTGCCTCAGCCGACAACAACGCGGATTCCAGCGGGTAAATGGTGGGCGGTCCTAGTTCAACATCGGGGTCAAGTAACCAGGTGTAAAGTACGGACGCTTCGGGGAATGTATTGTTTGCGCCCTGTCTCTGGAATAGTATCTCGCCTTTGGTCAACGCCTGTGGATTCAGCGTGACTGAGTTTGGCAACCAGTAGCGCAACTCTTTCACCTTGCCCGTTTTTGTACCCGTCCCTTTGTACCAATAGGATCGACCCGCTGTTACAAGTGCGCCCTCTGTCTTGGCTAGGAACGAATAGGGGTCAGGTAGGAAGCCAACAGCGTTTCTGTAGTTGTCGCTGTTGTCAACCTCTATATCACCTTCGACTGTGTAAATGGTGAACGGCAAATCCGCCATTGCTTGCATCCTTGCAGTAATGGCGGCATAAACGGACGGCACCAACTTTGCCGACTTCGCCGCTTTTGCCGCGTCCCTTGAATCAGGCGACCATACGCCGGGGCGGTCATCCTCCCAAACGTTGATGCTTTTCGTTCCATCTGTGTATATAAGTTTTGCCATTGTCTATTCTCCTGACATCCACCAAGTATGGGTCATATCCTGCTCGTGGGCGTATCGTGCCGCCGCTATTAAGTGGTCATTCTTTCCGCTTGGCTTGAGCATGGCGTTACCGCCCGCATCTTCAAGCCAATGCGCCGTACTAACTTCCATCTTCGCATTGACACACGATTTGTCAATGACGATCTCCTGTTGCTGTAACCACTGATACCCGAATAGGACGCTATCCTTCCCCTTTACCGCGCCCGTTGCCCTGATACCATAGTTCACCAACTCCGCAATACTCTTAGGTTCCGCGCTATCACATACGATGTACGCGTTACCTATCTTGTCTTTTATACGTTCAGCCAGCAGGTCATTGGTTAGACCCTTTTCGTATAACTCATCGTAAACATAAATCCGCTTATGCTGTTTGTCATAATGCGCTATCCACATGGCGGACGGGTCAACACTAAATCCGAAGTCAAGCCCGTTCCTGTGGTTGGTGAATTGGTCACGCATCGCGCTCAAATCATCCACGCGCCAATTCGTAAAGATAACGTGACCAAGTACACCCCAGTTTCCGAGCGTGTAAACGTTGTACCTGTATTTGTCGTTTTCGTTCTCAAGGTCATGTATGTCCTGTTTGGTAAGAAACTTGTTATCCTTGTACGTTGTCTTGAGTATGGATAACTCATCGCTCTTGTGTTCCTGTTGACCGTCGCTCCATTCAACGCCGGAAAAGTATTCGTCATATATCCAGTGGCTCTGCAATATCGGATTGAATGACATTGTAAAACGCTTGGGCGTATCTTCATCACCGCCGCGCTGTCTCTTGTACATATCTTTCACGTCACCGCGCTCTGTCTCTGTTGCTTCCTCAATCCATACGTCCGTGAGTACGCCAACAGCCGGCACGATTGACTTGATTTTCTCTACATCGTCAAGCCCTGCAAATATGATCTGGTATCCATTCTTACAGGTCATGGTCATATCGGACTTGTTTATCTGAAACGCTGACAGTAATCCAGCCTCACGGATGACGCGCTCTACCTGTTGAAACACAGAGCCGCGCATTGTCCGCGCTACCTGCCGACATACCAGATAATTCCTGCCGCCTTTGAGTACATCATAGACGCAACGCTGTGCAAGAAACCACGATTTACCAGAGGATGAGCCGCCGTAATATATCTGTGTACGGCTGTAATTGTCCAGGTGCGGCTCATAGATGTCATTTATTACTATCTTCGTCACTGGCTCTCACGATCTCAAGCGTCAACTTTTCAACGTCATTCAAGTCCAGTCCAGTCTTCGGCGGGCCGTCAATATGCTGGTAAATCCATTTCAACATTCCAAGCCAGTCATTAGCAGCAAGTTTCAGAGTTTCACCATTTGGAAGTTCAGCCTTGCCACTAGTTACCAACTCCCACGCCAAAGCAGCAACAACACGCTTTCTTGCGGCGCGTTTGCCGTCTTTAGTGTCAATAACCACATTACCCGCTTTCTCAAGCAGGTCGGTTAATGCTCTATTCTTTGGGGGGCGACCATTCGGATTTCCCGACTGGCCTTTTTGAAACTGTGCCATGTTCTCCTGTTCTTGCCTGTAAAACAGCAACCGCTGCCACTTCCAGAACCGCACC
>Ga0307379_10004606_pt1 | contig 19622 bp, 14 predicted proteins | sample UN2MG_FD_202237 | JGI IMG/M metagenome (GOLD analysis project Ga0307379, IMG submission 202237) | Soil microbial communities from Risofladan, Vaasa, Finland - UN-2 | ecosystem: Environmental > Terrestrial > Soil > Coastal area > Acid sulfate soil | place: Finland: Risofladan, Vaasa | collected... | reverse complement strand
CCGCATCTCCGAACGCTACCTGAGCGAGGCGAAGGAGGAACAGAACAAGATCCTCGGCGACATGCAGAAGGAACTGGCCACCATCGAGGGCGAAGCCAGCCAGCGGTCCGCCGAGATCCGAGGCGAAGCCGACGCCACCGTCATCGACATCTACGCCGGCGCCATCCGCCAAGCCCCCGAATTCTACCGCTTCCTCCGGACCCTCGAGGCCTATCGGAACTCCTTCGACTCGAAAACGATCATCATCCTTTCGACCGACAGCCCGTTCCTGAGGCTGCTGAAGGAGGAAATCGCCCCGGACGGGCTGAATCCGCCCCGGGAACCCTAGAGGCACTGTTTCATAACCGAATCCGCAAGTTTAGCCGCGACCCGAAGGGGAGCACGCTCCCCGTTGGGTCGCGGCTAATCATTTTGGCGGGGTGCCATGCTTTCGCTTGCGAAAGCATGAGCCGCACACCCCGCCTGCGCAGCATCCTGCGGAGGGGCGTGGCACCCGCACTATTGGGGCTGCCGTGCGAACGGCCGATAGAGCGGGTCGCCGATGAAACACATCTGCCAGGAAATGAGCGGCTGAGCCATCCACGCCGCCTCGCCCCACGAGTAGCCCTTGAGGAGCCGGTCCACCAGGATGTCCACGTTCGGCGTTCCGGTGAGGAACGGTTCATAGACCGCGCCGGCGGTGACGCACGCCCCGTGCACCAGCAGGGGCCCGACCCAATGGTTCTTCGGGTCGCGGATGGCGGCGCCCGTGAAACTCTGGATGTGGTAGGCGATCGCGCCGCGATTGAAACGGAAGTCCAGCTTGGTCATCGGCCCCGCGGCCGACTCGTGGTACCAGCCGAGGTAGACGGCAGCGTCGGGCATCGGGTGCGAGAGCGGCAGAATCTCCGGGCGCGTGTCCACCTCGGTCTCAAAGCCGGCGCGCTCCAGCAGCCTTGCCGCCCGCACGAGCCAATGGTCGCCCACGGCGTAGCCGCCCGTCGTGATGCTGCGGGTATCGACATAGGCACGTCCTTTGAGGCCGTTCTTTTCGGCCCAGAGGGCGTCGTCGACGAGGCGCCTGGCGATTCCCGCGCTCGGTCCGTCGAGGCGCGAGACGAGAATCATCCCGCCCTCGATCGGCGGGCCGAACGGCGCGTCCGCCCCGAAGTAGGGATTCACCAGGCCGCCGACCAGTTGGTGCCCGCCCGACGGCAGGAGCGCGAGTTCCGAATCCACCGCCGCCGCCCTCGACAGGTACATCGTCTTGACGTCTTCGTAACCCTTGATCTTGATCGGGACGCCGAAGACCGGCACGAGGTACTTGGCGCGCCGCTCGCCGAGGCTGAGGGCAAGCGTCCCGTCGGCGAGGGCCACGTCGAACCGCCCCTCCCACTCAACGAGAAAGGCCCGCAGGGGTTTCCAGATCGTCTCGTCGAACTGGTCGCGGGAGATTTCCTCCGCGGCCGGAGCGCGGACGAGGCAAAGGTTTTCCTCGGGGATGCCGCGCGACACCATGTAGTGGCGCGCGACGGCGACGCCTTCGGGAACGCTCTCGGACGCCAGTACGATCGTGCGTTCGGCCTCGGTCTGGCCCGGCGCCGAAGCGCCCATCGCGAGAACCGCCAGACCGATGGTCAGCCCGATTCGCTTCAAGCCCCTCTCCCAGCCGCCGGAACGGAAGGCGCCGCGCGCTAGAGGTCCGGTTCGGAGGCCCCGCCCGACGGGCCCGCCACTTCGTTGAGCACATGGTCCTCGATGAAGATGGGCGTATCGTTCGCGATGCCGAGCGCGATGGCGTCCGAAGGCCGGGCGTCCACCCGGACCTCGTCGCCGTTGCGATCAATCACGAGGTTCGCGTAGAAGGTGTGGTCCCTGAGGTCGGTGACGACGACCTTCGCCAAGCGGCCGCCGAGCGCCTCGATGACACCCGCCAGAAGGTCATGCGTCAGCGGCCGGGGGAGCCGAAGACCTTTCAAGCGCCGGTCGATCGCCGCCGCCTCAAAAAATCCAATCACGATCGGGAACGCCCGCTCGCCGCCCGTCTCCTTCAGGACGATGACCTGGTGATCCCCCGCCTCGTTAATCATGATGCGCACGAGTTCGACGCGGACTTCCATGGCCGGGCCTCCGACTCCCCGGACATTCTACACCGCGAATCGGCGGGGGCAAGGGGCAATCAGCCAAGGCGGAAGGCGGAATGCGGAATGAAACGGCAAAACCACACAAAGGCAACAACCGGCGCTGTCATCCTGCCAAATCGGCGAGGTTTTTTTCGAGCGCCGCGATGGTCGCCCGGACCTCGTCGGCCCGCGCCCGTTCGCGCTCGACCACGTCGGCGGGGGCCTTCTCAACGAAGTTGGTGTTGGCGAGTTTCTTTTCGATCCCCCCGAGGAACGCCCGCTCCTTGCCGATGCGGTCCTCGAGCCGCTTCCGCTCGGCCTCGAGGTCAATCAACCCTTCGAGTGGAACGTACACCTCGGCTCCCGCGACGACCTCCGTGGCCGAGTGCGGCGCCTTCTCGACCTCGGGGCCGGCCGTCAGGCGCTCGACGCCCGCGAGGCGCTGGACAAGCCCCTCGGCCGCAACGAGGACGGCCGCCAGGTCGGCCTCGGTCCGCACGTGGGCCGCCGGCCGGGACGCCGGCGCAATATGCATTTTGTTGCGGATGTTGCGGACCGCGCGGACGACGTCCATGACGGCCGCGAAATCCGTCTCCGCCCGCTCGTCCGCCAGGGCGTCCGCGCGCGGCGGCCACGCGGCGGCAATCAGGCGGTCGCTCGGCGGGGCGTCGGCCAGGCCCGCCAAGCTCCGGTCCGGCAAAACGCCATTCAGGTCCTGCCAAGCCGCCTCCGTGATGAACGGCACGAAGGGGTGCAGCATCCGCAGGGCCCGGTCCAGGACGAACGCGAGGACGCGCTGGGCCGTGGCGCGCTCGGCGGGCTCGGCGAGGCGCGGCTTGACGGCCTCGAGGTACCTGTCGCAGAGGTCGCCCCAGAAGAAATGATAGAGGCCTGCAAGGCTGGCCTGGAAATGAAAGGCACCAAGTTCCCTGTCCATCGATTCACGGATGTTCTCCGAGCGGGAAAGGATCCAGGCGTCCTCCAGGTGCAACTGCTTCTTGTCGAACTTCGCGCGGTCCGCGCCTTCGAGGTTCATGAGGGCGAAGCGGACGGCGTTCCAGAGTTTGTTGCAGAAGTTTCGGCCCATGTCGAACTTGGGGCTGGTGTTGCGTCCCGTCGCCGCGTCCTTCTGGACCGGCAGGCGGACGTCCTGCGTCTCGGTCGTCATGGTGGCGAGCGTGAAGCGCAGGGCGTCGGCGCCATGCGTCGCCACGATTTCGAGCGGGTCCACACCGTTGCCCAGCGATTTTTTCATCGGCCGGCCTTCGCCGTCCTGGATCATCGCATGGATATAGACGTCTCGAAACGGCACATCGCCGAGGGCGTAGAGGCCCATCATCACCATCCGCGCGACCCAGAGGGTGATGATCTCGCGCGCGGTCACCAGGACGTCCGTCGGATAAAACGCGCGGAGGTCCGCCGTCGGCTCGGGCCATCCGAGCGTCGAGAACGGCCACAGCGCCGACGAGAACCAAGTGTCGAGGACGTCGGGGTCCTGCTCGAGCCTGTGGCCGGGAATCGCGTCCGCCGCCAGGTCCTCGTCGCGCGCGCAAAGCAGAAAACCGCCGCGCGTCTCGTCCGCGCGCCAGGCGATGCCGTCGCGCCCGCCGAACGCCTTCTCCAAATCCGCCTCCGTCGAGGTCGGGCAACTCCAGATCGGAATCCGGTGACCCCACCACAGTTGCCGCGAGATGCACCAGTCGCGCTTCTGGCCGAGCCAATCCAGGTAGCCCCGCGCGTAGCGCTCGGGATGGAACCGCACGCGCCCAGCGCGCACGGCCTCCATCGCGCGCTCCGCCAAATCCGCCATTCGCACGAACCACTGGTCCGAGAGGTACGGCTCGATGGGCGTCTTGGAGCGGTCCGAGTGGCCGACGTCCGTCTCGTAATCTTCGACTTTCTCCAGGAGTCCTTGCGCTTCGAGGTCCGCCACAACCTTTTCGCGCGCCTCGTAGCGGTCCATTCCGGCATACGGGCCGCCGTTTTCATTGATGTGCCCGTCGGGCGTCAGGATGTTGATCATCTCCAGGCCGTGCCTCAGGCCCGTCTCGTAGTCGTTCGGGTCGTGGGCGGGCGTGACCTTGACGCACCCGGACCCGAACGTCGGGTCCACGAGTTTTCCGTCGGCGATGACGGGAATCTCGCGCTCGAGGAGCGGCAGGACGACGGTTTGGCCCACCAGGTCCTTATAGCGCGCGTCGTCCGGGTGGACGGCCACGGCCGTGTCGCCCAACATCGTCTCGGGCCGCGTCGTCGCCACCGTGACAAACCGCCCGCGCTTCCCCTTCACGGGGTAGCGGACGTGCCAGAGGTGGCCTTTGACCTTTTCGTGGTACACCTCGTCGTCGGCGACAGCGGTTTGGAGGTGCGTGTCCCAGTTGACGAGCCGCTTGCCGCGGTAGATGAGGCCGTCGGAGAACATTTTGTAGAACGCGGCGCGGACGGCGCGGGCGCAGGTGTCGTCGAGGGTGAATCGCGTGCGCTGCCAGTCGCAGGAGCACCCGATGCGCCGGAGTTGCTCCAGAATCAGGTCGCCGCTTCGTTCGCGCCAGGCCCAGATGCGGCGGACGAGTTCCTCGCGGCCGACGTCGTGGCGCGTCTTCTTTTCCTCCTCGAACATTCGGCGTTCGACGACCGCCTGCGTGGCGATCCCCGCGTGGTCCATCCCGGGGAGCCAGAGGGTCTTTCGGCCCTGCATCCGGCGCCAGCGCACCAGAACGTCCTGGAGCGTATTGTTGAGCGCGTGGCCGAGGTGCAGGCGGTCGGTGACGTTCGGCGGGGGTATGACGATGGTGAACGGTTGGCCGGGCGCGTCGGGCTCGGCGTGGAAGCGTCCTTCGGATTCCCAGGCCTCATAAATGCGCTGCTCGACCGAGGCCGGGTCGTACGTCTTCGCCAGGGCGTTCGTGTCGCCGTTTTCCTCCGGCCGGGCCGTCGGCGCCTCAGCCATGGGCTCTCTCCTCGTCCTTCGTCAGTTTGTACTCGATGCTGTCGGCGAGGGCCTGCCAGGAGGCGTCGATGATGTTCTCCGAGACGCCGACCGTCCCCCAGTGTTCCTCGTGGTCCTTTGATTCGATGACGACGCGGACGCTGGCGGCCGTGCCGGCGCCGGAGTTGATGACGCGGACCTTATAGTCCGTCAGGCTCATCTCCGCCAGCGTCGGGTACGCCGGCACAAGGGCTTTGCGGAGCGCGCCGTCGAGGGCGTTGACGGGGCCGTCGCCCTCGGCCACGGTGTGCTGCCAACGGTCGGCCACGCGCAGTTTCACCGTCGCCTCGGTGACGGGCGGACGGTCGTCGTCCTTCTTGATGGCCACCGAGTAATGGTCGAGGTTGAAGAACGTCCTTCCGGTTCCCGCGAGCCGGCGCACCAGGAGGACGAACGACGCCTCGGCCGCCTCGAACTGGCATCCGAGGTTCTCGAGGCGCTGGACCTCCTCCAGGACGCGGTCGCGCAGACGCGAGTCGGCCTGGAGGCCGGCGGCGGCGATCTTCGCCAGAATCGTGCCGCGCCCCGACAGTTCGCTCACCAGGATCCGCCGCGTGTTCCCCACCCGCCGCGGGTCCACGTGCTCGTAGGTCCGCTCGTCGCGCGCAACGGCCGAGGCGTGCATCCCGCCCTTGTGGGCGAACGCGCTCGGGCCGACGTAAGGTTGCCCCGGCACCAGCATCATGTTGGCCGTCTCGTACACGAACCGCGACACCTCCGTCAGGCGCGCGAGGTTCTCCGGCCCGAGGCACGCGAAGCCCATCTTGAGTTCCAGGTTCGGCACGACGGCACAGAGGTCCGCGTTGCCGCAACGCTCGCCCAGGCCGTTGATCGTTCCCTGGACCTGTCGGCAGCCGGCGCGGACGGCCGCGAGGGTGTTCGCCACCGCCAGGCCGCCGTCGTTGTGACAATGGATCCCCAGGCGGTCGCCGACCTCCCGAAGGACACGGGCCGTCGTCTCGGCAACATCCTCGGCGAGCGCGCCGCCGTTCGTGTCGCAAAGGACGATCCAGTCGGCGCCGGCCTCTTTCGCGGCTGCGAGGACGCGAAGGGCGTAGTCGGCATTGGCCCGGAAGCCGTCGAAGAAATGTTCGGCGTCGAAGAAGACTTCCCGGCCGGCCTCCTTCATCAGGCGCACGGAATCGCCGACCATCGCCAGGTTCTCCTCCAGGTCCGCGCGCAGGACCTTCGTCACGTGGAAGTCCCAGACCTTGCCGACGAGGGCGACGGCGGGTGTCTCGGCCTCAAGCAAGGACCGCAGCGTCGCGTCCTCTTGGGCGCGGGCGCCCTTGCGGCGCGTCATTCCGAAGGCGACCAGCGTCGCGCGCTTGAGCGGCTCGCGGCGAAGGGCCTCGAAGACCGCCTCCTCCTTCGGATTCGCGACGGGGTAGCCCGCCTCGATGTAGTGGACGCCGAGCGAGTCCAGTTGGCGGGCGATCTCCAACTTGTCCTGGAGGCTGAAACTGACGCCTTCGCCCTGGGCGCCGTCCCGCAGCGTCGTATCGTAAACCGTGATCTCGTTCATGGCTTGCGTTCCTGATCTGCGATCGCCTTCCGTCCTCGCGGAAGGAGTCCCGCAGATTCCTCCCGGCTGCGCCGGGACTCATCTGCGGGCGTTAACCGATTGTTTTCGAGTTCTGCGTTCTGCGTTCTGCATTCTGCACTCTGCGTTAAGAAAAAACCCCGGGGCCTCTCGGACCCCGGGGCGTTGGCTGCTTGGCCGAGCCTACACCCGAGGCCCTCCCACCGCTCCAATAACCACGACGATACCGGCGCGTGCGGCATCCGCAGGCCGAGCCAGGCTCTCCGAACGCTCTCTCTGTCCGCGTGCCGACACGCCGCACCTCCCGGGCGTCGCCCCGGCGTAGCCTCCCATCGGGATGGCGAAGCCGGGCCGTACGGCCCCGTCCGACTCTTGTAAGGCAGTATACCATCGGCCGCCAGGGGGTCAAACCTTTATTCGCTCCTCAGAACCCCAGGAGGCGAAAAATCACCCCAGGGGTCATTTTTCAGACGGGCGGCAGGCCGGCTACCTCCTCGGGGACGGCAGCGGGCGCCGGGACCACCGTCATCCGCTTCCAGCGCCCCGAGAGAAATCGCCCCCACATCACCAGGCCCAGCACTATGACGTAGCCCGACGCCGCCGACCACGGCCCGAAGATACCCCATTGCGGCTTGAGGTAGGCGATGAGCGACGCGCCGCCTAGACCCACGCCGTAGGCGAGCGCCAGTTGCATCGCGCCCGGCCAGAGCGTGTCGCCCGCCCCGCGAAGGGCACCGATGAAAATGACGCTGAGGGCGTCGAACGCCTGGCAAATGAGGATAAAGATGACCGCCCGCGTCGCGATCGCCTGGACGATCGGATCGGCCTCGGCGTTGAAGAGCCTGACGAGCGGCTCGCGCAGCAGCCAGATGACGATGCCGCACGTGACCATATACGCCTCCACGAGTACCAGGCCGGCGTGCGCTCGCCGCCACGCGATTTCCGGCTTCCCGGCGCCACAGTACCGCCCGACGATGGCCGACACGGCCGCGCTCAGGCCCAACGCCGGCATGAAACACAGGTGCCAGTACCGGTTCAGGATGTTCGTCGCCGCAATCGCCTCCGTGCCGAACCAGCCGATGATGCCCGCCATGAAGATCGTCCACATCAGGATGTCGCCGACGAACATCGCACCCGCGGGGCTTCCGATCCGCAGGAGGTCCGCGAGTTCCCGCCGCGAGAGAGCCCACTGACGCCGCGTCGCGTACTCGCGCGCCATCGGGCCCACCAGGAAGACGGCCCCGAGGATCGCCGCCTCCGTGGCGAACCCCGCGACCATCCCGAGGCCCGCGCCTGCTAGTCCCATCGCCGGAAACCCCAGGTGCCCGAAGATCAGGATGTAATTCGCTGCCACGTTGACGACGTTCGCCGCCACGCCCGCCACAAGCGTGATGGCCGGCCGGTGCATCCCGATGAACCAGGCCCCCAGCGCGCGGGCCGGCAGGCTGAACACCGCCCCGCCGACGAGAATCTGATAGTAAAGCGTCTCCAGGCGCGTTACCTCCGGCGCGTGGCCGAACAGGGGGAAAAGGTACGGCGCCGCCGGAATCGCCACCACCGCCAGCAACGCCGCCGCCCCCCACCCCAGCCAGAGGCCCTGCCACGCGTACCGGGCGGCGCGCTCCGGACGCCCGGCGCCGAGGTTTTGCGCCGCAAAGGTGCTCACACATCCCAACAGCCCAATAAAAAAACAAACCGTCGTGAACGCCGAAATGCCCCCGCCCAGTTGCGCCGAGAACGTCTCCTTCCCCACGCTCGACACCATCACCCCGTCCACGAACTGCATGATCGTGAAACTGATGGTATTAAAGACCGTCGGCACCGCCAGGCGAATCACCTCGCCGACGCCCCACAGCCTCCGCCCGTCGGCCTCGCGAGCGCCCGCCCTCAGGTTGTCGAGAAAATCACCCACGCGCTTCTCCCGCTTGACTTTAAACTCCCCGACCAGTATAGCCGCATCCCCGCCGCCGAGCCAGACGGGTGTGACGACATTTTTCGGCCGGTTCACCAGGAACTTTCAACAGGTCGCATGAGCCACCAGCCGAGGGTGGCACCGGTGGCTTGTCCACCAGTGCGCGGCCTGTGGCAATGCACTGGCGGGCAAGCCGCCAGTGCCACCCAGCCAAGACGCTTGACCCCGCGCCCCCCCTGCTCTACCATGGCCTCTGCCATGTTCACCGGCCTCATTGAAACCATCGGCCAGGTCGTCCGCGCCGAACGCCGCGCGGACGCCTTGCGCCTCGCGGTGGACCTGGGTCCCGCGGCCGAGGGCGTCCGTCCCGGCGACTCCATCAACCTTTCCGGCGCCTGCCAGACCGTCGCCGCCATCCATGGCCGCGTCGCCGAGTTCGACGCCGTCGCCGAAACCCTCGCCCGCACCACCCTCGGTCCGTGGCAACCCGGTCGCCGCGTCAACGTCGAGCGGAGCCTCCGGCCCGGCGACCGGCTCGGAGGCCACTTCGTCTCCGGTCACGTGGATGCGACCGGACGCGTCGTCGAAAACCGCGAGCGCGAGGGCGGCTGGCGGCTCCGCGTCGAGGCGCCGCGCGAACTTTTCCCCGAGATCGTCCCCAAGGGCAGCATCGCTGTGGACGGCGTCAGCCTGACCGTCGTCGAGGCCGACGCCCCCGTCCTCAGCGTCGCGCTGATCCCGACGACGCTCCGCCAGACCACCCTCGGAGACTTGAAGAGCGGCGACCGCGTCAACCTCGAGACCGACCTCCTCGCCAAGTACGTTCGCCGCGCCCTCGCCGCCGCCGGACAGCCGGCCGACGATAGCCGACTCCTCGAAACGCTCCGCCAGGCCGGATTCCTCGACTGATCGCAAAGGACTTCGCCATGGCGAACCCGGACCTTCCGCGCCTGGGCATCTCGCTGGGCGACCCGGCGGGCATCGGACCCGAGGTCATCGCCAAGGCCCTCGCCGACCCGGCCGTCCGCCGACTCGCCCGCTTCGCCGTCTTCGGCCTGCCGCGCAATCCATGGGCCGCCTTGGCCGGCGTTCCGCTCGATTTCCTTTCCCGCTCCTGCGCCCTGGACGAGTGGGACGGCCGGGTCGAAGGCGTCGGCCTGATCGTCCCGGCCGGCATCGAGGCGGCGGAGATACCGCGCGGCCGGCCGACTGCCGAATCCGGCCGGGCCGCCGTCCAGTGCATCCTCGCCGCCGTCGACGCCATACGCGCGGGGCAGACCGACGGCCTCGTCACCGCTCCCATCAGCAAAGAGGCCGTCCACCTCGCCGGTTACCCCTGGCCGGGGCACACGGAACTGCTGGCCGAAAAGTTCGCCGCCGCGGAGGTCGCCATGATGTTCGCCGGCGGACCTTTCCGCGTCGTCCTCGTCACCATCCACCTGGCGCTCATCGAGGCCATCCGCGCCCTGACCGTCAAGCGAATCCTCTCGGCGATGCACCTCGCCGACGACGCTCTCAAACGGTTCTTCGGCATCGAGGTGCCGCGCCTCGGCGTCCTCGGCCTGAATCCCCACGCCGGCGAGGCCGGCCGCTTCGGTCACGAGGAACGCGAAATCATCGGACCCGCCATTGAGGAAGCACGCACCGCCGGCATCTGCGCCTTCGGGCCGCTCCCGCCCGACACCGCTTTCCACCAGGCCGCCCAGGGCAAGTTCGACCTCCTCGTGGCCATGTACCACGACCAGGGTCTCATCCCGCTGAAGACCGTCGCCTTCGACTCGAGCGTCAACATCACGCTCGGCCTGCCGACCGTCCGCACGAGCCCGGACCACGGCACCGCCTACGACATCGCCGGCCGCGGCATCGCGAACCCCGAGAGCATGAAACAGGCCATCCGCCTGGCGGCCGAGATGCTCCGCCGTGGAAAATGTATTTGAACCGCAAAGGGCGCAAAGCACGCAGAGAACAGAGGATCCGGGGAAAAAGCAAAAAAGCCAAGACATTTCCTGCTGTTCAGTCGTTCCCCTGTTTTCCCTTTGCGCTCTTTGCGCCCTTTGCGGTTAAAACCAAACTTATAAAACCGAGGATGCCATGAGCCATCCGCCCACCCAGAACGAAATCCGCGCCCTCCTCGCCCAGGCCGGACTCCGGCCCGACCGCCGCCTCGGCCAGCACTTCCTCGTCGACGGCAACCTCATGCGCCTCCTCGTGGCCGAGGCCGAACTCGCCCCGACCGACACCGTCCTCGAAGTCGGCGCCGGCGTCGGAAACCTGACCGAACTCCTCGTCGAGCAGGCGGGCGCCGTCGTCGCCGTCGAAATCGACCCGCGCCTCACCGCCGTCGCCCGCGAACGCCTCGCGGGCGCCGCGAACCTAGACCTGTTGCGCACCGACGCGCTGAAGGACAAACACACCCTCTCCCCCGCCATGGTCGAACGGGTCCTCGCGCGGCAACGAGTGGTCGGCGGCCCGCTGAAACTCGTCGCCAATCTCCCCTACGCTGCCGCCACGCCTCTCGTCGCCGAACTCCTCGTCACCGGCCCTGTGCCCAAGCGGTTCGTCTTCACGGTCCAGAAGGAAGTGGCCGACCGCCTCGCCGCCGATCCCGCCACGCGCGACTATGGGCCCGTCGGCGTCATCGTTCAGGCCCTCGCCGAAGTTCAGGTCCTTCGCCGCCTCGCTCCGAGCGTTTTCTGGCCCCGACCGCGCGTCCGGAGCGCCATGGTCCGCATCCTTCCCTCGGCCGAACGCCGACAGCGCATCGCCGACCTCGCCACCTTTCGCGCCACCATCGAAGGTCTGTTCGGCCATCGCCGCAAACAGGCCGCGCGCAGTCTGGCCCTCTCGCCGACCTTGGGGGGAACGCCGGGGCACTGGGCCGAACGCCTCCGGGCCGTCGGCCTCGACCCGGCCGCCAGGGGGGAAACCTACTCCGTCCAGGACATCATCCGCCTCGCCAACGCCCTTGCGGATCGGCAATGAAAACGGTGTCAGGAACCGTTTTCCCCGTTTTTTGGAAAACGGTTCCTGACACCGTTTCTCCCGCCCAAAAATAGCGCGGCGGGTGTCCCCACCCGCCGCACGCCGTTCCTACGGCATCAACTCCGCATGATTCTCACGGAACCACCTGAGCGTCTCGCGAAGGCCCGCCTCCGTCCCGACCTTCGGCTCGTAGCCCAAGAGACGCCGGGCCTTCTCTATCCGGTACGTCAGCGGCGTCGTCATGAACTTCAGACGGAACTTGTTCACGAGCGGCGGCTCCTTCGCCCCCTTCAGCCGCCACAGTCCCTCCATCACCGGGCACGCCAACCGCACCAACCACGTCGGCGCGTGACGCGCCGGCATCGCGTACCCCGTCTCCTCGCAGATGATTTCCATCAGCCGCACGCGATTCACCGCGTTGCCGTCCGTCACCATGAACACCTCGCCCACCACTCCCGGCCGCGTTGCCGCCAGGTACAGCGCCTCCACCAGGTTCCCCACGTGGCAGAGGCTGATCGGATGCCGCCCGGAACCCACGAAACGGAACTTCCCGTTCTTCAGGTTCTCCAGGACCCTCGGCAAAAACTGACGGTCCCGCGGACCGTACACGTACGGCGGCCGGACGATGACCGCCGGCAACCCGCGCTCCGCCGCCAGTTGCCGGACCGTCTCCTCAGCCCGGATCTTCGTCAGGTTGTAATGGTCGCCCGTGTGGATCATCGGGGCCGTCTCGTCCAACTCCCGCTGCGGCGCCATCCCCAGGACGACCATCGAACTCAGGAAAACAAACCGTTTCATCCGCCCGCACGCGATCGCCGCCTCCGCCAGGTGCCGCGTCCCCTCCACGTTCACCCGCACCATCTCCTCGAGCGGCGCCCAGTCCGACACAAGCGCCGCGCAATGGAACACGTAATCCACATCCTCCAGATGGGGGGTAAACGACCCCGCCGGGTCGCCCACGTCGCCCTCAACGAGCCCGACGCCCCAGGATTCCAGGAGGGCCGTGTCGCTCGTCCGGCGCGCCAGCACCCGCACGCGCCACCCTTCGTCCAGCAGGCGGCGCGCCAGATGGCTCCCGATCATTCCCGTCGCGCCCGTGATGAAAGCCAGCGGCTGTCTCGCCTCGGCCATCGCGCTCTCCAACCTGACCCGCACGGACCATTCTAAACCCTCCGTGCCCCCCGTCAACCGGAATCAATTCCCCCCGCCGGAGCGCCCTTCCTTTATCTAATCCCTGGTGAATACACCGTGGCGCCGTCATACTTCGCCGGCACCTCGTCCCGGAACTTACACACAAAACTTGACGCTAACCGTTTCTTGCTGGCACTGGCTCTGCGGGCGTAAGGGTTATATAATACATGGCGCTCGGTCTCGCGGGTTCAGGGAAACCCGGGGAGTGGGCTCTGAAGTGCATCGGCACGTTCTTTTAAAGGAGGATGGCCATGAAGCGATTGGTGCGAGCGAACCTTGTAGCGATTGCTCTGCTTGCGGCTCTCGTCATCGGGTGGGCGGCCGCGCGCGAAGCGTGCAGGGCTGAGGCGGAGAAGGACGAGCCCCGGAAGGTGCCGGCGTTCACGTTGGAGGATGTGGACGGCAAAAAGGTCAACCTCTCGGATTTTGCCGACAAGATCGTCGTCCTGGAGTGGATGAACCCCGGCTGTCCGATCTGGGCCCGCCATCACAAGGCCGGTACGTTCCGGAAACTGGCCGAAAAGTACAAGGACAAGGGCATCGTCTGGCTGGCGATCAACAGCACCCTCTCCGCCGACAAGGAAAAAAATAAAAAGTTTGCTGAGACCGAAAAGGTGCCGTACCCCATCCTCGACGATCACGCAGGAACGGTGGGGAAAGCCTACGGCGCAAAAACCACGCCGCACATGTTTGTCATCGACAAGAAGCACAGTCGGCTGGCTTACGAGGGCGCCATCGACGACGACCCCGCCGGCAAGAAGGAGAAACCGCTCAACTACGTGGATCAGACCCTGACCGAACTCCTGGCCGGCAAGGCCGTCTCCGTTCCCAAAACCGAACCTTATGGGTGTTCGGTGAAATACGCGCCGCAGAAATAGCGCCGTCATAACGCCTCGCCCCGTCGAGTCGCCTGCGGCGACCGGGGATGAGGCTCCGAAGGGGCCGAATTTCACCCGCCGTGGCGTGCCCCGGGACGCCTGCCGTTCGAGCCGGCGGCAGGAGCCGCCGGTCACGTTCCCTATCGCGCCCTTCCCCCCCGCGCCTTTGCCTTTCGCCGTTCAATCCGCCCTTCGACCATGCCCTTCGACGGGCTCAGGGCCGTGAGCGTGGTCGAACGGCTCAGGGCCCTGAGGCTCTCGAAGGGCAATCCGAAATCCAAAATTCGCAATCGAAACGCCCCGCCCCCCGAAATTTTGAGGCGGTCCACTCCGCCTATTTCGTAGAATGTGGCGGGAGTCGTTGCCATCCTTCGGGACCGCGAAAGGATACTTGCATGACCGCCAAGCCGATGTCGGAAGCCCTCGTCTCAGTCAAACTCGCCGCTCTCGAACGCCGCGTCCGGTCCCTCAAGTGGGTCGGCCTCATCGCCGTCCTCGTCCTCCTTGGGGCCGTCGGATACCTGCTGCTGCGGCCGGCCGTCGGCGCGAAAACCTTCGCCCTCGCCGATGAGCAGGGCAACCTCCGCGCCCTTTTCGACGTGCACGAGGGCCAGCCGCGGATCCGGTTCCTTGACGATCGCGGCACCGCCTGGGCCGCACTCCGCGCCAATGAATCCAACCGAGCCCTGGAACTGGTCGATGCGTCCGGCGCGACCCGCCTCGCCCTCGTCGCGTCGGAGAAACAGGCCGGCCTCATTGCCTCCGAAGCGACCTCGAAAGTCAGTGTCACGCTCGGCGTGCGGGAAGGCACGCCGGGCCTCGTGCTCCTCGACTCGGCCGGCGCCATCGCCGCCGTCCTCCGGGCCGACGATAAGAGCGCTTCGCTCGAACTCGCCGACCTGCCGGGACCCGTAGACGAAAAGCCCGACGCACCCGCCGCCCCCTCCGCCCGCGCCCTCCTCAGCGCCGCCCAGGGCGTCGCCTCGCTCGCGCTCAACGACGGCAGCGATACGCGGCGGGCTCTCCTGGAGGCCCGCAACGACGAGCCATCCGGCCTCCGCGTTTTCAACCCCACCGGCGCCGAATGTGCCGCCCTCGCCTCCACCGCCGACGGACCGCGCCTTGCGCTCGGCATCGCCGCCGACAAACCGCTTGCCGCCCTCGAGGTTAAGAGCGGCACGCCCACCCTCAGCCTCTTCGATCCGGTTGGCGGCGTCCGCGGATCCTTCACCCTCGCCGCCGACGGGCCCGCCCTCACCCTTCGCGACGCCCAGGGCGCCTCGCGCGCCAGTCTTGCCCTCGCCGCGGCCGGCCCGGCCCTCAGCCTCCTCGACGCCGGCGACAAAAAACGCGCCGAACTCGCCGTCGTCGGCAGCTCGGCCGCGCTCGCCCTCCACGACACCTCCGGCAACGTCCGCGCCAATGTCGCCGCCTCCGACCAAGGCGCCGCGCTGAGCATCCTGGACCCCGACGGCAGCAGACGCGCCGGCCTCGGCGCCAGCGCCGACCAGGCCGGCCTCGACGTCTGCGACGCCCAAGGCCGACCCGCCGCCGCTTTCCTGGCCACCGCCGCCGGGCCGCGCCTCTCCCTTCACGACGCCAAGGGCGCCGACCGGGCCGTCCTGGCCCTCAGCGACAAAGGACCCTCCATCGCCCTTCGCGACGAGGCCAACCGCGATCGCCTTGCCTTCACCGTGACCTCAAGCAACGCCAAGGTCGTCTTCCTAGATGCCGCCGGAACCGTCCGCACCGAACTCGGACTTTTCGAGCAGGTCCCCGCCCTCAACCTCTTTGCGGCCGACGGCCTGAAACGCGCCAGCCTCCGCGGCACCAAGGAGTTGGCCGGGCTCGACATCTACGGCCTCAAGGGCATTCCGCAGGCCCGCATCCTCGTCGGCGCCGAGGGACCCCACATGGAATTCGCCGACCCGACCGGCAAACCCTTCTGGTATGTCCCCGCCCGCGCCGAAGGCAAACCCTGACTCCCCGCGCGCAAAAAAAATAACCGCGCGGCGGGTGTCCCGCCTTCGCCGAGGCTACGGCGGACAGGCCCCACCCGCCGCGTGGCACTGGCGGCTTGCCCGCCAGTGCTGCCAGAATGGCGCGCCTCAGCCCGCGCCTTCCTGCCTTGTCGCACCTTCGGCGTCTTCCTCCTGAAGGGCCTTGATGGCCTGCTCCGCAGCCTCGCGGACCGAGCGGTTCTCGTCCGTCTCAGCGATCTTTTTCAGGCCCGCCAGCGCACGCTTTTCCCCAAGCCACCCTATGCGAACAACAGCCGCTTCCCGCACTTCCGCTTCCTCTGCCGCCAGCGCAGACACAAGGTATCGGTAGATGCGCTCGCACGCCCCGCCGTCCAACCCTTCTCTGGACCCACACGCCTGATCCAGCAAGAAAACCGCGGCCTGTCGCACCGCCGGACGCGGATCCGTCAGGGCTTGGCTCAGCGGCTCCACGGCCTTCGCCCCCAGAGTCCGCATGGCAAATGCGATCGCGGTACCGACCCTCACATCCCCGCCGCCGGTTACCAGCGCTGCGCACGCTTCGAGGATGGGACCCACCGCCCGCGCGTCCCCGATCTTGCCCAGCGCTTCGATGGCGTAAGCCTCGTCCACGCCGTGGCGGCCCTTCTTGAGCAGGGCCACAAGAGGTTCGACCCCTCGTGGGTCTTTTAGTTTCCCGAGCCCCACCGCCGCGCTCTGACGTACAATCTCCTTCTCGTCCTCCAGGGCAGCCGCGAGCGGCTCGACCCCTTCCTTCTCGTCCGACGCCCCCAGCACCAGCGCCGCGACCGCCCGTACCGCCGCGCTCGAGTCCAACAGCAGCGGCGACACGATGGTCGTCGTCGGTACTTTCCGAATCGCCGCCTGCATCGGCCCGAGCGACTCCACGAAACCCGACCAGAGAAACGCTCTCAGGAGAGCGCTCTCCGGCTTCGGTTCACCTTCCTCGCGCAGCCAGTCGCCCGCCTGCGTCTCGAGCCTCCCCGCGAGCGTACCCCGCTCCGACGTCAGCGAATACGCCCCGGCGATTCGGAGTTCCCCGGGTTCTTCCGCCCCTCTCTCGCCCTCGCCCTCTGCGACCACGTCTCGCAATTCGACCCGGATGACCGCGCCCGCCTGCGGCGCGTCCGTCCTCACAACCTCCCACCCCGCCGCCTTGGCCATCGTCTCGACGATCCGGCGGATGACCGGCTCTATCCGGGCCGTCGTCCCCCGGTACGACTCGTGGACCTCCACCCGTACACTCTCCACGTCCGCGAAGAGCGCCACCTGATGAGGCGAGAGATTCGATCGGACCTGCCTTTGCTCAGACCGGACGGGTTCAGACGCCCGGGGGCTGGTTACAAGAGTTCCAAACAGGACAGCGCCTGCGGCCAAGCCGAGGATAGAAGGTTTCATGCCTTGTCCCTTCCACGCGCCTTTTCACGGCGCACGCGGACCAGCACTATTACCGTCATTCGTGGATTTGTCTAGAAGGCGAGTCACAAACCGTCTGAACTCCTCATCGGTGTCTAAAACGCGAAGATCCCACGTATCGGCCAAAACCTCTGGTGGGGTTTCAGGGCTCCGCACCAGCACAACGGCCGTGCTGCCAATTGTGTGCCGTACCCCTGTGTTCTCGTGTTCAACGAACCACACAGACGAGCCTTCTTTGATCCCATATCCGAGACTCGGATTCATCTTTTCCGACTTCTGCCAGAGAACCAAAGGGCCAGGACGATCCTCTCGGCCATACTTGAGCTTATAGTAGATGAAATGGTAAGGCACGCCGTTCTCGGTGACAAGCGTTCCACCGCCCGCGGTCGAGGCTGTCAACGATTCCTCAGGCCCCTTGCAAGAAAGGGCTAAGCTAGTGAACGCCACTACCACAAAGAGAGCGATTGTTCGCACGAGCATTTCTCCTTCAAGGACCTCGATGTGCAGAAGGAATTCTGGAGACGCAAAACTATTTTCCTTGAGCCTTGGGCGGGCAGCCAAGAGGACCGGGCGATTCTCCCCTTGCACGGCACGTCGCCGGCGACGAAATGATCAAGTCTTGCGAGCACAGCCCGTCTCCCGTGGTCCGCCGGTTCCACTATACCCCCCGGCCCTGGCGCCGACCACCCGATTCCGCCCCAACCCATGCTGGCGCCAAAAAGGGTCCTGGAGCCTGCCCGCTGTAGCCTTGGTGGAGGCGGGCCGAAATTTTACCCGCCGTAGCCCGCAGCGCGGGAGGCTTGAAAGGACCCCCCTCACGCATGAGGATCGCGGCACAGAAATTCCTTGCCCTCCGGCCCGAGGAATGCAAGACTGCGTGTGCCGTGGTGTTGTCACTGCACATCGCGCACCTTTTGGCGGGCTGGCCCATGGGTGCCAGAAAAGGTGTCACACTGACCGAGTCGCTTGCCGTGGTCATAGCGCTCGGCTGTCTGACGGCGATGACCTTGCCCGCCCTCCTGGACGCGAAGGACGCTGCGGAGCGGACAGTCTGCGCACGGAACCTCGCGCATCTCGGGCAGGCGATGCTCCTCTGGGCGGGCGAACACGACGGGTTTCTGCCGGACTGCGGGGCGGCGTCGCCCTTCGGTGGAGCCGTGCCGCACGACGGGCACCATTTCCCCAGCCGATTCGACGCCCCCGGCACGTGTGCCTGGCCGGACGTGCGGGCGGTCGGCAACCAGGCAAACCTGTGGCTCCTGGTGCGCGAAGGGTATGCCGACGCGCGGCTCTTCGTCTGCCCGGCGACGTCTGACAAGCCCAGCCTGAACGCAAGCGGCGACGCGGGGGCGATGGGGTTTTACGCGATGGACCTGGCCACCCCGAACCGCCCGACGCCAGCCGAGGATTACTTTCTGAAGCACGTGGCGGCGGGGCGGTGTTCCTACTCGTACCAGAACCAGTTCGCGCACCCGGCGACCGACCCGGCCGTCTCGGACCCGCGGAACGCGACGACGCATCGGCGTCTGCACCCGGCGGACCTGGCGATCCTGGCGGACCGGAGCCCGTACACCCGGCCGCAGTTGACCCGCCAGTTCGTCATCTCGCCGGACGCGGAGCCGGAGGCCAACAGCCCGAACCATCACGGCCGTGGGCAGAACGTCCTTTACCTGGAGGGCCGGGTCGCATGGCAGGCGACGCCGCGGTGCGGGGCTGTGCGTCCCGGGGGCGTTCGCGACGCCATCTACTGGCCCGACGCGGGCCGGCCCGACGATCCCGGGAACATCCCGCGGTCCGTGTACGATTCCTTCCTGGTGCCATGACAAAGCCGACGCCCGCCCCGTGCCGCCGAAGCGTTCCCGGCATGACGCTCGTCGAAATGCTCGCGGTGCTCGGGATTCTGGCGGTGCTGGCCGCGCTCCTTTACCCCGCTCTGTGGACGGCGATTGAGGCGGCCAACAGTGCCCGGTGCCAGAATCGGCTTCGCCAGATCGGCCTGGCATACCGCGAGCACCTGCAGAGTACGGGCGGTCTGTGGCCGCCGATCTTCTCCACCGACCCGCCGCCGGCGGACCTCTTCAAAGCAATCGAGGCGGAGACGGGTCTGGTGATGGCGCCGGCGCGGCCGGCGGCAAACTGGGGCCAGCCGGGACCGCACTGGAGCATCGTCCTCTGGCCGTACATGGATTCGCTCGAGTTGTGTACGTGCCCGTCGGACCCGAAGGCCGAGCGGCGCGGCAGCGAGGTCGTCCCGGCAAGGAGCGCGCACACGGTGGCGCTTCTGGACGCGCCGCCGGAAAGTTACGCCCTGAACGTGATTCTTTTCCGGACGGCGGATGATTTTCGGCGGCAGGCCGGCTGCTCGTGGGGGACGAAGGGCGACGTGGACTTTAACGGCCTCGCGAGTTACACGACGGAGGCGGAGCAGCGCCGGCTCTTTCCGGGCCTCGCGAAGCGAATCCTTTTTTTCTGCGGCGCGTCGGGCCAGACGGTCGGCAGCCAGTTCAACGTCCCGTTCCGAAGCCGGGCGGGTCTTTCGGGGGCCGAGCGATGGGAATGGCACTACGGGCGGGCGTCCGCCGCATTCGCCGACGAGCCGGGCTGCGGCT
>Ga0307379_10004605_pt1 | contig 19623 bp, 20 predicted proteins | sample UN2MG_FD_202237 | JGI IMG/M metagenome (GOLD analysis project Ga0307379, IMG submission 202237) | Soil microbial communities from Risofladan, Vaasa, Finland - UN-2 | ecosystem: Environmental > Terrestrial > Soil > Coastal area > Acid sulfate soil | place: Finland: Risofladan, Vaasa | collected... | reverse complement strand
CCACACTGGGCGCTATCGCCCTTATAGATGCCGGGGATATACAGAGTATTGAAGAAGAGCCTGCTGGTGAGGGTGCTGATAAAAATGCTGATTAATACACTTACTAATTTTAAATGAATAGTCTATTAGCCGAGTTATAAACTACTTTTACCCTAAAATCCTTACCGCCTATGCCCAAAGAAAGGTAAGGATAATATGGACCGTCAGGTAAATGGTTTTCTAAAGTATCTAATCATAGAAAAGAACTCCTCTCCTCACACCATTGTCAAATACAAAGCTGATATAAATAAGTTATATTCATTTCTTAAAAATAACTGTGAAATAGAAAGTCTTGAGCTAATAACTATTAGCCACCTAAGACAATATTTAGAACATATAAAAGATACCGGTAATCTCTCTTCTTCAACAGTAGCTAATAAAATTGCAGTATTAAAAAGCTTTTTTAAATACCTGTATGAGCAGGGCAATTTAGATAAAAATCCGGCAAGCCTACTTAAGATGCCAAGAAGGCATAAAAAGATCCCCAAGTTTTTAAACGATATTGAGCTTGCCAAGCTTCTCTCTGCTCCTGATAGGGTTAAAAACAAAAGATCTAAAAAATTTTTAACAAGGGATAAACTTATATTAAATCTTTTAGCATTTACGGGCTTAAGAAAATCAGAACTTCTAAATCTAAACTGGGATGATATCAATCTGGGATCAAAATATCTTATTGTAAGAAATGGCAAGAACAAAACTGATAGGATAATCCCCTTGCATGAAAACGTATATGAACTCTTGGAAAGGTATTTATCCCAAAGACTGCCACTTAAATGTAATGCCCTTATCATTGGTGAACAGGGTAAAAGGCTTGGAATCAGCAGTTTAGAACTTATTTTTAAAAAATACATAAGACTATCAGGGCTTTCCGGTAAAGGCTATTCTATTCACAGCCTCCGCCATACTTTTGCTACAATGCTACTTAATAAAAATGTAAGCCTAGTAAAGATAAAAAATCTTTTGGGCCACAAATCTATAGAATCTACTGAAATTTATCTTCATACTACCGGAAAAGATCTGGCTGACTCAGTAAATCTTCTCTAGACTGCAAGTTTAATATTTGAAATAGCAGATCTTTTGTCTTCTTCTCTTACCTTGAGATACCCATAGGTTGTATTTAAGTCCTTATGCCTGGCAAGCTCACTCAGAAGAAAAACATTAGCATTCGATCTACTCTGCTTATCTATAAAGTATCTTCTAAAAGCATGTGCAGTGAAACTTTCAGGCAGGCCGGCTTCTTTTACTATCCTTCTTAAGTTATTGGTAATTACATTTTTATTTATCCTTTTCCCGCCTTTTCCCTTTATTAACGCACCCCCTTTAATATTAAATCTATTTATGTAATCTTTGATTATTTCTTTTAACTGATCATCCATTGGCATATAGGCTTTATCGCCATTTTTAGTATGGTTTAGATATATCCTGCTGTGGTTAAAATCTATATCTTGATAGTTAAGATTGATAAGCTCATTAAGCCTTAAGCCGATTTTTATATATATTGAAAATATTGTAGAATATCTCAGCTTATCTGCATCATCTTTGTATATTTTCTTTAGAGTAGCAAAGAAAGAATCTATTTCATTATCGTCTGGTATATATTGAGCTACTTTATTTTTTTTGGGAATGGGAATAATATCTGAAAAATCTTCATCTAAATAACCAAATCTGTAAAGGTGATTTAAAAAGTTTTTTATAAAGATATAATTTCTTCTTTTTGTATTTGTTGACCATTTATATTTTTTCTTTCTTATATATGCAATTACAATATCTTTGTTTAAGTTGGAGTATGTATATTTTAAGAAACCTGAAAGTACTGACTGGTAGTTTTTAATAGTGTTATCTGAAATATCAAGTTTGCTGTTTAAAAATTCAGCTATCAAATCCTCTTTTTTTATATTCTTTAATTCTTTTTTTGAATTAGAAGGATCTAGTTGTAAGCTTAAAGTGTATAACTTGCTTAACGAGGCATGATCAATCCTCTTTATTTGGGAAATTACTAAGTTTTCTAAAATTTCTCTATTTTCCATTCCTATAATCCACAAACAAATTTTTATTTTTATATGTGCAATTATATTAAATGGTAATAGAGGGATGAAATATGCAGTTTTAGAGGTATTTTATTTTTTTATAGGGGGATTTGATATTAATAGTACCGAGTCTTTAATTACCATAATATCTAAAGAGGGATTTTCATCTTCTAATATTCCAAGATTTTTCTTTATTTCTTTTATATAATCCTTAATATAATTCTTCTTTTCTTTGAAAGTAATATTTTCCTTAGCACTATCATTTTCATATACTGCTTTATATGCATCCTTTATAGAGATTTTTCTTCCATGATTTTTAACTAAAAAACATAAGAGTTTAAAGGCCTTTCCTTTAGTGGATTTAAATGGATATCTACTATTTTTATAATATGCAACCCCATCTGTTTCATTAACTCTGATATCTCCATAGTATGACCAATATTTTTCAATATCATAAAATTCAGATGGAGTCTTTTTTAATAGAATCTTAACATGAAATGGATATTTATCTTCATTGTTAGATACTTTATCGAGACTTGTAATATATCTATCTGTAAATGAATAATCTATTATTTTTATATATTCTTTTTTTTCAAGATATAGCAAAATTTCATATAACCTGAAATTAAAAGAATTAAAATCTTTTTCAAATTTATTATTTGATAAATAAACATAAAAATTTTCTTTGATTGTAAAACAATTACCAAATTTTTTATAACACTCTTTAAAAATTAAAGTAATAAAATATAAATGCTTATCCAGTGAGTAATAATTATTGATACTTTGTAAATTTTGATTTGCAAAATTATCTATATATTTAGATAAATATTCTTCTAATATAGGTAACTTATCTTTATCAACATTTATATATAGATAATTTTTAATAATCTCCCAAAATCGATCAGAATTATCTACAAGAAGGTCATCTAGTTCAAATCTTTTTCCTCTTAAAAATAATCCAGCTCGACCTTTATCTATAGAAAGAAGTTCATTTTCTTCGTCTTCAGTAATTTCATAAACATAGTCTCTTTTTACAAAATAAAGAATCCCAGTGGGCAATGCTGATATCGCATCCTTTACTATCATGTCTTCTATTTCTTCTACGGTAAAAAACTTTATTGGAAATTCATCACCCGGATGCAATATATTATAGATAATTGCTTTTAGTGACAAAGGATAAAGGTATTGCATAATTTTAGTTATTTTAAGGCTTTAACACCCTTTCGCCTTCTTATCTTTATTTTGATGAAATCCATTTCCCATTATACTTTTTCGATTATTTTTACAATTATAGCTAATGTTCTTCTTATTAAACCCGCTAAGAAATGGTGCTTTCTAATAAATTCCGCTACAGATGGGCTTGCCTTATAGTAGGCATCAATAAATAATTTTCCTAAGATATTCTTCTCAAGATAGTTATCTCTAAAATATCTTAACATTTTAACTTGATATGCCTCAGTATCACCGTAAACTGCTGTGGCAATAAAACAACCCGATTTTTCTTTAGTTTTTCTGGAAGGTTCTCCGTAAGATATTTTTGTTGAATAATCCCCTTTAGCGAACCGAATTGCTTGGTTTATTTCTTTTCTTGACAGTTTATGAACACCAACCATTACACTAAACCCAGGGAAATTAGTTTCTCCAAAGGTGCTTAACCATATATTTTCATGCCAAAACCAATTTTGGTAATTATTAGAAATAAAAGCCCAATTTTCATCAATTTTTGGATTGATCTTCTCTGGGATTTTTTTTATTATTTTTCGGACTTTCTTTGCATCAAAGATTGGACAATACTTTTCACTATTTATTTCTCCCTCCATTTCTTCATTTATTCTCTTGTAATCAAATATCCATTCTCCTTTATTAGTATCTATATATCCATAATCCTGCCACTCTTCATTTTCTAATTCATTAAAGTAAATATTCCTACATCCGGATTTGTTGAGCTTATTATCATATTCCCTTCTTTTGCAATAATCTAAAGAGGCATTTTGCTTATTTTTTTCTCGGAAACACCATAACGAATTTCTTAGTTCAGTAGATTTGACAATTTCTCCATCAATTTCTATTTTTTGAGTTTTCCAGCCGCTCGTTAAATCAAGGATTGTATAAAGCTTTTCTATATCATTTATTTTGAATTTTGCTCCATGTATTTGGTCTTTCCCCTCACCTTGTGTAAAATATGATTCCTGCTCTTGTGCAAACTTTATTGCTTTCTCTCGCTTTTTCGATGATGAAAAACTAAAGGAAATTATTGCTTGTTTAGAACCGGGTTTATCAGTTGCCTTTATTTTTTCAATTTGAGCTTCGGTATGATTAATAAGGAATATTTCAACTTTAAATCCTAATGATGCTGATAAAAAACTATGCCACTCTATTTGTTTATCCGAAATTCTATCTTTCTCACTTTTGACTTCTGAGAAGAAAAAATCTTTATCGTTATATACTATCAGGTCAGGCAAGCCCGATCTATTATTGTTAAAGTTCATGATAAGTCTTTCAAGTATTTTTATTAACTTCTCCATTTCTATTCTTTGTACTGGAATTAGCAATTCATCTATCTTGTATTTGTCCCAATTCTCTATTGGCCTGCAGTTTTTTCCGTAATTATTTTTGTAAGACTCATTGATTTTTTGCTCAAGGTTACCATGTTGAAGTTCTTTTATTTTATTCTTTATCAGGCTTTTTCTTCTTTCATAGAATTCTGTGGTAAAGAAGTCGGTTGGCATTCCATTCATATGAATTGTTTGATTGAAAAGTTGTTCAAATTCTTCATCAGCTGGATCAAGTTCTGTTTGAACTCCATCGATAACAATACTTACTGCTCCTCTTATCTGTGCAAATATTACATCCCAAAAGAACAAGGACATTAGTGTCCACCAATATGTATTTTCTGTCCATAATGCCTTATAACCTAAACTTTCATACTGATTTATGACAGCTTCCTCTGCAAAATATTCATTTCCACCGATAGTATATTTTATTTTACCTTTTTGTTGATTGCCTATTCTTTGGAGTTCAATGTTTTTGTGAGAAATCATAATTTCTCCTCCTTTTCGTCATTCCGAAGGCGGAAATGGCGTATTAATGTTTAAGTGTCTTAAAATCACATTCTGGTGCTTTTAAGGCTATTTTAATACATAATAAAAGAAATTTTGTTAGAGTTAAAGCGTTAATTTTTTTTACTTACAGGCTTCTAAAAGTTGCTAAAATGATATAGTAGTGCTGGATAACCTTGTGGCCAACCTGTAGCATCCTTTGCTTGCTTTATAATACCCTGTTTTTCCGCCGAGGTCCTATAGATACCTAACTTCTACCCAACCTATACCCAACTTTGCTTCCCCTAAAAAACACTCTACAATAACCTACAACCGCCCTACAATCATTTAGAAGTTATTTTTAATAATTTACTATAGCCTATTGGTAGCTCTTAAACTCTAAAAAGCCTAAATCCTTTTTAAATTTCAATACCATCTTTTTTGTTGTAATTTTGCACAATTCCAAATCTTTTAACCCATACGGTACCGTTTCCTGCTATGTGACACCATTGTATACCATCTTCATGTGCTTGTAGAGTATAAAATAGAATATGTGCAAATAGTACAGGTAATATCCTTTATATTTCTAAAAAAAATAGGCTCTATAATAGTCTACAATCACTCTACAATAGCCTAGAAGTTATTTTTAATAGCTTACGATAGCTGATATAAGGTTAATCATAAATATTAATAAATTCAAAACTCTAGTTTTTCGAAGCTCTATATTGCATTTTAAACCACGAATATAATTATAGTTTATTAATTCTGGATCATCTAAACACTTAAAAAATTAAGGGTGTTTATTATATATACTCACTTGGTATGAACCCCAAAAACTGGACACCAAATTAACTAGGTTAGAACCAGCTGATGAGACCTCCTTATTTTGGTCTTATCTTATCTCATCAGCTATTCTATCTTAAGCTTTTATAGTATACAATGTGTCTAACTGTATGGGTTCACCCCATATCCAAACTAACTAAAGGTATCAATGTCTCTAAAAAAATGCAGGAAGTAATAAATAACGTCAATGAATTTGCTACTGAGAACCTGGGTCTGAAAGTGACAAGAACAAATTTTACTGCCACAGGTTTTATCTCTAAACCAGAACTGGTTACTGTTGATGAACTGGAAGATGAAGAAGAAAAAAACATACCCAAGAAGCCTAAAGAGATTAAAACAACTGATGAGGATTACGACTAATTTTTAAAATAATAGTCTTGATATCTTTATTTCTTTTTAAGAAAGGAGGTAAAAATGAATAAGGAAAACAAAGAAAAAGTAGAAGAGAAAAAGGAAACTAAATTAGAAAAACCTGATAAAGAACCCACTAAAAAAGGTAGAAGTGGAAAATACGCTGGTGCCATTATGGCGGCTTTATTTTCTGGAGTAGTCATCGGCCTGATAACTGGTGCTTTATTTGCTCCTAAAAAAGGTCAGCAGACCAGAAAGGAAATTGCAGATAAAAGTAAAGAACTGATCGAGAGTAGTAAAAAAACTGTGACCAGCACTATAGATAAAACCAAAGAATTTACCAAAGAAAGCAAAGGTAAGTTTGAAAAAGTATTGGATATAGTAGCTCCAAAAAAGAAGAAAGAAGAAAAGGAAAATAAGAAAGAATTATAATATTCTTCCCCTCTTCTCCAAGAATAAGGTTAATGTAACAAAGAGCACAAAATTTGTTAATTTGCTTGGATTTATCTTTTACAATGAGTAGCATGGTGGGGTAAATTAATAATAGACCTATAAAGCTAATTCTGGAATAAAAATTTCCTCATTTAGCAGTAAAATCTTGGTTTTAACATTGTCCACAGTGGCCAGCCAATTTGAACGATAATCCAAATCCACCAATACATCAAAGGGCTTTTTCAGCTTATACTCTAGCTTTTTACCGACAGCGTACCGACAATGGCCCGCAATTATAAAGCTATCCGTCGTTATCAGGATTAGTTGTTTAAACCCAAACTCTTTTATCGACTTGACTATCTTATCGATGTGTTTCTGGCTGTGTATCTTGGCATTTGACGGAAGCATTTTAAGCTCTTCTATCCTGGCCATCTCAAGTGTTAATGCTCCCGTCGTTCCTTTTACCTTACCATCCATTATTCCTTGAGTTTATCTTTTTTTCTTCTTATCCTTTTTGCCCTTATCCTTGCCCCTATCCTTCTTGCCCTTATCCTTTTTCATTCTTGTTTCCTTCCTCTTTTATTTTTATGGCCTTTAGGCCTGAGCGGAATATATTAAAATAGGTTAGCTTTTTACACTTACAGCAAATAACCACCCATTAAACACTGATTTAAGACTGCTTACGTTTTTGATAGATATACGCCCTTTGGCTATTTTATAGACTTAGCTAGCTTATCAATTTCTTTGGCCAGGTATATGATACATCTGCTTAGATTTACTATGTGTATGTTTTGTACTGTCTCACCTTCTTTGGTACCTGCTCCCTTTTGAGTATGATCCATTATTTCATTGCCAGCAGTCTCCATCATAGAGTTTATTTCCTGTTCTACAGGACCCATATAGGTTTCTTTTTCATCACTCATTATTAACTCTCCCTTAGAATTCATAAGACACCTAAGTTTCTAACTAACCTGGTAAAGATGGCAAACCTTTTAGGCTTATATTATACCTATAATTTATAAGAAGGTTTATAACAGGGTCCGGGTATTTTCTATAGTTTTATATTTGCTACCGGACCTAACTATTGTGAACCTTAAAAAACCCTATCTTTTCTTACCTTTCTTTTAGGCCTGAGTATTTTACTGGTTATTTATAACCGGTAGATAAACTTTTCTGTATAGCTTTTCTAACCTGGCCACATTTTTAATAAGGGGTTTGGGGATATCACCAATATAACCGCAAAAGTAACCAATATGGCAATGTGTGTTACACTTGCATATCTTGCCTGCCTGCCTGCCTGCCTGAGGCTTTACGCTCCTTTTAATTTTTTACTCCTTTTACTTAGTACTCTAAAACATAATTATGGTGACGTATTTTAACAACAAGATGCAACCAGCTCTCTTTTTTCAGCTTGCTCATTATATGACAACTTTGCACATAGTCTGTCTAAATCAGCCCGTGTAAACTTCCATTCAAAAGGTTCTGCAACTTCTTGATATCGTTTCTGGAAACCAAAGAGATGTTCTTTAACTTCCAAACGAGATGAAAAGTCATTGGGGGTGAGCACTTTGCGCTGAACAATAGAAAAATAGATTTCAATCTGATTAAGCCAGCTGGCATGTATTGGTAAATGAACTGGAATAATATTGGGCCACTGTCCCCTAAGACGTTTAACTGATCGCATCCCTCTATGGCAAGAACAGTTATCTATAATCCACCTCAAAGTCAACTAAAATTCCAGAGTCTAGGGTCATGAAAATTCCAGACCCCAAGATAAAAAAATTATTTAACATCACCTCCTTTATTTTTAATATCTTTTCTCCTGTAGCTGGGCCCTTTGATATTAATGATTGTAGAATAGTGAACAATCCTGTCAATTATTGCTGATGCTAAGACAGGATCAGCAAATATATCACCCCAGGAATCAAAACTCTTATTGGTAGTAATGATTACTGAACCTTTTTCATATCTTTTGGATATAACCTCAAAGAAATCATCTGCGCTGTATGCTGGAATCTTTTTAAAACCAAGCTCATCAAGAATTAACAGATCTGGAGATAGGTAATAATTAAGCTTGGCATAATAGCTGTTATCAGCCTTGGAAAAGTAAAGGTTTTGAAGCATCTCATTTACCTGGGTAAAGAGCACCTTGTAGCCTTTAAGCACTGCCTTTATTCCAATTCCAATAGAAATATGGGTTTTTCCTGTACCTGGACTGCCAATAAACACCACATTTCGCCTGTCTTTGACAAACTGGCAGGTACATATATCATTAATAATTCTTTTATCTATGGATGGCTGAAAGCTAAAATCAAAGTCTTCTATGTTTTTATAATATGGAAACTTTGCCTTTGAGTATCTTTTCTTGTAGCTGTTATCGGCTCTGTTATTTACCTCATCTTCAAGCAGCATTTCCAAGAATTCCTCATATGATAGGCTCTTATCAGTAGCATATTTTATTCTTTCTTCATAACAGTTGTATATTCCGGATAACTTAAAATCTCTCAGTCTTGCCTTTATCATACTCATAAGGCTGCCTCCTCAACAGGCAGTGCATATGCTGCATTTTTACATATCCTTTTAACCGTCTGGTATTCTGCAATGCCGTAAGCTAAAGCCCTTCTGCAGGATGCCTCGACTGTTTGGATTGAGTAAAAATTGGTAAGCGACAGTATGCCTTTTATTGTTCTACTCCAATGTTTTGGTTTTTCAGCTACTGCCCGATCAAATAGTTTTGTACAATATGGACCGATAAGACTTACTTTTTGCTTGTAAATATCCTGATACTCTGTAGAATCAAATACCTTAAAATCAGGATAATGGCTGGGTATGGTTGAAAACTGGCCCTTTAAGGTTATCCTTGGATGAAGAGCTATCTGGCCTCCCCTATAAAATACCTTCAAGAATTTATCAGTTAGCTCAATTTCTACAGTTTTTCCAACATACTGGTATGGGACTGAGTAGTAGTTGTAATCGACATAAATGTGGCAGTCATGGTAAACTTTTCTTGTAGATATTTTAGATAGTACAAATCTTGATGGAGGGAGAGACGTAAGGCAAGACTTCTCTTCCTCCATAAACACCTCATATGGCACTTTTCTTGTAGTCCCATGAATTCTATTGTTTTTATCAATATTCCAAGCTCTTAGGTGCCTGTCAAGATCGGTGCCGTTTGCAAATACTCTTCCTTTAAAGAAATTTCCTTTGACAAATTTTATCCCTGATTCAACTTTTCCCTTATCATTTGGACTTGCCACCCTGCAGGGAATTGGACTGAATTTATAGTATGCTGCAAAGTCTTTGTATATTTGCTGATAAATAGGCTCATAGAAGTTTGCTTCAAGAATGGCTGCTTTTAGGTTATCGATCTTTACATATTGTGGTATGCCACCGAAGAATTCAAATGCATGAATGTGAGCTGCAATAAATGTTTCCACTTTCTGGTCATATACTTTCTCGTAGTAATCAAGTCTTGAGTATGAGAGCCTCATGTTAAATATCCAGGTCTTTTTGTTTTTACCAAAGTCATCTCTACTCATCCCAAGATATCCAAAATCAACCTGAGCTTCTTCTCCTGGTTCTGTATGTATCCTTACGAAAATATTGTCTTTTCTTTTCAGTTTGTTTATATACCTTTTTACTGTTGGATAAGAACCGGCAAATCCGTCCTTTACAAGTTCCTCATGGATTCTAACACCACTTAGATCTTTTTCTAAAAGACTAAGTATCTTTTCTCTATACTCGTCAATTAGAGACTGTCTTGGTTTGTATTGTGGAATCTCAATTCCTTTTTCGATGTTTTTAATAACTTTTGCAACTGTTTTCCAGTCGTGGCCAGTAATTCTTGCAATCTCTGTTTTATTTTTTGTTTTTTCCCATAGTGTCTTTATGGTTGTATACATTGCTACTCCTAACATTTTCCTCCTTCCTTAAGTGTATAAGGAAGGATTCTATCAGAATTAATAAATGTTTTACTTGGGATCTACACTATGGAATTTTCGTGACCATTAGGTATGGAATTTATTTTACCTTTGAGGTCCAAAACACCCTTTCGGCTGAAACATAGGGTTTTTGGCTCATAACTTAACTGACAAGTCTATCAAACGGAGCAATGCCGTTTTTCTCTTCGCAGCGACCAAAGATCTTTGCCCTTCTTGTGTCCCAGGCAGCTAAATAAGTCCATGCACCCTTTCGTTTGTATTCATTTTCTATACGCATAGCTTGCCCTGGCTTGGGTCCCAAGGTATCATGTTTTCGCTTTCGAGCCTGTATGCTGGTTTTTTCATCAGCAGAGATGATGTAATCTCTATTGCCCAAGGGCCTGCCCTTCCAAAACCCTTCATACAGATCTAGGATACGTGCGGCTTTATAAGAAAAATCAGGATCTCGCGGAAAAATCCAGCTGCGGTAGCGCCAGGGTTTAATGGCATCCTCATTTAACCAGCGCCAAAGGGTCATACCGCTTACTTTAGCCACAATACCTCGGCTTGTTACTTCCCTGTGTAGTTCGGAAATTGATAAGCGTGATAAGGGTACTCCCATCTCTTTTGGTAGTTCACAGGCTAAAGCTTTAACTTCAATTATTACCGCTGGGGGAAAAAGAACCAGGACGTCCTCCCCGGGGCTGATCTTGTAAGCCCATAAGTCGCTCACAGTAGAAGCGCTTATGCCATTTGCTTACTACCTGACGGGGTGTATTTAAACGAAAAGCAATTTCATCATTACTGTATCCCTGTGCAGCCATTAAAATAATTTTAGCTCTAATTACATCACGATACGGTGACGTATATTTTTTTGCTACTGACTCAAGTGAGGTTTTTTCATAGACGCTTAAAGTGATTTCATAAGGGCTTTTTCTAGGCATAATGCTCACCTTCTTATGAACATCATACCACAATTACAATATATTTGCTATGTATTATACGTCATCGTATTTATGTTAAGAAGCACTTAGTAATACCTGGTCAAGCTTTTTTACTTCTGAAATTACTAGATTTTCTAAAATATCCTTATTTTCCATTCCTTAGCAATCACGAACTTATTTTTTACTCTTTATTTGAAACTACTTTTTTTTAAAATTTTTATAACTGATTCAAAAATCATTTTCTTAAATCCCACTGAAATTATTCCCTCATATCAGTTTAGGTATTGAGAACTCAATCCTTAGTGGTATTTCATAATCTTTTTTTCTCATTCTTTTTGTAATTGTAAGTCTTGGTTTATAGATTCCCTTTAGAAGCTCTGTTTTAGTTGGATTTTTTTTACAAGAAAAATTACTTCTTAAACCTAACCCGTAATATGGACTTTCAAATCTATCGTGATTCAAAATAATATATTTATTTCTTGGAATTGTTAAAACTATTGTATCTATCATCTTTCTTTTGTTCTAAGTCAATTTCTATTAGTAATGTAAAAAAACCAATAAGGTTTTGGTCTGCTTCATAAATTATTCAGGTAATAATTTTCTTTTATATAGCTTGTTATATATTTCATGATTCATAATTAAGATTAAGTTAGCAGATTTTAGAAAAGAAAAAAATTTACTGAAATAAGAAAAAAATAGGGATTTATAAGTATATTTAAAAAAGTGATTCTTGATTGCTTTCAGTAGGTATTTCATTAAAAGTGTTTTTCTTCTTTGAATAGGCTCTTTTATTTCGTGCAGATTTTCCACAATCTCTTCCTTCAGATTTATAAGAACAATATTTCTTACCTTTTACATATTTTATTATGTTACCGCAATAATTACATTCTGATATTTTCTTTCTCATTTCTATTGTTTTTATAAGTGAATAGAAAAGCTTTTTAACCAATTCTACAAGAGGGTTATTTTTAAATGTGTTTATTTTTTCTCTTACAATATTTAGATCATTTATAGAAAAGGTTCTATTTAGATTATAATTTAATCCTTGAGTACCGATTGATTTTAAAATATTAAAATAATCTGGTTGAGTAAATAAGATCTCTTGTGCATTTGCCTCTAAAACGTTTTTTATTCCTGCAAAAAAATTAGAAGGACTAATATGTATTGAAGTGTCATCTAACCATCTAGGATCAGAAAATGGCACTGTAATATTATAAATTTTTTTTGCATTAAATCTATTGAATTCTTTTTCAATCTCTTCATCTGGTGGCATTTTTGTATTGTAATCCTCTTCTAAATCAATAAAATCTTCATCTTCTTCATCCAATTCAAGCACACTAGTATTAATATAAGCATAATGTTTATAAAATTTTAAATCCAAATAAAGATCAATTATTTCCCTTTCCTCAGTCCTTTTCATCATGAAATAATCCATATCTATTTTTTTCCCTGATATTTTTGGTATTCTGCCATATTTGTTTTTAAAGAAGGGGGAATCCGTACTGCATATTTCAGCTCTACTTTGGGTATCCATCCGTTCTAAATAATCGAAGCGATAAGCTGTAAAGATATCAAATGAATATTGAACTGGTGAAACTAAATTCATTTTCTTAAAATAAGATGTTTTTAAATCAAAATCGATTAAACCTTTTTTGCCTCTAATATAATAGTTATATATTTTTTGGTTACAAGAATAGTTATGAAGAACTTTATTGAAATATATATCCATATATTTATTTGATATATTAATTATTATTGTAATATTTTACTAAATTTAGATATTAAGAGATATAAGGATAAAATTTCTAGTACTTTCTTTGTTTTTATTTATCATTTTTAAGCGCGTATCCAGCTTAAATGTAATAAATACAAACATATGCCGCCTAAAGGCCAATGTTACGATAAATGCCCAGGCAATTCTGTACTTTTTTGTAGTCTCATCCCAGAGTTTTCCAAGCTTTCCAAAATCAGCCTGGGCATAGTGGCCCGGTTCTGTCTCAGGAAGCCTTACTGTGATATTTTTGGCCAGGTGGTTAAAATGCTCTTTTACAAATCTTAATAATGATGATTCTGAGACAGTAATTCCATCTCTTGCAAGTAGTTTTCTTATTTTAGTCTTGGTCACTCCTTCCTTAAGATAGGCCTCAATTCTGTCTTTTACCGGGCCAAGCAAGACTTCTCTGGGGCAAATATTTGATTTATCTTTTTTAACTGTTGTAACATTTCTTGCAATAGCCGAGCATAGCTCATCTGTAATTTGTGAAAAATCACAATCCCTGGGATCTATTCCAGGACATCTGCATTCTTTAATATACCTGTCAATGGTAAGACCATGAACATTTAAATCCTTTCTTATCTTTCTTTTAGACTGCCCTTTTGCAATTCTTAGTAGTATTTCCTTTATCTCAATCATAGAAACCTTTCTGTACGCCATATAATCTACCCCTTCTGTTTTAGGGTAAATTATACATTCTTTTACCTTAATAGTGGTTCAATGCTGGTAAAGCAAAAACCATAAAATGGTTCATAGGTGGTGACGCACAAGTGGTTCATAGGTGGTGACGGATTACATGTCCTTTACACACCTGTTTTTAATCTCATTTAGCACAGATAGCCAGAATTTGGCCGATTCTGCCTCTCCCACCCATATTCCAAGTACTTCCTTTATTCCTTCAAGGTTTACACCTATGGCGGTGTAAGCTGCTTTACTGAGTATTCTTCCTTCACTTCTTACCTTGTAGTGGATGGCATCCATAAATACTACCCCGTATATTTCCTCCAGTGGCCTATTCTGCCATTCGGTAACAAGCGGCAGGATCTTGTCGGTTATTCTTGATATAAGCTCCGGGGATGCATCTATCCCATAGAGGGACTCAAGGTGTTTTTCTATATCCCTTGTGGTCATACCTTTAGCATACATGGAAAGCACCTGGTCCTCTATGGAGGGAAGGGTGGCCTGGTTCTTTTTTACTATCTTTGGTTCAAACTCTCCGTCACGGTCCCTGGGAACTTTTATCTCAGTGTCACCATAGTTTGACTTAAGATTCTTTTTGGAGTAGCCGTTTCTTGAGTTTGTAGTGGCCTTGTTCTTGTAATCGTACTTTGTATATCCCAGATCCTCTTCCAGTTCTGCCTGAAGCATCTCCTGGATGGCATCACCAAACATGTCTTTTAGCATGTTTTGGATGTCGGCTGTGTCTTTTAGATTGTACTGCTTGATTAGCTTACGTAGCTGGTCTTTGGGTATTATTGACATTTTTGTGTCCTCCTCTAAACCATTTTATTTTATATTGGTTTGGAGGTTTACACAAAATTATTTATACTCCCTAGCCAAGGGAAGAATGCAGCCTCTTTCTGTTGTAGACCTCTTCAATAAAATAGGTAATTCTCTCTATAACATCAGCATAGCTCTCATAATCCCACATATATACCTCCTACACTTTTAAGCTTCCTATAAACGATTCTGCAAATGCATTTTCCACCGGTACTCCTTTGACAGACATACTGATCTTAATGCCGCAACCTTTTAACATATTGATGTATCCGGTGCAGCAGTACTGTATGCCCTTATCAGAATGGTGAATAAGATCGTCTGTGTTTCCTTGTTTTATTGCCATCTTCAATACTTACAGCGGTAGCTTTGAAGCAAGTGTTTTTCCAATAGCATATCTAACTATATGCTTGTAAAATGAATCTATTATTGCTGCCAGGTATACAAAACCAGTGGCAATTCTTATATATGTAATATCAGCGCACCAAAGTCTATCAATTCTACTAAAAATTATATCTTTTGCTAGGTTTTGATATATTTTCAGCCTATGGTTTGAATTAGTAGTAGACACAAATCTTTTTCTTTTTCTGCACTGTATACCATATTTTTTATTATTTTGGCCACTTTTTATTGTTTACCGTAATTTCCTGTCTTTTCAGCGCTGCTGTAACTCTTCTATAACCATAAGATGGAAAATCATATGCAATTTTCTCAACGGCATCAGCAATATCAGCATCATGCTTCTTCTTTTCATTATTGCTTTTGGGTTTATAGTAATATGCCGACTTTGGCAGTCCCATCATTCTGCATGCCTCCCGAACTGATCTAAATTTGCCCTTATTGCAATCGATAAATTCTCTTTTTTGGCGTTTGCTGTGTATTCTTTCTCTTTTTTTAAAATGTAGTTTTTTTAAGGTAAAGCTTTCCTACCATCTGCTCAAGCTCACACAGCTTTATTTTTAGTTTTCTTAACTCGGTGTCATTATGGCGGCTGCCATGGAACCTGCCACTAAGGTACTGCCTTTTCCATCTGGATATAAGGTTTGGATTTAAGTTGTTTTCTTTTCCCAATACAAGAGGGCTCTGGCCGTAAAGTGCTGCTTCTACCATTTCCATTTTGAACTGGCCTGAGTATTTCCTTCTGTACATACTCATTTCATTTCCTTTCTTTTCTTTTTCTGTTGGTTTTATTTTAACCTATCTTAAAAATGTGTCCAATGGTATGGGTTCAGTTCATTCTCTGGATTTTCCGATGCCATAAAGGTAACATTTTCAGAGACAGAGATTCAGAAATATATACTGCACCAGATAAGAAACTCCACCATGTTTATCTCCTACAAGGATCTAAAGGCATTTACAACTTACCTAAAGAAAATATACAAAGCTGCAACCGAGGAGTCTGCATTATATGCTTTGTATGATTTTGAGTAGAGGTGAGCTAAAAATATCCCCTTGCTGTAAAATCCTTTAGGGTAAACTGGCCTGAGCTGGCAACCTACCTCAAGTATCCCGAGGAACTTAGAAGGATAATATATACCACAAATACTGTAGAGAATTATCATAGAGCTTAAGGAAAGTTACCAGGGCAAAGTCCATTTTTTCAAATGACCAGTCCTAACCAAAATCCTCTATCTTGCCACAATGGATATCACCAAAAGATGGAAGGATAGAATGTGTGATTGGCTGCTTATTGTATTTCAGCCTAAAACATATTTTGGAGAAAGGATTACCCGGTATGTGGTATAATTTAAGCCTGGATAGGAATTTAACCTTTCCAGGCTATTTATATAAATTTAGGAGTTTCCACAAAACTTGTGACACTCTCTCATAAAACCTCTTTTTTTAATTAATCGGGAACGAACTTGTGGAATAAAGTACTAGTTGAGCTGCTTTTTTTATATTTTTCCCTGTGTTTCTTGAACCTTTTTTAAAATCTTATTCATCCCTTCAAATACTAACTCGTATGCTTCTATTTTAATCTCCTTCCTTTTAATTAAAGTCTATCATAATATTCAAATATAACTCTTGGTAATAATGCTAATCTTTGCATATACATACTACCTTTTATAACATTAAAAAGATCTTAATATTTTTCTCTTTCAATACCAAATGAAACCGCACCAATAATTATAATTCCCCTAAAAATCATCTGTTGAGCATTATCTAGCCCCATTAATATTAAACCATTGTTTACCATACCCATTATTAATGACCCTGCTAATGCTCCAATAACTGTACCTTTTCCTCCTGAAAGGCTAGTTCCTCCTATTATTACAGCAGCGATCACTGTTAATAAATCGGCTTCACCTAAATCATACCTAGCACCATGTAATCTACCTGCATATAACATTCCTGCGAAAGCTGCAGTAATCCCACTTATAATTAATACAGACATTTTTATATTTTTTGTATTAATTCCAGAAAATTTGGCTGCAACTTCATTTCCACCAGTAGCTAAAATATATCTACCGTAAGAAGTTTTTTTAAGTAATATTTGTCCAATTGCTACAAATATTATAGTCCAAATGAATAAAACCGAGATTGTACGAATATTACCAGAGCCAAAAATAAAATTATAAACTCTATTTGTTACTGGTATTGCAACTAAATTAGTAGCCCATCTAGCTACTCCTGATAAAATACTCATCATTCCTAATGTTACTAAGAAAGAAGGTATTCTTATTTTCGAAACTAGTAAACCATTAATAAAGCCTATTATTATACCCGTTAAAAGTCCTGTTAAAATAGCTATCCAAATATTAAAATATCTAAGTGCATACGCTGTAAGTACTGCGCTTAATGCTACTATGGAACCTATAGAGAGGTCTATTTCTCCTGCACAAAGTACAATGGTCATGCCAACAGACATTACTGATATCATAGCTGTTTGTCTAAATATATTCATAATATTGTTTTGGGTTATAAAACCTTTATTGAAAAGGGCTACTGAAAATACTAAAAATATAACAATAAGTGCAATATAAACTATATAATTTCTAAAATTTACATTTTTAATTTTATCTTGCTCAAGCATATTATTTTTATACTCCTTTACTGTATAATCTTTAATAAATATTCTTCTGAAAATTCTGCTTGATTTTTTAATATTTCTTTTGTCACTTTACTACTTTTCAATATCAATACTCTATCGCAAAAAGAAGCAATCTCATCCAATTCTGAAGAAATAAATATAACACCATTTCCAGCATCAGCATAATCACAAATAATTTTCACAATTTCTTGTTTTGATTCTATATCAATGCCGAATGTAGGGTCGTCTAATAATAATATTTTAGATTTTGTACTTAGACTTTTACTAATAACTACTTTTTGCTGATTCCCACCTGAAAGATACCTTACAGGTTCCCTAAAACCTTTTGTTTTGATATTAATTTTTTTTATATAATATTCAGTAATCTTTTTCGCTTTATTCTCATTTACTATAAATAAATTCTTTAACCTATCCCAAATTGAAAGTACAATATTTTCTTTTACTGAATAGTTTATAATCAATCCTTCTGTTCTTCTATCTTCTGGTATCAACATTATACCAGCGTTTATAGCATTCTTAGGAGAATTGATGATTATTTCTTTTCCATTAATATAAATAGAACCACTAATTTTTTTTCTTAATCCAAAAATTGTATTAATTATTTCGCTCCTACCACTTCCCAATAATCCTACTATTCCAACTACTTCCCCCTTCCATACTTTTATATTTACATTTTTTATTACTTTACCATCACTAAGATTTTTCACCTCTAGTAATGGTTTTTTGCTTTTATCTATATATTTTCCCTTTCTAGGAACACTTTTCCTATAGGCTTCCCCCACCATTGCTTTTACTATATTATCTATATTCAAGTTATTTTTTTCCTTAGTAAATATTATTCTTCCATCTCTTAGAACTGTTATTCTATTGCATATGCTCAATACATCTTTCAAATAATGAGAAATATAAATAATTGATATCCCTTCATTTCTTAGTTTTTTTATTACTTTAAATAGAAGTCCTATATCATATTTTGACAATGAAGCTGTTGGCTCATCCATAATTAAAATTCTTGAATTGGAAGCTAACGCCTTAGCTATTTCAACTATTTGCATTGAGCCTACACTGATATTCTTTACATATTCCTTGGGATCAATTTTTTCTGTTACCCCCAAGCTATTTAATATTTTTTTAGTTCTTTCTATGCATTCATTATCATTAATGAATAAATTGTTAATCTTTGGTTCTTTCGTCAAAAAAACATTTTGATATACCTTTAAACTATGTATAAGACTAAACTCCTGAAAAATCATGCTGATGCCATATTCTCTTGCAGTAATTGAATTATGTATTTCAACTATTTTCCCATCTATTTTTATATTTCCCTTGTCTTTTTGATATACTCCAGTTAAAATTTTCATTAATGTTGATTTACCTGCTCCATTTTGTCCTACTATTCCACATACCTCACCTTTATTTAGAGAAAAGTTTATATTTTCTAAGACATAATTGTTATTAAATGATTTATATATATTTTCCATTTCTAAAACTTTTAAATTACTCATATCCTCTGTCCCTAATGATTTTTTATCATCATGCATTACTCCGGAAAGCTGCAAGGGCCTTCTACACGTATCCCTAAAATCTCTGCCGCCCTAGGAGCATGTCCGAGATTTCATTGTTAAAACCCACTTAAAATCATAATTTCCCGTATTATTTTAAAAACTGAAATTATTTTTTGAAATTATTGCGTAAATTTCTTTATA
>Ga0307379_10004604_pt1 | contig 19624 bp, 7 predicted proteins | sample UN2MG_FD_202237 | JGI IMG/M metagenome (GOLD analysis project Ga0307379, IMG submission 202237) | Soil microbial communities from Risofladan, Vaasa, Finland - UN-2 | ecosystem: Environmental > Terrestrial > Soil > Coastal area > Acid sulfate soil | place: Finland: Risofladan, Vaasa | collected... | reverse complement strand
TAACAGTTGACTCATCATAGTATCCTAAGATTACTGCCATACCTCCAATTGCTGTTAATGCGTGTCTAACTATTCCTAAAATTTGTTCTTTTGTCATGTTTTTATTTTTTAATTATTATTATTTCATTCTTTTACTACCACAAGAACCACCTTTTTTCATTTTCTTTTTAACAGTTCCGCCTTTTTTATAGGACATAATACTTTTTGTTTTTTTTATTTTATTTTTCATAATTTTAAGTATTTACTATTATGTATTTATTATATATTATAATATACAAAATATTTAATTATTATTAGCATAATGTTACTTTTTAAAATTTGTTTTAATAGTTCTAGTATTTCCCATAATTTTTCTTGATAGTCCTGCCATATTACTAATTTCATTTACTACTCCTGTACCTTCTGAAAAAGAAGTAACCGTTTGATCCTCTATTTTTTCTTCTTCTATCCAAGCACTTATTATCCATCCATCTATTTCTGTATTTGCTTGTATTTGTATTTTATCATTTACATCTAATTTTAAAGGAGACTCTATTCCTAATACTGCAATTCTTTGACCATTAGTTAAAGTTATTTTATCTGCTATAATCATTTCAGAAGGTGTAATTATTTGTTCTACCTGACAATCTTCTATAATATTATAACTAACAGCTGTAGAATTAAAAATTCTTATAGAAAACTTTTTATTATTTTCTCCTTCGCTATCAAGATTATGAATATATATTTGCTTAAGATAAGCATACCTTTTACTATTATTATTAGTACTATAACAAGGAGTTGGAACATTTGTTATTGGATCTATAGTCCACGTAACAGTAATCACATCTGAAAATTCAAATAATGTTTCCCAAACATTTAATTCACTAACAGATTCTTTTTGTCGTCCTGACCAATTTAATTTTGACATGACATAATTATATTGTTGCTACAATAACACAACTATCTGCTGTTACTGTAAAAGTATTTCTTTTAAGTCTATTTAATTTATTGCTTTGACTTCCTGCATCCCATTTTGCTGTTACTCTTTGTGGAATAATCATTACATTTCCATTAGGCATTGTTACAGTACATGTTCCACTGGTATTATAAATTGAAAATGTTCTAAACATTTCTCCAAATGTTTTATTTAGTAATGATCCTGTAAATCCAAAAGGAACTACAACAGATACTGTATTAGATGTGATTATTTGATTTGCCATGTTTATATTCTTTTAATTATTTATTATACATATATAATATACTGAAAAAAAAGGAATTATTAAAATATAATAACAATGAAAAAAACATAAAAATTATAACCTTCTATGTTGATAGAATTGATTAGTTTTGCTATCTTATACTTACCTCTTCAAAATAACTTTATTAAATTAAAAAAATGAATTTAAACAACAAAATACTTAGTGACATTACTGTTTATATGAAATACAGTAGATATATACCAGAATTAAACAGAAGAGAAACCTGGGAAGAATTAGTCACAAGAAACAAATCAATGCATTTAAAAACATATCCTAAACTTAAAGAAGAAATTGAAAGTGCATATCAATTTGTATATAATAAAAAAGTTTTACCTTCAATGAGATCTATGCAATTCAGTGGTAAACCAATTGAAATTAGTCCTAATAGAATATATAATTGTGCTTACATGCCTATTGATCATATTGATTCATTTAGTGAATGTATGTTTTTATTGTTAGGAGGAACCGGTGTTGGATACTCTGTTCAAAAGCATCATGTTGAAAAGCTTCCTCCTATAAACAAACCTTATGCAACTAGAACAAAACGTTATTTAATTAGTGACTCAATTGAAGGATGGGCAGACTCTGTAAAGATGTTACTTAAATCTTATATGAATGGTAGATCTTCTACAATAGTATTTGATTTTTCTGACATTAGAGCAAAAGGTGCAAGATTAGTTACATCAGGTGGTAAAGCTCCTGGTCCTCAACCACTTAAAGAATGTTTACTGAAAATTGAAGGTTTACTTAATTCTAAACAGGATGGTGACAAACTATCTACATTAGAAGTTCATGATATTATCTGTTATATAGCAGATGCAGTACTAGCTGGTGGAATTAGGAGAGCTGCTTTAATTAGTTTATTTAGTGCCCATGATGAAGAGATGATTGCGTGTAAGTCTGGTAACTGGTGGGAATTAAATCCACAAAGAGGCAGATCAAATAACTCAGCTGTATTAATGAGACACAAAGTAACTAAAGACTTCTTTATGGATATTTGGAAACGTATTGAGTTATCAGGATCCGGTGAACCTGGTATATACTTAAACAATGATAAAGATTGGGGTACAAATCCATGTTGTGAAATTGCATTACGTCCATATCAGTTTTGTAATTTATGTGAAGTTAATGCAAGTGATATTAATTCACAAGAAGATCTTAATGAAAGAGTTAAAGCTGCATCTTTTATTGGAACACTTCAAGCTGGTTATACAAATTTTCATTATCTTAGAGAAATATGGAAAGACACAACAGAAAAAGATGCTTTAATTGGTGTATCAATGACTGGAATAGGAAGTGGTAAAGTCTTAAAACTAAATACAACTGAGGCAGCCTTAATTGTAAAGAAAGAAAATGTTCGTGTTGCTAAATTAATTGGTATTAATAAAGCAGCTAGAACAACAACAGTTAAACCAGCTGGAACAACATCTTTAACTTTAGGAACGTCTTCTGGCATTCACGCTTGGCATAATGATTTCTACATCCGTAGACTGCGTGTAGGGAAAAATGAGCCGATTTACAAGTACTTATTGGCTCACAACCCTGAGCTAGTTAAAGATGAATATTTTAGACCACATGATACTGCTGTTATTGAAATACCACAATCAGCACCAAAAGGTTCTATAATGAGAACTGAGTCTGCTTTTGACTTACTCAAGAGAGTTAAAAAAGTTGCTACCGAATGGGTTAAGCCTGGACATAGGAAAGGCTCTAACACTCACAATGTGTCTGCAACAATTAGTTTAAAAGAAGATGAATGGGATAAAGCTGGAAAATGGATGTGGGATAATAGAGAGTGTTACAACGGTTTATCAGTTCTACCTTATGATGGTGGAACATATACTCAAGCTCCATTTGAGGATATTTCTGAAAAGAAATTTGAACAAATGGTTAAACATCTTATGGATATTGATTTATCTAAGATAGTTGAAATAGAAGATAATACAAACCTTAAAGGCGAGCTAGCATGTGCTGGTGGATCTTGTGAAATAAAATAAAAATTATGAATATAATAACAACAGAAAACATTACAGAAAAATTAAAAGAAAACAAAATTATGTTTATTCAATTTTGGGCAGAATGGTGCGGACCTTGTAGAGCATTAATGCCAGTAATAGATAAACTAGAAGATGAATTTAATGATATTATTGGTAGATGTAATACAGATGAAAATCAAGAGTTAGCACAAAAATATAATATAAGAGGAATTCCTTCTATTCTTATTTTTAAAGACGGTGAAGAAATAGAAAGACTTAGAGGTGAATCAAAAACATTCTATTCTGACAAATTAAAATATTATCTTTCTGTAGTATAATTTAAAATAAGTAATTACAAATATCGTACATAGAATAATTTAAGGTAAGTTCTTCACCTTTTATTATTTTACGTATAGTTTTTATTTTTTTATAATCTGAGTTAATATCATCAATTAATTCACAGTTAGCATTTTCAGAATGATTTATAAAACCACCTAATGGTGTACGTATATAGTTATGTTGAAAATTAATATCATAAACATGACTTATTCCCATATCTACTTCAGCCGGGATGTCATCCTTAGCAATAATACCAATACCATGTATATCAGAGAGACCTACAGATAAATAATCCGGTAGAGGTTTATAAAGTTTAGTTTTGCAATTTTTTTTCATAACTATTTAATATAAAAATCTCTAATGTTATCATATGAGTGCCATCTATTAATTGTGTATAAGATAGGTAAAGCATCTCCCCATTCTTTACCAAGTTTCATTTCTCCTTTTCTATTACCTCTTTGATACACATACTTAGACTTTGTAAACTCTGTATCATCTGAGAATACATAAGACAATCCTGTACCTACACTTACTTCTAAAGCTTCTCCAAGTTCTCCTAATGTTCTTGTTGCCGCAATAGGTGATTTAAAAATTTGATAAATTTGTTGATAACCTCCCATACCTGGTATAGGGTTAAAAGTTACAAGTTCTTTTCTTAATCTATCTGCTTGATATACTAATACATTCTGTAATTTTCTTTGTACTTCACTATCATCATCATCGTCATCTGAAAACAATCCAATCAGTATATTTTTAATTATAATTGTAGTTGCAAATAAACCTAACTCACCTATTGTTCTATAGGCATTCTGTAGCTTTATTTTTCCTTGATTACCATGAGCTTTTTTATAGTTTTCATGTATACTGCCAATATCTTTAACATTCTTAAAAGTATAAGCTAAAAAATTCCAAAATGTTAAGTACCTACCTTCTAGCCATCCTAAGTTCTCATCAAAGTATTCTGGTCTAAATCTTGCTTGTAGTCCTGGAACTACCCACTTATGAAATTGTGCAGCTAATTTTCCTAAAGAATGTGATTGTATAGCCATCCTATCTGCATGCGCATAGTTACCATGTATCTGTATGTTTACTTCTCTTATATTATTACGTATTTCATATCTAGCGTCATCATTCCAAGGCATGATCTTTTCTCTATTGTACATTTGTACCTGGTCATATCCTTCTTCCATTACTAAATCACCAGTCTCTCTATTAAATATTAATGCATCATATAAACTTTTTGTTTCTCCTGTCTTACTGTTAATTGCTGTATGTGATCTTAAAATAGCATTTCCTACTTTACTTTGTACATTAAATTCTCCTGCATCTTGAAGAAAGAATCCCCAATTAGTTAGTTTTTGATACCAACCTTCACCACTTTTTGTTTGCTCACGTAAATCTGATTTTTGATCCATCATTCTAAAGAAATCAACAGTAGCTAAATATTTACTATTAAAATTAGCAGGTTTCCAATCACTATTACTATCTGGCATTTTAGCTAATTTTGCAAAAAGATCTTGACTCATTCTACTATTAAACTCAGCAACAGTATTAAACATTTGTTTTCCGTCAAAATGTCTAGAACCAGCTGTTTCAATAGCATTACTTAATCTACCAAACAAATAATTATTTAAATTACCAAATACGTTAAATCCTACATAAGCTAATGATGTTTGATTAATAAGACCATATTGTCCTCCTACTATTTTATCAAAAAAACTATTATTGTCATTATCATTACCATAATATGTCATTTGCATCCATTTTCTAACTCTTTGCACTCTTTTTGAATCTCCTTTTGTTTTTGGTCCTGCTACAACATTACCATCTTTATCAACTGTACTATCTGTTCTATCTTCCATAACTTTTATCATAGCAGTATAAGTATCTTCTGCTTGACTCATTACTTCATAATTTTCTGCCATAGCAGAAAACTTTAATAAAACTTCATCTAGATTTAAATTTAATGTATTATGTGTAGGTTTACTTTCTATTTTTCTTTGTTCTCCTTTTAATATAGCAAGTTCTTTATCTATTCTCTTTTTTTCTTCGTAACTATTAGTTTCTTTATATTCTAAATTTTTTGCATCAATTTGATTTTGTATTTGTGTTAATTGTTCTTCACTTTGAATAGATCCAGTATACAATAAAGGAAGAGAATCAGTTATAATATTACCAAACTCGTCAGTAAAAGTTTTTTTAATTGTAGTTGAAGGATGAATTAAATCACTTGTAGATCTTTTTATACTTGCCCACATTCTACCTATTATTGTAGATTTATCTTTTAATTTTTTTGTTTGTACACCTTCCATAACAGGAAGTTTTCCATTCATTTTTACATTATCAGGAAGTTTTTTTAATAGTTCATCTTCATAAACATCTATCCACATTTCATAAAATTCTAACTGTGCTCTTTCAAGTTCAGTTGTAGGGTTCTGAAGTTTTGTCCATTTTGGATTTGTCATACTTGTACCATCAGCTGCAGTAGGTCTTATTTCTGTGTATTTTTTCTTAGGTGCTGTCATGTGTGTCATAACTATAGCACCTGTAGGCATACCATCATTATTTAATACAGCTCTTTCATATTCAAAACTATCGTAATAGTTATTTCTGTACGTATTCCAGTCTTTATCATTTACAGAATTTTTTCTTACCCAATATCCATATTCTGTTTCTGGTTCTATCCAAAAAACTTCATATTTTTCCCTTTCTGTTTTAAATTTTTTAGAATATCTATGATATTTACCATCTATTGGTCCATTTTGCCCCCATCTTTCGGCTTTCATAAAATCTCTATAATTTATTTTATATTCCCATAATTGTTTATTATAATCTTTGTCTTTTTCTGATGCAGAACTAAGATGTTCAGGATCTATAAGTCTATAGGTTTTAAAAGTTCCATTATCATATAATTTGTCTTTGTATTCTTTTCTTTTTGCATAATATTGTGTTCCAATTTCTTTTACATATCTTCCTGTAGGTATACCATTTTCATCCAAATCAATCATCCACATGAAATCTTTATTATTTAATTTTCGTAGCTTTAAAGAAGAAGCTTTAATTCTAGGAGCACGGTCTCTAATTCTATCTAATACTATTTGACTATCTCTTTTCCATATTTTAGCCATTATAGCAGAGATAGGATCATCTGAAGTATCTAGTCTACCTACAGATTGACTTATTACACCAATATCTTTAACAGTAGTCATTATTTCATTAAGTTCTGCTTCAGTAAAATCTCTTTGTGATTTATCTTTAATTAAAGTTCTAACATAATTACGGATACTTGCATCAAAAATACCTTTATCACTTGGTGTTTTAGGATTATCTAAACCAACTAATTCATTAAGATTTTTTTGTAATTTAAATACCATATTTGCCTCACTCTTATTTAAACCATTTGTTTCACTTAAATTAACTAAACCTCTATAACTTTCAACAAACTTTTGCCAACCTAAAATTTTTGATATATATTCCGGCTTACTAAAGTTATCCGGATCTTGAGCATATTCTTTAAATTTTTCAATTGATCTTAATGACTGACTTATTATATCAACATATATTTTTTTAATTTGATCAGGATTGTCATGTAACTCTGCAATCATAGCTCTAGTTAAAGAAATTTCTTCTAAAATTTCTTTTTTGCCATTATTCATATTTAAGTAGCCATTAACATTAGTAATAACTTCTTGAGATGTTAATAAACCTTTATCAAATTTAGTAATAGGTTTAAATAAAGCATCATACATATCATATGATAAATCTTCATTATTTTCTGGTAATGATTCTTCTACTGTTAAAAAGTCTGCACTAGCTTCTATAGGTGTTTCCATTTCTAATATTTCCTCAACAGAACTCATATTTATTTGATCAATACTTAGTGGTGCAATTTCTTCTATTTTTGATTGATTTACAGTTGATTTAACATTAGTAATTCCTTCTACATTATACCCATTTTGTTCTGCATGAATATGCATTACTAAAGTGTCTTCTGTTAATTTATAACCCATATTTTCAAGCAATCTTCTTTGTAATGCAGAACGTGTATCATTAAACATTTTTGTTGTAACACCACTTGTAGATTGAATATTTGATACAAAGTTTTTAAATTTTTCTATATCTTGTTTACCAGTAACATTTATATATTCTTGAAACTTACTTTGAGCTTGTTGTTTTTGTTTATCATTAAACTTGGGAGAATTACCTGTTAAATCTACAAGACCTTCTTTGTTTAAAGATTCCCAAACTCTTTGAGCATCTGGACTTATAAATTCTTGGTCAGCATATAATCTTCCTCCTTTTAAAGTAGCTTTATAATTTAACCATTTGTATAAAGCTTTACCTAACCCTTTATTTCTTTCAGACTCATTTAAGTTTAATCCTTTAATCATAGGATTTTTACCATCAAAAAGAGCAATTTTTCCTATTTTTCTACCATTAGAAAATATATCATAAGTAGTTGCTCCTTCTGGGTGAGGTTCTTTTCCAAAAGCTTCTTTGTTTTCTTTAAGTTCAAAATTATTGTCATTAAACCCTAAAGCTTCATATACAGCATTAGATAACTCAGGATTAGATTCAAATAGTTCTGCTACTCCTTCTTTACTACCACCTATAGGTATAATATTTTGAGGATATGCTGCTGAAAAACTACTAAGATCACTTATTGCTATACTTATTGGAGTAATAATACCTTTTGTATCAATCTTTAAAAGATCAATTGTATCTGCAACACTATTTTCTGAATTACCTATAACTACATTAGATATAAATACACTTCTATCTTCACGAAGACCGTAACCATATATTATACTACTTATTTGACTCATCATTTTTTTTGCTGCTTCATCACTTAAATACTTAAGATCTAAATCTTCTATTTTTGTTTGTGTAGTTAAGGCATTAAGAAGTGTTTGAATATCTTCTTGTACGTTTTTATTTGTTACGTTAATACCACCTAATATAGCTTCTTCTGTGCTTTTAAAGATTATATCCGTATCATCTACATCTTGATATTTACCATCTTTTAATGTTATTCTATTTAATCCCAATATATCATGATCAAACTCATCAGACTTTAAGTTATTAAATAAATTATTTATTATTGCTAACTGAGTAGGATTAGCATGTTTTTCTATAGCATCTAAATTACTTTTAGCTTGAGGAGTTAATGAAAACATTACAGTTGGACTTACACTTTTAACAAGATTAAATTTTAATTGATCAGTATTTAAAATTTTAGCAATATCAGATAATGTAGCTGTAGAACTAATATACTCTGTTTTTAACGGTAATCCTTGTCCAACATATTTTCTGTAATAGTCTCCTACTATATCTTTAAACCATTTTAAAAATTCAATAATACTGTTATACCAAGCTCTGTTAGGTGTTGATTCATACTCTTTATTAAAATGTCTAACTAATGCTTGTGTAACTAGTTCTAATGCTTTTATTTTTTGATTAAATCCAGTCTTATAAGTTTCTTCTATTTGAATATTTAATTCAGGAAAATTTATTTTTGCTTCAGAATATAACTTATTAAATAATTCTCGGTTGTCTAAGAATAAAGATTCTACAAAAGGATGCAATACTTCTTCTATTGCTATATTTTTTGTTATCCTTCCTTTTATTAAAATAACTAAGCCATCATAGTAAAAACTTTTTACTTTTTTAAAATCTAATTTATTAGGTCTAGCATTTACAGGTAATGTGTTTAAAAAAAATTCAGATTCTTTAACACTCATAACTTTAACTCTAAGACCTGGAAATTTTTCTACAATACTATCTACCAATTGTAATACATTAGTTTGATCTTTATATTTTTCATTAGAATAAGGTGATTCTGCTATAATATCTTGAACATTAAATAAATCATTATTAAATGTTATTTCAAATGTTTTACCATTTCTACTTAATTTATAATTTAAAGAGTTTTCAAAATTATGATGTTTAAGATACCCCTGTATTAAATCTACATTGTATTTAGCTCTTTTAATAGAACCAGTTGTTTCACCTAATATTGTATTTACTACATAATATTTTCCATTAAGTTTTGCAACTAATCTTTTTTTATTAAGATTACCATATACAGAATTTTCAAAATTCTTTTTTTGAAGTGAAAAATATGCTTTTTTATCTTCTAGCAAATCTTCTACTTCAGATATTGAAGGAATCATATCAGTTTGAGATGCTTGCTGATAATTAGTAATTAAAGCTTCAACAATTATTACGTCCTTATATTTATCTTTAAGAGCTATATATTCTTTTGTATTTTTATTAAAACAAGCCATATTATTATAAATTACATTTTAAATTATTCATAAATTGATCAATTGAAATATCTACTTTATCATTAGTACTATTGTATTTCTTAATTAAATCTGACACATCATTTATATTTAGAAAATTAGCAGCATTTAGTCTTTGTTCAGGTGTAAGTTCATTCCATTCAGCTTCAAGTTTTGCATCATTATTATTATTTCCTTTAGCATCTGTAGCTATGTTAGATGTAGATTTAGATAATAAAAAATTTTCACCATCTATTTCCTCTCCTCCATCTTCTACTTCATCTTCTACTTCTACTTCATCTTCTACTTCATCTTCTACTTCATTTTTTACTTCATCAGTAGTATATTCATCCTTAACTACATTATCAACATCTACCTGATCACTTTCTTCTACTTCAATATTATTAAATTGATCTTTTTTATTTTCTAAATCTTGTTCTAATTCATTTCTAGTTGGTAGTGTTCCAAATACACCAGCAATTACAGTTTGTGATTTTGAACCTACTTGATCTATTTCTTCATATATAGCAGAAATTCCTAATGCAATATTTTCATTATTGTCTATAAGTTTAAAAGGATCTGTAACTAATGAACCTTTAGGATCTTTCATAGAAACAAGTTTATATACTTTTTGTTCTTCACCGTATTTTCCTATACCATTTTTTATTATAAATGGAAATTCAATTACTTTTTCTTTTTTAACTCCATCTTTTTTTGATATGTTAATTGTTGTTATCTGAAATTTTGATTTTCTTATTAAGGCTATATTTGATTTTCTTTTTTCTTGTTTATTTTCTTTTTTAGTATCAAATACACCTTTATTAATATCTATTGTAAGTGTTTTACTTACTGAATCTCTAACAATTGCATTTTTAGATATAACTGCATTTTGATTTGTTTTATCTTTAACAACTTTTTTTGATATAATAGAATAATTGTCTATATCACCTTTTCTAACAACACTAAATATCATTTCTTTTTGTAAAGATAATAAAGTTTTTTTAGTAACATCAGACATTATTTCTTTTTTAGAAAATTCAAAATTATTTCCTCTAGTTAATTCTTTTCTTATTTCTGTTCCATATGCAGAATAGTCTGGTGCAGTTGTTAAAAATGATGCCTTTATTAATTTTTCTAATAAATCTTTTTCGTTTGGAGCTTTTCTAAGTTTCTTAGTTTTAGATTCTATAATTTTACCGTTAGCCTCTTCTATACCATTTTTTTTATATCTTTTATCTAAGCTTGTATTAAATTTACCAGTTTTAAGAACCTGAAATGCGTGTATAACAGAACCGTATTCCTTTCCTTCATATACAAATATTCTTTGAGCAAAATTAGATAACACTTGTGTACTATCAATTGTTTCTTCACCGTCATAATCTACTTGTATAGTTTTTTTGTCTATATCTATTTCTTCTGTATTATATAAAGATACTTCTCCTGGTACTGTTGTTTCTTTTAAATTATAATCTGTTATACTATGTGACATATAGTTTTCAAGAAATTCAGTGGTAAGTTCCTCAAAAGTTACTCCAAATAAGTTTTTATATTTAGTATTATTTATTTTTTCATCTTTCATTAATAAATGAACATCATTAATAGTATTTAAAATATCACTTGTTACAGCAGCAGGTAAAGCACTTATAAATGAATTTGGACGATACATAAAACCATCCATAACTAATACATAATTCATAAGATGTATTGCATCATGGTGAGTAAGTGGATTTTGATACAAACTTAAAAAACTTTGTTGAATTCTTGCTACTTCTGCATCATCAAGTCTAGTCCATGTATTTGCCATTAATTTTGAAACATTATAATTATTATTTTCACTAGTTACTTTATTTAAACTTACATAATTTTGTATAAAATAGTTTGAACTACCATTTAAATTTTTTATAATTCTGTCAACTAAAGTATCAATTCTTAATACTGGTGATCCAGTTTTACCTTCATAATATTTTTTATCATATATTAATCCATTTTGTAATGATTCTCCTTGCCATGATTCAAAACTATTAGTTAAAGTTCTGTGTATATATGATTTAGTATTTAAATATGCTATGAGTTCTATTGCTGCTTTATTTTCTTTTCCTGTTTCATTATATCTAATATTAATATTTTTTAATAAAGTATTATGTATTTTTTCAAATGGTTTGGTTCTTTGTAAAAATACTGCAGGCATAAGATAATCATACATTTCATTAAATATCTTATAATTAGTACCATGTTTAAGTCTTCCTTTTGTAAATATTTTTCTTACATCTACAAGTATATCTGTATTTTCTTTAAACTCTTTATCAGTCATTTCTAAACCTAAAGCAATAGCAGCATCTCTTTTTTTCTGCATTGCTTCTATATCTCTACCTAGTGATTTTTGAATTGTTACAAGTTCAGTCATATTAGATATTGATTGTGCTATATCATAAGCAATAAGAAATTGAGTTATAACATTTTTATCAAATATTAATTCTTCATCAGTCCACGGAGTTATTTTTTCTTCAACCTCTATCATACCTACTTCTTTAACAGATGAACTTTTATCAAGTTTTGGTTTACCATTAGTAACAGCATTAAAATGTTTATTCATGCTTGTTAAGCTTTCAAGAGTTATAGTAAATTTATTTTCAGATTCTTCTGAACTTAAAAACTCATTTATAGCTTCTATTCTTTTAGATAGTACTGTTTTTATATTACCTTTTTCTTTATTATTATTTAACTGCGCAAATGCAAATGCAATTGTAGGATGTTTAACTAATAAAACAATAGTTTTTATATCTACACCTAATGCTAACATTGTTGTTATTGTAGATAATGAACTTTTATTAAGACCTAATTTTTTTGATAATCTTTCTTTAGCATTATCTGTCATTGCGGTAATTAAAGCAGATATAACAAATTGCTTTCTATGTAAGCTTGGATTTTCTTTACCAGTTTTAGGGTCTATTGTATATTTTATACCAAAGTTATCATAATTAAAACTTTTGTCATTTAAAGATAACCGAGGAAATGTTTCTAAATCTTTTATTTTTTTAGATCTAAGTTTAATATTATTTTCTTGAAGAATATTAACTAAAATATTAGGAAGTACTACAGCACCAATAGATCTTGCACCTTCTTTATTATTATCCCATGATGTTATTTTACCATTAAGATTATTTATATCTAAACCTTCTTCAGAAAGTTCAGAAGCTAACTCAGGTAAATTTCTTTGTATATATTCCCATACACCTTCTCCTAATAGATCTTTAGCATTTTTATCTGTTAATGGAGTAAGTACTGCTGGCTCAGTAGCAATAGCTGTTATTCTACCTTCTTGTGGATTAGTCATTCCGGGATTTCCAAGTAAAGCATATTTAGCATCTAAGATTAAATTATCTTGAGCTCCTTTATATGGTTCTTTCATTATTACTTTATCACCAATTTCATATGTATGTTTCTTTCTATATTCTTCATACTCTTTTTGTGTTACAGGTAATCCTAACATTCTCATTCCATCTACTAATCCTTCTGCTCTATTAAATAATTTTATTTCCATCTCTACTGTTAATTCAGTATCTGAAATAAACATATTAAATAATTCTCTTTTAATTCTCATGTTTTTGTCTACAAGATATCTATATAAGAATTCTTCTTTTTCTTGAGGAGACATGTTAAGCATTTCTTCAGTTAAACTAACACTTTCAGCGTCTTCTTCAATTTTTTTAACACGAAGTGCTTCTTCAACAGCCATATATAAACTAGTGTCTTTTTTACCATATTCTTTTAAGGTATAGTTTATATAATCAAAGTATCCATCTTCTAAATTTTTTGCTGATCCGTATTCAATAAATTCTCCATTTCTTACATAAAAATCTTTAATGTGTATATATAATTTATCAATATCAAAATCCGCTCCTGATATTTCTATTAGTTCTCTTGCAAATATTCCAGATGATCCATAATAAACTGGTAAAAAATCTACAAGTCTAAGATTAACTGCAGAATGTTTATCTTGTGATGGTATTCTAATACCAAACATTTTTGCTATAGCATTTGGGATTCTTTCTCCTATTTTTAAAGGATTGCTTAATATAGATTTAAAATGAGGAGCCGTTACAAATTCTGTATACGTATAGCCTGTAGGTTCATCATTTTCATCATACTCCATTACATTAGATCTTAAACGATCTAAAAAATAGTCATTTACTTTTAAGCCAGAAAAAGTTTCATTTATTGTATCTGTATATTTATATGCTGTAAGTTTTGGATCTAATGATTTCATTGCTTCCCAATCCTCGCTTCTAATTACTTCCCAACGTACAGGTATACCATTTTCATCTACAGCTATTACTTTTTTAACCAGTTTATATCCTTGGTCAGGTACTAATGCTACAGATATTCCAGGTTGTCTTTCTGATAATACATTTTTACCAAAAAATGATAAAAATAACTCTTGAAAGGTTTTTACAGTAAGTTGATTATTTAGATCATATTTTAGTTGACCATCTTTATTTGGTGTAAAATAATCTAACATTTGACTTCTTGCTTGTGATGATTCTAAACCTTTTATTGCATATTTTAAAAATGCTGTAAGGTTAACACTCATATTTACTCCTGCTTCTCTAGCAGTTATTAACTCATCTTGTGCACCTTTGAATGAAAATACTAAATTTCTTCTTTTAAAGTATTCATTTTCAATTCTGTCTGACGTAACATTATGATATAACTCAATAACATCTTCAATAGTCATTTCTATACCTGCTATATTAACTATTTCATCTAATTTTTGTTCACTAGTAATTAGATCTTTAATTTGTCTTGGATCTATAATTACGGTTTTATTAGAAGGATTAATAACTTGAAGTCTCATATATTTAGCTTGAAGATCTGATGTCATATCATCAGTAAGATTTCTAGAATCAAATGCAGCTTCTGTTTTTTGCATATTTACTTTCATCATTTTAGAAGAAGATGCAGGAACTGCAATTGCTACTATTCCATTACCTGACTCTAGCCATTGTTGTTCTTCAAATTTTTCTAATTTAACTCTTAAGTTATGTAATTCTGTTCTACCTTCTATTGCTTCCCATTCACCATTTCTTTGTACTGATGTAAAAGCAGGAGTTAAAACAAACGCAGACATTTTTAAATATATTTGACCATCCCCATATACAAGTTTTAAAGAATTTAAAATCATATCTTGTTCTTTGTAACTAAGTTTATCTATTCCACCAAAAAAATCTTCATTAACTTTTACTGTTTCACCTGCAATAATTTTATCTAATATATCTTTTTTTGCTTTATTCCATTTACCAAAACCAAACATAAAATGCTTAAATGATTTTGTAGTAATATACATTATACCATCTGTTCTCTCACCTTCTTCTGCTTCTTTTTGCCTATCAGCTCCAATAATAGTCTGAAATTCTTTTTTAACTTTTTCATCCTCAAATAACAATTGTTTAATTATATTTGTCTCATGTTCAATACCAAGTTCAGTATCTGTAATTAAAGAGCTTGCATTAGGTCCTGCAGCAGCTAACATCTTAGCTCTTTTAACTGCATCTACTCCATCTTTAAGAGAAAACGCTTCATTTCCAAGTATTAATTGAGTGAAACCTATTGTATTAAGGTGATCATTAATAAATATTTGTGCAAGATTATAGTCAGGATCGTTTTCTTTCATATTGTAATAAGTCATTAATTCATCTGCTTTATCACTCTGTACTTGTTGTATTCTTCTTTTATTATCTTCTTGAACTAAACTTAAACCTTTTGTAATTTCGTTTGATATTTCATTCCATCCTCCATTTTCTTTAAGAGTAATAATAAACTCATTTATATTTTGTAGTGCTCTATTTTTTATAGCTTCCTCTCCATTTAGTTTATCAAATTCTGTATCAAAATCAACAGTCTCACCTTCTTTAGCTCTTTTAATAGCATCTTGTAATCCATCTATTACAGATGTATCAACATCCATAGTTTTAGCAGATACATACTCAACATATCCTTCTGTAAGATTACCTTTAGGTTGATTAGATTCAACACTAGTAGATGTAGGTATTGTCTCCTCTTCTATTGGTAAATCTTTACTTATCTTATTTATTTCATCTTTTAAAGCTTCAAATAACAAATTATTATCATTAGCTAATGCATCCTCCATTTGTTGTTCTAAATCTTCTAATGATTTATAATATACTTTTTCATTATTTATACCTATTTGAACATCAGATGTTTCAGATAATGGTGCAAATGAAAATATGTTTCTTTTAGTAAGTGATTTATCATTAAGGAATTCTGCGTCTTTCCACAAATAAGTATAAAACCTTTGAGTACCTCTGTTAAAATAATGCAAGTTTTTATTCGTATCATTTTTTTCAACAATAGATGTTCCCATCTGTTTTATTAATTCATCTTGTTCTTTATCACTAAGATCACTAAATAGTCTACTGCCTTTATTTGTCATTGTATATTGTTGATTTTCTATTTCTACTATAGCAGTTTCTCCCATAGATAGGTTTGTTTGTATTGCAGAATTGTTTGATCTTAAGATTGTAGTAACGTTACCGTTAACTATTTCCTTAGCTAATGTTTCACTTAACGAAGGTGTAGTAATATTAACAGATCTATTTTCATTCTTTTTTAATGGAGTAACAAATTGTCTTATTTCATTTAATAAACCTTCCCTATTAACACCTGTATTATAATCCTTTATAATCTCTTTTGTTTTAGTTTCAGGATTTGTTTCATTTATTGCATCATCAAAATATTGTTGAATTATAGTTCTGTATAGTTGTACAGTTTCATTATTTATGTCTATACCTTCTTCATTATATTCAACTCTTGGCATTACTGGTGCTGGTGTAAAGTCTAAACCATTTGAGTCTGCTATAATTCTTGTACCGTGTAATGATAAAACATAATATTGTTTTATTTCTTCATCATAATAAATTGGTGTTTTATCTGGAGAAGTTCTATTATAAAACCATAAATATACATTTATTAAATTTAATGCAAAATCTTTTGTTGATAAGTCACCAAATTGTGTACCCTTTTGTTTATTAGCAGAAAATGCTGAATTTGCATTTATTATTCCATAATCATTTACACTTAATATACCTTCTGATTTATATCCTGTAATTCTATAAGGTAATGCAAGGCCTTTTTGTGCCATATCTTGAAACTGACTACTATTTAAAAGTATATTTTTTGCCATAAAAGGACTTTCTAACATCTTATTAATTACATAATCTTTTCCGTTCATTTCAATAATTTGTTCTAATTGATATGTAGGCATTTGATGTGCATATATAAGATTACCTTCAGGATCTTTAAATACTGTAGAACCTACAGATTCAGAAAAAGGTGCATTATTTAATGAAAGTTTAATAAGTCTAGATTTAACACCATAATATTCTCCTTCTCTTGTAGACTCTACTTGACTATCTACATCTTTTTTATCAAGAAATAAATTTTCTTTATTAGTAAAAGAGTTATATATTTCGTTTACATCTGCTAACTCTATTGCTTCTTTACTACTGAATGTTTCAAGAAGTAATTTTTGTTCTTCAGTAAACTTATTTTGATTAACATTTATGTTTTTTAAAACACTATATTCTAGATATAAAGGACTAATATCCATACCTAAATTAGCTTTTAATTCATTAGCTACTATAAGACTTTTACCAGCTAAATCTGTTTTTTTATCAATTTTTTCTATTTTAATAAATTGTTCAAACTTTAATAAACTATCTTTAGCCTGTTTAAATTCTTCTGAATTTTCAGTAAATGAAATAAATTTTCTATTAAACACATTTGCCCATTCAGATAAAGTATGATGTGCATCATCTTTTTTAGTAGCAGAATATAAGTTTACAATTCCGGATTTATTATCTTTATGCAAGAATATGTATTCAACTCTTAAATTTTTAAATCCATTTATAAATTGTTGATATAATGTGGCATTTTTAATTTTAGGTAATATATAATCATCATCAAATAATATAGGAGTTTCTTCTTGTTCACTTATTGCTGCATCAAATAAACCCAAGTCTTTAAAAAGATTATCAATAAATGCCTTACTATGAGGATTTCTTCTAGAATATACCCAAGCTTTTTGTAGTATTTTTATTTCATCTAATTCATTTGCTACTGCTTTTTGTATTCCATTATATACATTATATACATTCACACCAATATTTAATGGTATTGTTTCCTCATCATCAAAATATGCATTACCAAATATATCTTTTTCATTTAATGTGGTTAAGCTTATATATGTTTTAAGATCAGGATTAAGCATAGAATAACCACCTATTTTATCACTAGATAAACCATATTGTTCTGTTGTTCTTATTCCATCAGTTATAGCTTCTGCATTATCATCTTCTATATCATCAACTTTTTGAGCTGTATCAGAAAGTCTTTCATTAACCATTTCTGTAATATCCTCATATTGTTTTAACATAGAATCATAGATATTACTTACATACTGAATATTATTATCTATCCATTCATCAGATTTTAATGCATAAAACTTTCTTTCAGGATTATACATTTCAATTCCAAATTGTACTGCTTTATTTAATAATTCAATTTTATTAACATTACTATTAGAATTTTGAAGATTTTTTAAATATAAATTTGCAATACCAGAAATAATAATATTTTGTAAATCACCAGGCATAGTATCATTTACTAGCTTTATCATTGATTGTCCATCTTTATTTTTATAAGGTACACTTATTACACCTAAATTAATCATTTTCTTATATGCTACTACAGGAATTCCTTCTATAGCAGAAATAGTAAACTTATTAGTTTCTACACCTGCTCTTTTATATTTGCCATTATTAATATCATTAAATAACTCGTTTAGCTCGCTTGATTTTTCAGTTTTAAATCTTCCTAAAATTGCTTTAATCCAATCTATAATTATATTAAATAAACTTTTAATTTCAGAGTTTGTTTTAGTAGTAGTAGGATTTATTTTAAATTCCTCAAATCTATCTGCCATATACTCTTCATATAATATTTCAGTTAATTCTTTAACTTCCATTTCTGCATATCCAGAATGTATACGTCTTAAAAAGTCTAATGCTTCTGCTTCAGATTTAACAAAAATTCCAGGATTAATTTCATATCCTTTTTCTGTTCTATATAATGCTCTAAGCTCGCTATTAGCTATTTTAAAATATTTTTTAATTTGAGTATCAGTAAGTAACATTCTAAATACAAAGTGAAAAGCTTCATGGTATCTATATCGTGATGAAGTACCTGTTTTAATAATACCTTTTAAACCTTTTATATCTCTTGCAATATTTCCCATTGCTAAAGTAAATGAACCTACAGTATAAAAATTATCTTTCATTTTTTCAGATAATTCATCTAAATCTACACTTATTAAATCTTCAGGTAAATTTGCTTTTACCCAACTTATAAATGTATCAATGTCTTCAATATTATCACCATCAAAATTTCTTGTTATTTTACGAACTATAAAACTATCAGCAAGTGCAATTTCAACAGCTTGTCTTAACTCAGAAAGTTTTTTATCTGTTTTATATAAGCCTAATAATACGCCCTGTATTGCAACTCTACCGTCAGGAGTATCATTATATTTTAAAGGATCTGATTCTTTTAATTTTATTCTTGTATCACTATTAAGTTTTTTAAAATAATCATCATATTCTTTTTTTGCTATTGCATGTTTTTGAAGTTGTTTTTGATTAAGAGGTTCTTTATTAGCTGCTATACCTGAATCTACTTTAGTATCTGTACCTAAAGCAGCTAGTTCTGCATC
>Ga0307379_10004602_pt1 | contig 19625 bp, 13 predicted proteins | sample UN2MG_FD_202237 | JGI IMG/M metagenome (GOLD analysis project Ga0307379, IMG submission 202237) | Soil microbial communities from Risofladan, Vaasa, Finland - UN-2 | ecosystem: Environmental > Terrestrial > Soil > Coastal area > Acid sulfate soil | place: Finland: Risofladan, Vaasa | collected... | reverse complement strand
GGCCACGGCCGGCCGGTTGCCTGATCGTACTCCACGCAGGGGATGAACTGAAGGTGCATGAAGCCATTGGAGACCAGGAAGCGGTAGATTTCCTTGCCGCGCTGCTCGCTCAGGCTGGTGATCATGCAGAGGATATTGAATTCCACCCGGTGGTCCCGCAGAATCCCGATAGCCTGCATCACGGCATCGAAAGTCGGTCTCCCGCGCCTGTCCCTGCGAAAGTGGTCGTGCACCTCAGGCGGGCCGTCTAGGCTTACCCCCAACAGAAAGCGGTACTCGGCCAGGAACTCCGCCCATTCGTCATCGATCAGAATGCCGTTGGTCTGCAGGGCATTGGCCACGGCCTGCCCCCCCTGGCCGAGATTCATCTGGCCCTCCACCACGCGGCGGTAGAAATCGAGCCCGGCCAGAGTGGGCTCCCCGCCCTGCCAGGTAAAAATACTGGTGGGAAAGCCCAGTCCCAGGTAATCCTCGAGCATGCGGGTCAGGACCTCCTGCTGCATCACTGCCGGACGATCACCCTCGAGGGCTTCATCCGTGCCCAGGTAGAAACAGTAGCTGCAGTCCAGATTGCAGCGGCTGCCCACAGGCTTAACGAGCAGGCTGAAAGGCTTGAGATGCCTCGGCGTTTTCAAGCGGGTTTTCATTCCTGAGATTCTATGCAATTAAGACTTTTGAAGATAAATCCCAAAAAGGCCGTGGAAAATCTGAGTCCCCTAAAAAGAAAAATGCAATAATATAAAGCAAATATATGTTGATTCAACCGCAGTTGTTCAGGCTTTGCTAAAATGAACTCATATATAAGCTGCCGATCAGGGAAGGAAATAAAGCGAGGTGACAAAAAGTCTAACTTTTAGTACCCTTTGAGTGGTTTGGATACACGCATTGTCCGCTGAGAGGATCAATTCCAAAATGCTCCATGAAATGGGCGCCGTAAATTGTCATCATCATTGCGTGAGGAATCAGGCGCGGCCGTCGAATTAGCGTCCACATCAACAGTTTCCAGAAATGCCTCCTGACTCCCTTTCTAATGCCCAATTTATATATGGACATCACCGCTGCACGAAGAGACGTGATGGAAAGACCATTATTGTATTTATTTTTGAGTCGATAGCTACGTAAGAATGTCCGGATCCGATCATAGTATGCTTTAGGCTGGTAAATATCGCTGATAATCTTTTTATATCCATTGACAAGCACCTTATAGTCTATTTTCGGCAGGAAGTTCATCGAAAAATCGGTATTATCACCGGTTATCCCTTTAATAATGCGGTTTTCTTTGATCAGCCGGTTATAGAGTCTCGTACCAGGAGGAGCATTAAGGAGTCCAACCATGGAGGTAACTATGCCGCTCTCGTTAATAAATTGGCTCATGCGTATAAAGATATCTCTTTTATCACTGTCGAATCCTACAATAAACCCCGCCTGAACCTGCAATCCTGCAGAATGAAGTTTTTTTACATCGGCGAGTAAGTCGTTCCTCACATTATGCAACTTCCCACATGCAATCAGGTTCTCTTTATCAGGCGTTTCGATGCCGACAAAGACCATATCGAATCCGGCTTCCACCATTAAGTGTATGAGTGTGTCGTCATCGGCAAGGTTGATCGATGCCTGCGTCGAGAAGATGAAAGGATGTTTTTTCCTTTTCCTCCATTGGATTATTGCCGGCAACAACTCATTTTTAATTCGCTTTTTATTACCGATAAAATTATCGTCAACAAAGAACACACCTCTTCGCCACCTGCGTTGATATAGGGCGTCTAATTCAATAAGAATATTTTCAACCGACTTGGCTCGCTGCACACGACCGTAATGCACCGTGATATCGCAGAATTCACAATTAAAGGGGCATCCGCGTGAGTACTGAAGACACATCGTGGCGTAGTTTTTAAAATCGATCAGGTCCCATCGTGGTACCGGAGAGGTATTGATATCGGCCCATTCCGTCGATCGATATACGGGTTTTGGGCATCCAAGGTCCAAGTCGCATAAAAATTTTGGCAGAGTAATTTCCGCCTCGTTTAAGACCAGGTGATGCACTTCCGGAAAATCATGGGGTTCGGCTGTAAAAAGAGGACCACCGGCAACCACTTTACGGCCGAGCTGGAGACACCGGGCGATAATCTTTTTGGCGGACTCCTTTTGTACCGTCATCCCGCTGACAAAAACATAATCAGCCCATAAAATATCCTCGTCCTTTAAAGCAGAAACATTCAAGTCGACAAGCTTCAGATTCCATTGTTTCGGGAGCATGGCGGCAACGGTCAACAAACCCATTGGCGGAAACGCCGCCTTTTTCCCGATGAAACGAAGGGCATGGTTAAAGCTCCAGAAGGTATCCGGATATTTGGGGTAGACCAATAAAATTTTCATTTCCACATTTTTCAGAAAGTGTGACAAGGCCGATTCGTCCCGTTCTTAATATAATCGATATTTCTCATATCACAATTAATCCAACATTCACCATATCAAAATTGAACCCGTTAAAAATAGCCTTCTTTTTCGATCCTGAGCGAAATCTTTCGTCCTTTTCGGCTTGAATTGAGAGATTCCTATCGTTTCTGCGATAATATATCCGTTCTCATCAGGAGTATCAATTATTTTCCGGGTCTGAGCAGGAAAAAAGAGACACTTCTCCCACAATGTAATCTGCAAAACAGGATTCTATACAGGGCAACATCACAATCGCTCAATTCGAAACAGGATTTCTGCAAATATCTTCCTGCTGATAGCCACCTCCCTCCCCTCCTCTCGCTGCGCGTTCGCTACCGAGCCCCGCCCTATCTGAAAAGTAACATATCTACTATGCCTGACAACCTTTGCACCGATCTTAATCAGTTTCGTATGCAAAGTGCGCAATGACCAATGTTTGATTTCCCGGGGGAGCGCCAATCGCCGAAGGAAATTGCCCAGACTGTAGGCCGGTACGAAAAGAGCAAGCCTCACCCGATTCGAGTCGAACTGCTTGCATGACAATCTCGTCCAGTTCAGAGCGTACTTCCCTTACTTGATCCATTGCTCGGCAGTTCCTCTTCCATTGTAGAAACGAACCACGCCCTTAGCTACGGCGCTCATATTGGTCACTATGAAACCCACCCGGGGGAAAAGCTCGCCCCTGGCTTCACACCACTCGTTTCGCATTCGCTCACGAGCCCTGCCCTACTCCACCTTGGCCCCCTCTGGCCGAGATGCATCTGGCCCTCCACCACCCGGCGGTAGAAATCGAGTCCGGCAAGCGTGGGCTCCCCGCCCTGCCAGGTAAAAATACTGGTGGGAAAGCCCAGTCCCAGGTAATCCTCGAGCATGCGGGTCAGGACCTCCTGCGGCATCACTGCCGGACGGCTGCCCTCCAGGTTTTCATCCGTGCCCAGATAGAAACAGTAGCTGCAGTCCAGATTGCAGCGGCTCCCTACAGGCTTGACGAGCAGGCTGAAAGGCTTGAGATCTTTAGACATTCCTAATAATCACAAATTATATCATCCAAAAACACTTGAGGGATGAACGTTCCAGAGATATTTTTTTCTTTTTTACATTCCTCTATATAAACAAAAGATAGCATATAAATTATTGCATTTCTAACTAGTTTGGCAAGTTGCAAAGTTTGTTTTAATAATGTATCTTCTCTCATTCTTTCTTCGTTTTCTTCAGAATCATCCAAAGGTTCTATATAAATAAATCTGTGTGTTAAGGCATTACGTACTAATTTTAAATTATTGTATTCACCATAATCCAAATCATTTGCAATATCAAAAAGAGCATTCAAAGAGTAGTTTTTTAGTTCCAATAAATTTTTTCTAACATTTCTTTGTTTTTTATCAGAATACCAAAATCCTAAAAAATATAATTCTCTCTTATTTATTCCGAGATTTAAATAATCATTTAAAAAGATTGATATTTTATCCAAAATATCAAATAAATTTTTAAAAGATGTCTTTAGTAATTGTATATATATATTGTGTTCGCTATAATCTAATGTGTTTATTAATCGTAATTTTTTATATATAAAACCCAAATTAATTCCTTTGTATCTTGAGAGAATAAGCAAAAACCTGGCTGATATATAATCTTCCTTAATTTGATTTAAATATCTGGATAAACACAAAAAAGGATCGTCTTTCAAATATTTTTCTCCTTTTATTTTATCAGTTTGAACAATCATTTTTTCTATAAAAACTGGATCACCGACTGATTCTTTACGTAAGGGTAAGTAATTCAAAATATTCAAATATAGTTTATTCTTTAAACAGAATTCTATGTGAAACTTTTCAAATTTCGAACTTCTTTTTATTTCATACTTTGGGTATTCAGGAGATTTTTCTAATAAATTTGAACCTTTAAAGAAGTTTTCAATTCTTTCAGAGTATGTTAAAAAACCAGGTTTAGATTCAGGATAAACACCATATTCAAAAGCTTTTTTTAAAAGAAAGTAGGCCTCTAGTAGAATGCAAGACTTATGTATTCCTTGTATTGATGCTAAATAATCTAAAGCGATACCTTTATTAGCTAAAGCCATCCCATGATCAGGTTTTAATTTTATTGCTTCATCATAGCATTCTAATGCATCAAATACTCGACCAAGGCTGTCATAGCAATTAGCTAAATTTGTAAATATTTGGGATCCTAAAAAGTTGTCTTTTATTTTTAATTTAGTAGCCTTTTTAAAAAATTCTTTTGCTTTATTTAATTCTGTTTCTTTCAAACAACCTATTGTAGGTTCTTTCTGTCTTTTAAAATTGTAAAGTGAGTAGTAGCCATTACCAAGATAATAAAAAGTTTTTTGAGCATATTTATAATCTTTAACAAGTTCTTCTATGTCTTCCTTTAATAAATTAATACCTTCTTTAACAATTTCTTCATCTTTTAAATAATCTCCAGCATCAATTAAAATACAACTTCTCAATAAAGAAATTATAGGGTGAGGTTTAAACTTTTTTAGTTTTTCATCTATTCTTAAAGTTTCTTGATATTTGCCTTTATTTTTCAATTCTATTGTTTGTTTTATTAATTTATTTAATTTGTTTAAATATTTTGTATCCATAATATTACCTTTTACTTAATAGTTTATAATAAACTAAATTGGGACATTTTAAAAAATAACAGGTAAAAAATAATATTAGTTCAGCAGGGTCGGTTAGCAAACCGCCCCTGCAATAACCTATTGATTATTATAGCATTATAAGCAGTTAGTAGTGCTTGTCGGTAATATTTTGTCATTTTAAAAGGTTCTTTAATATTAAAAAATCATTCCTGCATTATCGATTAAGCTCATTCACTCATTGCGTAAGAGGAAAGCTCGAGCGAGCCTGCCTTAACCAGGCCGCCCTGTATCTCTTTCAAAGTATCGATAAACATGAAAAAGCGGATCGCCACACTGTAAGGGATCATCCTGGGTACGTTTTCGCTGAAAAACAAGGGCGAGTCCCCCTGCTTGTCGGTCTTTGAAGGACGGTTGGCAATCAGGTCCAATATCTCATCCAGGTCATCTAGATCCGGGGTTTCAAGCATTCCTTTGAGCCCCTCGACACTGGTCACGGACTCGACCTTATCCTTCAGGGACATTACATCGCCAATATCCTCCGGCTTTTCGACCAGGCTGCGCAGGCTCTTGAGACCTAACGAGGAAGCCGCCTTGTCCTTCAGCGCTTCCCCTAATTCAGCCTCCTCCTCTTCATCGATATCAGGCTCCAGATACCCGCAGGTAAAAGACGCCCCGGCCGCCTCGACCTCTTGTCGCCCCTCGCCCTTCCTCCAGGTGAAAGGCGGCATCGCCCCCTGCTCCGAAAACCTGGTTACCATCTCCCCGAAAACCGTATATAACTGTACGATTTCCAGCACAGGCAGTGATTCTTGTTCCCCGTTTTCATCCGTAAGAAGGATTTTTAAAACTTTCTGCTCCCCCGGGTTCACCAGAACACGGGTGGCGGATTTTGTGCCTGTCTTAAGGCCGGTGACTGTTTCCACGATCCAGTAAGCTCCATCCTCTTCCCCGGTCACCCTGAGCTCGATCTCCTGGGTTTTCTCCTGAGTTTCCGGGTCTGTAATTTGATATTTCACCCAGGCCCCAGGTTTCAGTTCCCCACTGAAACGGGCTGGTGACGTATACTGGATCAGAACAGCCCGCTCCTCAGGCGACAGCTTTGTTTCCGGCGATTGTTTCTCCTCCTGTGCCAGGGATAGGCGAACATTGAATAATAGACATGCGGAACCGATAAGAAAAGTTATCAGGAAGCGGTAAAAAAAGGATGTTGATTTTTTCTGAAATCCGTTCGACATTTGATTTGCCCCCTTAAACCAAGGTTTTGGCAAATACAGCGGAAGACATAATAAATACGGTTGTGTTTTCCGCTAATCTCTGGTTGCTGGTATTGCAGTTATAAATAAAGTACCCCGAATTTTCTTCCCTCCCGAGGTCTAATTGAATTGCCAGGTACTTTTTTCCCCCGGCGACTCAGTTCAAGATAGTCCGGATGACAGCAAGCCTTTGCAAAAAGGACGATTTTAGCAGGTCCTTTTCAAACCGTTAAATCCGGATGCCGAAAAAAAGCCTGCCGGAGCCGGGAAAATGAGATCACTCGATTTTCTTGAAATGCTGATCTAAAAAATTCTTTAGAGCCATTGTCGTTTGAATGAAAAACGGCGGGTTGTTGAACCAGCCGTGACCTGCTCCTTCCTCCGAATAAAGCTCTGCTTCAATGCCCAACGCCTTGAGTGCTGCGACAAAATCGGCAGACTGACGGTAAGGCACAATTTTGTCTTCTGTTCCGTGTAAAAGGAGCATCGGGGGGTCTGTTTGATCCAGATAGGTTTGAGGAGTAGCCCGGCGGTACCGGTCAGGCACTTCCTGGTATGAGCCGCCGAGGAAAGAGTCCACCGCCTCGCTGGACACGTCAGTAAACTCGCAGGCCGGATTGAAAGCGACCACCAGTTGGACGCTGCTTGAGAACTCGTTCCATCCCCCTTCTCCCTCGAGTTCTTTCATCCCACCGCTTGTGCCGGCAAGAAGAGCAAGATGCCCTCCCGCTGACCCTCCGCTGGCAGCTATCTTCTCCGGGTCCACGTGAAACTCCCCGGCGTGCGCCCGCAGCCAGCGGATAGCGCATTTGCAGTCTTCGATAGCAGCGGGAAATATCGCCTCTCCGGAAAGCCGGTACTCGATGCAGGCGCAGACATAATCATTGGCAGCCAGAAACATCGCCTGCCTGGCAAAATGCCCGGGATGGCCGGCTCTCCATCCTCCGCCGTGTATAAAAACAACTCCTGGGAAAGGACCGTCTCCCTCGATCGGATGGTACAGGGTCAATTTGAGATCCCGTTTTCCCCCTTTTCCGTACACCAGCTCATACACCGAAACATTTTCGATGCTTTTTAGAAAGTCGTTTGAGAAGAGCGGGACGAAAGATAAAAATAGCAGCGCCAGAAGAGCCGGCAGCAGGGCTGGCTTTATCCGCAGCCGCATGGGTGACCTCCCTGAGTCAGATATGAAAATCCGGATTCAGTGGAATTCATTCAAACAGCTCACCTGCTCGCCGGAGGCCGCAGCGAGTCCGGCACCCCGCACTGGTATGTCCTGCCGTCGAGCTTCTTTTTAAAATCCTCCTTGGCCATTTTTATCCATTTTGGCTCTTTCAGGAGGTCGATCCCGGCCCCTGAGAGCACCTTGGCCGCAATGACCATGCCCTTGAACCCGATCGGCGAACCGGAGCAGCTCACCACCTGCCAGGAATGCCCCGGACAACCCGAGACAGAACAGGTCGTGGTGATCCGGCCGTAGGGCACGTTCCAGCTCACATCCCCGTCATCAGTCGAGCCGCTGCCCCATTCCCATTTATCAGGCGGCACTATTTTCAGCTCTTTGATTGAGGTTTTCAGAAGCATCGAGTCAGCCTTTTCCTCCTCCTTTTCTTTCTTCTCCTCCTTTTCGAACGACTCGCTCAGCTTGCGCGCAAAGGCGTAATCCTCCTCCCCGAACTGCGGCGGGCCGACTGCTTCCAGGTTCTCCTGCAGGAGTTCGGCCAGGGGCTCGTTCAGCAGAACCTCATAGCAGCTTGAGAGCAGATTTTCTTCGACTCGCGTCTTGGTCATCATTGCAGAGCCGCGGGCGATCTCCTTGACCCACTCGAGGATCGGCCGCTGCTGTTCGGTCTTGGGCGCCCGCACGAAGTACCAGACCTCGGCCACATCAGGCACCACATTGGGCGCGCCTCCGCCTTTGGTGATCACATAGTGGACACGCGCTTTCTCGATAATATGCTCGCGCATGAAATTTACCCCGGTGTCCATAAGCTCCACAGCGTCCAGGGCGCTGCGGCCGTGATGCGGGTCACCGGCGCCATGGGCCGTGCGTCCGAAAAACTTGAACTTGATCGAGCTCATGGCCAGAGAACTGCTGAAAGTAACTGCATTGCCGCCCCCCGGGTGCCAGCCGAGCATAACATCCACCCCGTCAAAAATCCCCTCGCGCGCCATGTAGACCTTGCCCACCAGGGTTTCCTCAGCCGGGCAGCCGAATACTTTTATCGTACAGCGGAGATTGTGTTTGACAGCCGCCTCCTTTAACCCCAGGGCGGCGAAAGCGCTGGCCGTGCCCAGAAGGTTGTGCCCGCAGCCGTGGCCATTGCCGCCCTCTTCCATAGGCTCACGGGTCGGGGTGAATGCGGCCTGGCTCAGACCCGGCAGGGCGTCGAACTCGGCCAGGTACCCGATAACCGGGCCCTCTCCATTGGAGAAAGAAGCGACCCAGGCAGTGGGAATATCAGCCACTCCGCGGGTGATCGTAAACCCGTTATCCTCTAAAAAGGCGGCTAGCCGCTCGCTGGATTTGATCTCATGCTCGCCCAGCTCCGGGTGCTCCCAGATATACCTGGCGCAAGAGACCGCCTCCTCGCGTGATGAGTCCATCCAGGTCCAGGCGCTTGCTTTCTCCTTGTCGACGCGCGCAAAACCCGTGCCTGCCGCAGCAGCCAGAAAAAGGAGGAAGAAGAACTTTTTCAATTTAGACCTCCTGAAGTTAAATTGTTAAATATCCCGGATTCCATATTACCCGAGACTTAAGCTGGTGTCAAGCAAGGAGTCGCGGCTGGGAGCCTCACGGCCTTGAGGTTGACATTTCACCGAATGCAGGGTAATTTGAGCATTTTGGACAGATGATTATTCAGTAATGGATGGCTGTTTTAAACCTGGTTGCTTGATAAATGTACAACCGCATAGTGACCCATGATGATTTCGACGGCGTGGTGAGCGCTGCCCTGGCGGGCTATTTCCTCGAGCTGTACCGCTTCGCTTTCGCCGGGCCGGGCGATATCGCAAACGCCAGGATGTCTACCACTCCCGGCGATATTGTCTGCGACTTGCCATATCCGCTCCACTGCGGCATGTGGTTCGATCACCACCAGGCCAATTTCGAGGATGCAGCCCTGCGGGGCATAGATCTCGGGACTGTCCCGGGCTTGCGCGAGCCCGCTCCAAGCTGCGCCAGGGTAATAATCGACTATTTCGGCCGGGAATACGAGATAGAAGATGAATTAGAAACCATGGTCCGGAGCGCCGACCGCATAGATTCGTTCGCCTATGAGTCAATCGAAGACTGGCGCCTGGAGCGCACGGAAAACGAGATCAACGACGCAATCAAGCTCAAGAGCACGGGAACTCCTGCAGAAAGAAGGACTTTCCTCAGGACCCTCACCCTCTGGCTCACAGAGGAAAGCCTCGAGGACACAGCCGCGCGCCCTCCGGTTCGAGAACGGGCCGCTCTTTTCCGCGCCGAGGAAAAAGAAATGATGGCCCTGATCGAGCAGCATCTAGACTACCTGGACAGCGGGAAAAAGATTATTCTCCTCGATTTCTCAGGCCATGTGCGGAGGGTCAAGGTGGTCAAAAACCTGGCCCAGCTCCTGGCCCTGGAAGCTCTCGCCGTGCTCGAGGTGAACTGCATTTTTGACCGCCAGCTCAAGACCAATGACCTCTCATTTTCAATGAGCCTGACAATTGCCGGCACGCACCAACTAGTGCCCCGGGACCTGGGCGAGATCATGCGCGAGCTCAATATCGGCAGCGGCCATACCGGGGCAGCATCCGGCAGGGTGAACTCAAGCTCCAAGGCCGAGATGCTCAAGGCCAGGGAGCGCACACTGGAGGCGATTCTCGCGGAATGGAATAAGCAGGGGGATGGATGAAGCGGGGAAGCGGGGAAACGGAGAGACGGGGAAACGGAGAGACGGGGAAACGGGGAAAGACTGAAACGGGGAAACGGAGAGACGGGGAAACGGGGAAACCAATGCCAAGAACTCCAGCAGCAAAAAGAAATCCTGAATAAAGCACTCCTCTTAACCCAAAGTTAGGAACAAACCTAAAATCCATCAGCAGTTCATTATCCTGTCAAATCCAATACAATTCTCCTATTATCGGAAAGGTTCTTATAAATTATTCTATTTTATTATTACTGTCAGGTGGTTATTTGAAAAAGGAAAATTTAAATAGACTGGTTCATTTTTGGTGTATATGGTTCAGATTATGGACAATAAAGCGCTCGATATAGTGCTTGCCCTCCCGAGGGGGAAAGCCCATATCAGGGAACTAACGAGAAGCCTCAATACCTCGCACTCAACAGTCCTCAGGGAAGCTCCTGAAAGATGCAGAGAGATTGATAGTTCAGATAAAGCTGAAACAAAGGGCGATTACCTCTGAATACAAAGAAAAATTAAGGAAGCGGTTTCTCTTGTTGGTTTAAGGTGTACTCAAAACTGCGGCTCAGGCATAGAAGGAGGCATAAACGGCCACAGAACAAATGACCCACTGCATCACCCAGTTCGGCGATAAAAGCGGCCTTGTAACACCGTTTCCGCCAGCCTTCAGCAAGATTCGAAGATTAAGACCTTAAGGTGTGCTATCTTATAAGCCATTTGTCAGCTTCCTGGATCATTTTCACGATCTGGGCCGTTATCTGGTCGTAAGCCGCTTCCAGTTCGAGACCTCGATCACTCTTCAGATAGCCGCACCTTTGAGCGAACTCAAGCCACACTTGCGTCTCACAGGCCTCGCTTTCGGCATCGCTCAGTTTGGATACAAAAGCGGCTTGATAACGTCTTTTCCGCCAGGCCTCAGCAAGGTTCGCACATACAGAGCGCGAGGATTTTCTGATCTGGTCCACCATCGAATATTTCTCTTCCGGGGGGAATTCCCTTGTCAGCTCGAAAATCTTCATTGCTGCTTCCATTGCGTTTTGGTAAACCCTTAAATCTTTGTAAGTTTTAATTTTTTCACCCATTGTTTTCCTTTCATTTTAACAATTAAATCTTTTAATAAGCTTCTCCGTTTCCCCGCTTCTCCGCTTCTCCGTTTCCCCGTTTCTCCGTTTCTGCCTTTCTCCGATTCTCCGATTCTCCGATTCTCCGATTCTCCGTTTCCCCATTTCTCCGTTTCCCCGATTCTCCGTTTCTGCCTTTCTCCGTTTCCCCGTTTCTCCGTTTCTCCGTTTCCCCGTTTCCCCGTTTCTCCGTTTCTCCGTTTCCCCGTTTCTCCGTTTCTCCGTTTCTCCGTTTCCCCGTTTCCCCGTTTCCCCATTTCTCCGTTTCTCCGTTTCTCCGTTTCCCCGTTTCTCCGTTTCTCCGTTTCCCCGTTTCCCCGTTTCTCCGTTTCCCCATTTCTCCGTTTCTCCGTTTCCCCGTTTCCCCGTTTCTCCGTTTCTCCGTTTCTCCGTTTCCCCGCTTCTCCGCTTCTCCGTTTCTCCGTTTCTCCGTTTCCCCGCTTCTCCGTTTCTCCGTTTCTGCCTTTCACCCTTCCCCCATCTCCACCTCAACCCGCACCGTGGCTCCGGCCCGGACAATAGGCAGCACATTTCCCTTGATCTGTCTGCCGTCCACCACTACTCTGCGCACCCCGCGCTCGACTCCCTCCGGATTGCTGACAGTTATCTCATAGAGCGCATCGCGGAACTTGCGGCTCACCTTGAACGAGCGCCAGCCGGGAACCGAGGGATCTACCAGCAGGCCGCCGAGTGTGGGCCTGACTCCCAGGATATACTGGCTGGCGGCCAAAGTGAACCAGCTTGCGCTCCCGGTAAGCCAGCTGTTACGGGCCCGCCCGGGGCGGTGGTAGGGCTCCTGGGCGATATGCTGGCTGTAGACATAGGGCTCTGTCTCGTGGAGCTCGGCGATCCGGCTGTAGGTAGTGGGCGCCATGCGCAGGTAGTAATCATAGGCGCGCGCTCCCCGGCCGAGCAGGGCCTCGGCCACCACGGCCCAGCTTGCCGCATGGCAGAATACGGCGCCGTTCTCTTTGTGCCCTGGCAGGGGGATACTGATCGAGCCCCAGGTCGGGTTGTAGTCGGTATATGGGGGATCGAGAAGCTTGACCCCGTGCTCCCTGGCCAGGTGCTTGTGCACGCTGTCCATTACGGTCAGCGCCCGGTCTCCCTCGGCTACTCCGGCAATCACTGACCAGGCCTGCGGCTCAAGGAATATCGTGCCCGGGGTGACATCCGCCCCGCCGATATGGCCTCCGCCCTTGAGAAGGATCCTGCGGTACCAGGCGCCATCCCAGGCCGCCTGATTGGCCAGGCGCTTCATCTCCCCGTAGCGGCTGCGGCATAAAGCGGCGAAAGCACTATCGCCGAGATATTCGGCCAGGTTACCAACCTCGCGCGCTGCAGCGCAGAAAAGCATGGCGTTGAACACACTTTCGCTCTCGGTCGAGCCGGGGTTCAGGCCGTCGTTCCAGTCTGCGTGGCCGGTCTGGGGCAGGCCGTGCTCCCCTCTCAAACGCCAGGTGGTATCAAGCGCCATGGCCAGGCGGTCCAAAAGGGTTTGGTTTTCCCCGCTGTCCCAGAATTTTACTTTCTCTTCGAGTATGCCCGTATCGCCGGTCTCACGTATGTAATGGCAGACCGAAAAGGGCAGCCAGAGGTGGTCATCGTAAAAATCACGCCCGTCCCCGGTATGGGTGAGCGGGAAATAATTATGCAGGGCGATGCCGTCAGTGTGGATCAGGCCAGCCATCATGAGAAGCCGCCTGCGCACGAAAGCAGGCTCCGAGTGGCAGACACCCATCAGGTCCTGCAGGGTGTCGCGGAATCCCAGGCCGCGGCCCGCGCCCCACTCATAAGGGGAGATCGAGCGCGAAAGCTGCGCGGTGATATAAGAGTTGTACTGGTTCCAGGTGTTCATGCAAGGGTCGAACTCCCCGCTGGCGGGTGTAACGGCCTTGAGGTTCGCAAGCCTCGAGCTCCATTTTTCCCTCACCTCAGCGAGAGAGCCTTTGAGACCCTCCAGGTCCTCTGCAGGCTTGAGGTTATCGTACATTTCCTTTTCAGTATCACCATAGGCGAGCACAAAAGCACACTCCACACTCTGATCCGGCTCGAGCTCCCAGTGGTGGGTGAGCCCGCAGATCGGCCAGTCGCCTACGCCCTCGAAATTCGTGTCCCGGCCCGTTTCCACAACCAGCGGGTTGGCCTCGCTGCGCCATACGCCACCCAGGAAAAGCTGGCGCTCGGTGTTGGTGGCAACCGGGTCGGCGCTGCTCCTGAACCCGGCGTAATGCTTGACCCACTGCATGTTGTCCAGCCCGGTACCCACATCGTTGTAGCTGTAATGCGCGATCACCCCGCTGTGGTAAGAGTAGCGGCTGCACTTGGGGCAGTTGTCGAGATTGAGCAGGTCGCGCAGGGTGCCCCAGAAATTGAATTCGGCATAGGAGTAGCTGCGGATGACCCGCTTACGGCCGCTCTTGTTGGAAAGGCGCGCCAGCCAGACCTCTGCCGGGCGGTCGGGCAGGACAAAATAGGTAATCGCCGAGTCGATCCCGCTGTACGAGCTCTCGATCCTCTGCACGTTGAGACCTACCCGGCAGCGGAACTTCTGCTCCTCCAGGCTTTTTTGTACCGGAGCCCAGGTGGCAGACCAGTAGTCGCCTGATTCCGGGTCGCGCAAGTACAGCCAGCGGCCCGGTCGGTCTGCAGGCACGCCGTTGTAACGGTAGCGCAGGATTTTCCGGTCTTTGGGGCTCAGGTAAAAAGATGTTCCGCCACCGGTGTGGCTAACCATGGCGCAGTAGCCCAGCTCGTTGATCAGGTAGTTGTACCAGGGCTGCGGCGTGTCCGGGCGGGTTATCACGTATTCCCGCTCCTTTTCATCGAAATATCCGTATTTCCCCTCTGCAATACCCATTGTCTCTCCTCGGGTCTGAAATTTTAGTAAGCTTGCAGATAATATGTTCTTTCAACCTGAATGTTATGCTGAAATATAGTTAGAGAACCATTACCCGGCAAAATAATCTGCCGGACCGGGTTTAAAAATATTGCACCTGGCTGGATTGTCCTTAAATTTGCAAAGGAGATTGCTGCTTTATTCCGAACCTCAAGCGCCTGCGCGCCGAATGCGAGCGCTGGACGCGTTCCATAGGGGATGTCCCTCCAGGCAAGCGGCTCAGGGACAACCTTGATATTTTCTACCGCTGGAAATACGGGAGAACCTCCGGCGAGCAGGAACTCTTGATTGAGGAGAAGTGATCGGGCATACTGAATATTTACGGCACGCCTCTTGCTTGTTGAGGATTTGAGAGAAAATATTTTTCCTGAAACGGCCCGCCCCCACCGTGCGCAGATACACATAGGCCTGATCCGCAGGCAGTAAGGTAGTTTGCAGTCTGTTTTCAGAAATAATCCGGGCTGAGAGGAGCGCTTGCTGAAGTGATAAGACAATACCTGAAAATAACCCTGCTTTTTTTCCTGGCCTCCGGGGCTGCCTTAGCGGCCCGGAGCGATGATCTTGAGTCCCGCGCTGCGATAATCAGGCGTGAGCTGGCAGGTCTCGAGACACAGCGGGCTGAGCTCGTGCTGTGCAAGGACTCGCTGAGCCGGCAGGCGGACAGTCTCGCCTCTGAGATCGCTGAACTTAAAAGCAGGATTGCTCAAAATTATTCCCGCCTTGATCAGTTTCGCCTTCAGGAGCGCCTGCGCGCAAGCCAGGTTCTCGCAGACAGCCTGGATAAGCTGACCCTTAAGATCCTTGAGCTGGAGAAACGACTGAGCAGGCGCACGCTCGAGGTAATCAGCTTTTATACAGCGGCTATCGATTCTTTGAGCCTCGAGCTCCAGGCTTCCAGGAACCGGGCCGGCAAGGGAGAGTTGCTCAAGCGCATAGAGAGATTGCGTCAGGAGCGGGCCATATTCTCAGACTTGGGTGAGAGCCCTCCGGCTAAAGGCCGTGAAGGTGCCCGGTTGAGCCTGGAAAAGCTCGCCGGGGCTGCCCGGATAGGGCCTCGGGATTCCCCGGAGGAGCTCCGGGAGAAGGCCAACTTTCTCGAGGACATGGCTGGCAAGTGGATGCGCGCTTTAGGAAAGCTCGAGGAAAACCTCGACCGGATCAGTGAGGAGGGGGCTATGCGCAAGCGGCTCGGCGAGTTTGCCCAGGAAATATCACTTTTTGATAATGCAGGCGTCTCGAGCCGGGCTGGGCAGAGATCACAGGCTACCCCGGCTACCGGCCAGGAAACCTATCGCGCGCCTGATGAGGGGACTTTAATGCTCAAGAATGAGAGCTTGCCGCCTGAAGCTGAGGGGCTGAAATCTTTAGACCTGGAACTATTTAACTTGGAGGGGGACCTCTGGCTGCAGCGAAACCTGGAAAACCTCTCCGCAGATGAGATAGAGGCTGCGATCAGGGTCCTCGAGGCCCGGCGCGATTCGCTCGAAAACGATCTCAGGACGCTTCGCGAGTTGGAGCAGAGTTTAAGGAGCAGGGCTGTAGAACTCGAAAGTAAAAAGGAGGGCGCCCCCCCACAGTGAAGCTGTCTTCTGCAAATCCCCCCCTAATTCCGGCAGCCCGGTTTCTGGCTGTATATCTCTTTTTCGGCGCAGGGTGTCTGGCCGCATCCGGCGGGAGTCCTGTCGCCGAGACCCGCCTGGCCTTCTCCTGGGAATATGATGACAATGTGTTCGAAGAGAGCTCGGGACGAGTGAATGGCGGAGCAGGCCTGGTGTCCCTGTTCACCAAGATCCGCTTCGATTCACCAGGCAGCCTGACCCTGTTAAACTACAGCCTCGGCTTTAAGGATCACCACCGGATAACGGATGGGGAAACTCTGCGGGCCGGGAATATCCTGGTGAACAAGTTCGCTCTGGACAGCGAAAAACGCCTCGGGCGCAGCCTCTCTGCCGGCCTGGGAGCCGAGCTTAAACTGCGCAATATCTACAGAAAAAACGAGGTTAACCTTCTCAGTGAGGAAGGATATGTGCGGGGCTCGGGCATGCTCTTCGCCCGCCAGAGGCTCGGGCGCCAGGGCACTCTTACCGCCGCCTACCGTTACTCGTTCTTCGACTTTGAAACTTTCCGGACTTTCAACTACCGCGCGCACAGCCCCAGTATAAAGTTTTCCCGCCCTCTGGCTCCCAGCCTTTCAGGAGCGGTGACCTATATTTTCACCAGCCGCAGCTACCACAGGTTTATTGCCGCTCCGGGGCCTGAAGGCCACCTTGTCCAGCTGCCCCAACGTCAGCGGGACAACCACTATCAACTGGACTTCTCGGTTGCCTACAGCCGGCGGTTTCTTGTCAACTTCATCTATTCCATTCAGCGCAACAGCTCGAACAACTACGGCTTCTCTTACTGGAACAACCGTTTCAGCCTGTTAGTTGCCAGAAAGTTTCCCCATCAGTTTTTCCTCAACGCCTACCTCTTTTTCGAACTCAAAAGGTACTCCGATAAAGTCAATGAGCCGATAATGGTTGACATTATTACAGAGGAAAACGACAACAACGGCGCAATTGTCAAACTCTCCCGCCCGCTGGGACCTGCGCTCGAAGCCTCCCTGACTTTCAGCCTTTACCGCAATGAGTCATCTATCCGCGATCTGAATTTCAGGAAAAATCTCCTTAATTTAGGGCTGACCTGCCGCTTCTGAGTCTCAATTTTTCGATAAGCGGTATCAAAAATCTGATACCTGAACCCTCTTTTCCACCCCTTGAGAACATCAGCCGGCAAAACTTTTATACCCGGACAGCGTAATTTGTTAACCGCTTGTAATTAAATGAGTTGAACCCGAAAAAATCCCGCTCTCAAAAATCCGGGCACTCTCTGGAACGCAAATTGCTTTTGAACAGAAACAAAAAGATAATTCTGAAAGAATGTTTGAGAAAATCAGTTTCGAGGAACCTGAAAATGAGCCTCAGTGAAATCAGAAAAATGAACCGTATCCTGATCAGTCTTTACCTGCTTTTCAGCTTTGCTCTCTGCTCCCAGGTCTCTGCCGGGGAGAATGCTGCATCCCGCCTGGCCAGGATAGCCCAAAAAAAGGCCGGAGTCGAACAAAAGGCCGCTGAGCTTAGAGGCCGGATCGCGCTCACTCGCTCACTCGGTGAGTTTATCGAAGAGGTGGAGCTTTTCGACAACCGCATTTATGGGAAACTCACCGGCCGCAATAACCAGGAGAAAGCCGATGAGCTGGAAGCGCAGCTCGAGACATCCAACGCCCGGTTGACCTGGATGTTGAACAATGCCCCTTCCCGGACAGAGGATGAAAAGCCGGTATTTGACGGTGGGAATGAAAACATCCTGACACAAGATTACGAGAATTATCTGAATGAGATCCAGCGGCTTGAAGGTGAGATCTCCTCCATGCAAGCCGAGCTGGGCTCCCTGACTTTTGCAACGACCTTCAAAGGAGGAACCGAGGTGATGGATGGTTCGCTCTGGCTGGAAGAAGAAAACCGCCTGACAGGCTCGAGCGTTATCGAGTTCCAAGGCTACTGGCTCGATTATTATAATGAACTGCTAGAAAAGCTCAAGGAAGAAGAGGACACCTTGACCGAGGAACTCGAGCGCGAAAGCGGGAAAAACGGCGCTGAAAAAACCAGAGAAAAGGCTCTGCCCCAAAAATAAGAAAAAAGAATGAGGTAAAGAGAGTTGTCGGTCCGGTTTTCCAGTAAATCAAGTGTTGGCAACTAAAGGTTAAGGAGGAAAATTGTTTGGTTTCATTATCTTGCCGCAGCTAAAGTATGGCTCTCCGGTTAAAGCAAATATCCAAAATAAAGAGAAAGGATTGTTCGATGAACCAGAAGAATGTGATAAGGATACGTCCTCTCATCCTGAGCCTGGCCGTGTGCAGCCTGGCCTTGCTTGTGATTCCGGCACAGAGTCTCTCCGCCGGTCAGACCGGGTATGCCTCTAAGCCTTTATCCGCGGCGCACCGGAGCCTGATCAGGCTCTTGGGTGAAAACCCCGCTGCATTCCGTGCCTTTCCCGGACCGGAACTCGAAGTCCAGGCAAGGTATCAGGCGCCTGCCCGGGGAACTATACAGAAGAACTTCATCCCTCATCCCAAACGCCTTTACGCTGCGCCTTCCCCTGAGGACCGGGCGCTTATCCTCAAAAGCCTGGAGCGGGCCTTGAAAGCCCGGCCGGTCTCACCTGACGGGCGGGATTTGCCTCTGCTGGGCGAGCTTAACCGCCTGGCGGGCCGCTCCGAATACAGTGCCCCTGCCCTGGCCTCTGACCTTGATAAAACTCCTGAACCTAATGCCGCTGAAATCGAGCCGAATGACAACTGGGTCGAGGCGCAAAGCATTTCTTATGGCGACCTGGTTTCCGGAACTTCCACTCCGAACGAGGATCTGGATCTCTTTAAGTTCGAGGCCCAGGCCGGCGATTTCGTGAGGATCGAGGTCCTGCCTCAAGAAAGCAAGGGCTGGGTTATCGCCTTGCTTTTCGACCCGGACAGCAATAATGTCTCCAGTGGGTTTTACGGTATAAAAGAGCTCGATTCCAGTCCTCAGGACAGCCGTCTGGCGCCTATCAGGTGGCCCGGCGGGAACCTTATCGGCGCTTCACTGAAAACCGCAGGATCCTATTATATAATAGTCTCAAGCCTCCCTCCGGACATTGTCTTCCTGGATAATATAAGCGGGGCGGAGAATGCCTCCGGCAGCTCGAGTGAGGAGTTCAGCTACACACTGAGTCTCCAAAACCTTCCCACCAGGACAGTCACAGGCCGGGTGACCGATGACCGGGGCGAGGCCGTGGCCGGGGCCGAGCTTGTCGCCTGGTCAGTCGAGGGCCTGGGCGGAGTACGCGCCGTTAGCGGAGAAGACGGCTCTTTCAGCCTGGCCTTGCCTGAGGGAGAATATTCCGTATCTATAACCAGCCCTCCAAAAAGCCGTTATCCCGACAATCAGATATCAGAGATGTTCAGGGTCGGTGATACCGGCGCCAAGCTCGAGTTTGTCCTGCGCTCTGGAGTCATATTCTCAGGCCGCACATCCGATGACCGGGGCAACAGCGCCCCCTATGTCGGGTTAAGCCTGGTCGACAGCAAAAACCAACTCTACCTGTGGACTAATTCGGATGAAGAGGGCTTTTTCAGCGTGACTCTCTTCCCGGGCACCTATGATATCTATCTCTACCCTGACCAGAACTATCCGGCCCAGCCGATGATCCGCGGGGTGAAAATTTCCCAGGACACCGAGTACAAGGTCGTGCTCGACAGCGGCAGCCTGGTCTCCGGACTGGTGCTCGCTCCGGACGGCTCCCCGCTTGGCAGCGTCTCTCTCGCCTTTTACGGTGAAACTGACAGTCGCTGGGCCTGTTCGGATGAAAACGGGGCCTTCCGCATTGCCCTTTCCAAGGGAAGCT
>Ga0307379_10004601_pt1 | contig 19631 bp, 15 predicted proteins | sample UN2MG_FD_202237 | JGI IMG/M metagenome (GOLD analysis project Ga0307379, IMG submission 202237) | Soil microbial communities from Risofladan, Vaasa, Finland - UN-2 | ecosystem: Environmental > Terrestrial > Soil > Coastal area > Acid sulfate soil | place: Finland: Risofladan, Vaasa | collected... | reverse complement strand
CCCTCAGCCGGATCGCCGAATCCCGTCAGCCCCCGGGCGGCATCCGGCGATGCCAGTCGGTCGCCTGCTGATACTGGTGGGCCACGCGGAGGATGGTCGCCTCGTCAAAGGGCCTTCCCACTAACTGCATGCCGATCGGCAAGCCGTCTTCGGAGAACCCGCAGGGAACCGATATCGCCGGGTGCCCGGAAACGTTCAGCGGCAGAAGCAGGCCCAGATAGGCGTGCAACAGCAGGGTGGGTCCGCCGGGCAGGTCGACCGTTTGCGCCCCGAATCGGGTGGCCACGGCCTGTGAGGCGGGCGTCAGGAGCAGGTCGACCGAGGCGAACGTTTCGGCCCAAGCCCTGCGGACGACGCGGCGGACCCGCTGCCCCTTGAGGTAGTCGACCGCGGGCAAGAGCAGCCCGGCCTCGAGCTGGAGGCGGACCGGCTCGCTGTATTGGTCGGCCCGGTCGACGAGGAACGGTTGGTGGTACGAGGCGGCTTCGGAGAAGATGATCGCCCGATGGGCGCCGAGCACCTCGTCCCAATAAGGCAACGTGACGTCAACGCACTGGGCCCCGAGCGACGCCAGCTCGGCGCTTGCGGCCTCCACGGCCCGTGCCACGTCCGGCTCGAGCGAATCGAAGAAGCCGGCGCGGGGGAGCCCGATCCTCAGGCCGTGGAGGGGCTCGTCGAGGTCTCGCGTATACGGGGGCACCGGCTCGCGGCTCGACGTCTCGTCGCGCGGGTCCTCCCCGGCGAGGACTTCCAGGACCAGCGCCGCATCCTGGGCGGTTCGCACCAGCGGTCCCACGTGGTCCATGCTCCAGGCGAGCGGCGCGACCCCGGCGCGGCTCACCCGGCCGTACGTCGGCTTCAGCCCCACGATCCCCGAGAGCGCGGCCGGCAGGCGGATCGATCCGCCCGTGTCGGACCCGAGGGCCACCGGGCAGATGCCCAACGCCACGGCCACCGCCGACCCGCTCGACGACCCGCCGGAGAACCGCTCCGGGTCCCACGGGTTGGGGCAATCGCCGAACGTGGGGTTCTCTCCGGTGAACCCGAAGGCGCACTCGTGCATGTTCGTCTTGCCCACCAGCACGGCGCCCGCGTCCAAGAGCCTCTGGACGACCGTGGCCGTGCCGCCGGCCACCCGATCGGCGAACGCCCGGGAGCCGCACGTGGTGCGGAAGCCCTCCACGTCGATCAGGTCCTTGACGGCGAACGGGACGCCGGCCAGCGGCAACTGCGATCCGCGGCGGACCCTCTCGTCGACGCGGTCGGCCTGCTCGCGGGCCAGCTCGGGGGTGAGCGTGATGAACGTGTGAAACGGCTCCTGGTATCGTTCGGCCTTCTGCAGGGCGTCTTCGACGAACGAGCGTGCGGTCCGCGTGCCGGACCGGACCGCGGCGGCGATCTCCAGACAACTTGCCGGATGCGCGGTCATGGCTCCCTCGCGTCGTAAATCGTGACCGGCTCGACTTCGGCGATCTCCATCGCCCGCATCGGAGCCATCTCCGAGATGAGTGCGCCAAGCAGCGCGGCGACGGCTGCGAGCCGGTGCTCGCCCAGCGGCGTTCCGACCAGCTCGCGGGCCGCGCGGGCGACGGTCTCCGACGAGAGTCTCGGCGTGTCCGGCATCGGTCCGACCTTCGTGCTCGTGGCCTCGGCTGCCGGAGCCAACCGCCGTGGACGTGGGAGCCGGCAACGCGGGACGTCGAAATCGGTCCCCAGCGTATCCCGTGGCGCGTCGGGCGTCAATTGCGTCGAAGGGAGCCTGGCCGCGTCGAACAATGCTTATTCACTCTCGCACAGCAAGCGAGCCCCCCTCCAAGCCCAGGGGTTGCAACCCCTGGGCGTCGAAGCAGCGATACGGGACGTTCCCCAGGGACGATGCAAGCGAGGATCCATGGAAGTCCGGTGTCCGACGAGGGCTATCCGTAGGCCGCGATTTCAACTATCGTGGTGGGCAAGGGGCGCCTCCGGGTCCGTGTTGAGAAGATCAGGATGCGTGAGGGAAACGTTCCACTCGTGGCGGACGCTCTTTCCGCGAAAGACGAGGATTAGACCATGCGTTTGCGATGCCTGCGTTTGACGTGCACGGCGCTCTCACTTGTCCTCTGCCTGGTGGCGACGCTCACGGCCACGGGCGTCGCGGCGGCGGATTCCGGCGTTGCGCTGCTGGTATCGGCAACCTCGCCCGACCAGCTCGGCCCGGAGTCGCAGGCGGCCTGGGCGTTGGCCAAGGAGGTGGCGTCGGCCGTGCTCATCCTTCCCGGACAAGACGGCACGTTCGTCGACGCGAGCGGCCAACCGGTCTCGCTCGACCGGTTTCGCGTCGTCTGGCATCACCAGGGCGATTCGGCCGACCAGACGACCGCGCTCGACGATCCCCGATCGCTCCAAGCGTTGAAGAAGCACGCCAGCGACGGCCACGCCCTGTTTCTCTCCGGCGCCGCCCTGGCGATGGTCCATTCGATGGAAATCGAGGCGGCGAAGCCCCGGCTCGGCGGGCCGGGCAAGGACGACTACGTGGCCAAGCTGATCCCCGAGCAGGCCGGGCACCCGATCTTCGACGGGCTGAGGGCCGAGGGGATCGACTTGCCCCCGAGCGTCGGCGGAAACCCCCGCGAGCTCAGCGTGGCGATCAACGACGGGGGCTTTTCGGCCTACTCCGATTTTCACGGCTCGGGCGGGCCGCGCTCGGGAATGCTGCTGGCCCGGGCAGCGGCCGGCGCGGAGAACCCGCTGGTGGAATACGAAGTGGGCAAGGGCCGCGTGATCGTCCTGGGCTGGCGGCTCCCCCACTACAGCCACGCCGACAACGCCCATCGCGCGAACCTCGAACGACTCACCGGAAACATCCTGACGTACCTCGGCGACGCCGCGAAGTGGCAGCAAGTCGTGGTCGGTGCTTTCAGCACTGCTGGACAAGCCAGCAGTGGCACCCCGACGCCGAGTCCGGAACCGGGCGTCCCCAGCGACCGGTGGCGGGCGCTGCGGACGGCCGTCGTCGACCTGATCGAGACGTTCCAGGACCGCTATCCCGATGGCGCGCAGTACCTGAGCCGCCTCGACGCCCTGAAGCGATCCCAGGATGCCCTGTCGGACGAAGCCGGCGAGCCCGATCAAGAGAAGCAGTCGAAGCGGAACGCCCTCGCCGCCGAGTTCGCCGCCCTGAAGCAAGAGGCCCTGCTGGCCAATCCGCTTCTGGACTTCGACCGCTTGCTCCTCGTCGAGCGGGGAGAGGGCAAGCTGGGGCTCCCGGCCAACTGGCAGAGCAATTCGAGCCTGCCCGCCGCGGGCTACGACAATCGCCTGGCGGTGCTCTCGCCGGTTCGGCCCGACGGCGAGCTGACGACTCTCTACCGCCCCGACGGCGGGCGGTTCCTCGGCGACGTCGAGCTTCATTACGACGCCGACCGGATGTTGTTTTCCATGCCCGGCAGCAACGGGCGCTGGCGCGTGTTCGAGATGAGCATCGACGGCTCGGATCTGCGCGAGCTGCCCCTGATCAACGAGCCCGACGTGGACAACTACGACGCCTGCTACCTGCCCGACGGTCGGATCGTGTTCGCCTCGACGGCGGCGTACGTGGGCGTGCCGTGCGTGTACGGCAGCTCGTACGCGGCGAACCTCTACCAACTGGAGCGCGACGGCTCGATCCGGCAGCTCACCGTCGACCAGGAGGACAACTGGTGCCCCGTGGTCACTAACGGCGGCCGCGTGATGTACCTCCGCTGGGAGTACACGGATCTGCCCCACTCCAACTCGCGGATCCTCTTCCACATGAACCCGGACGGCACCGGGCAGATGGAGTATTACGGCAGCAATTCGTTCTTCACCAACTCGTTCTTCTACGCCCGGCCTATCCCGGGGCGTCCGACCAAGGTCGTGGGCATCGCCACGGGTCACCACGGCGTGGCGCGTTCCGGGCGGCTCTTGATCCTCGACCCGGCCTTGGGGCGTCACGAGGCGGACGGCGTGGTGCAGGAGATTCCCGGCTGGGGCAAGAAGGTCGAGCCGATCATCCTCGACCCGCTGGCCGACGGCGCGTGGCCGCAGTTCCTCCATCCCTTCCCGCTGAGCGAGAAATACTTCCTCGTTTCCGCCAAGCCGACGCCCGCGTCGCGGTGGGGCATCTACCTGGTCGACGTCTTCGACAACATGACGCTGATCAAAAAGACGGAAGGCTACGCCCTCCTCGAGCCCGTGCCCGTTCAGAAGCGGCCGGTCCCGCCGGTCATTGAAGACCGGATTGACCCCGAGCGCCGCGACGCGCTGGTCTACCTGAGCGATATCTACGTGGGCGGCGGCCTGCAAGGGATTCCCCGCGGCACGGTCAAGAACCTCCGCCTGCTTTCGTACCACTTCAGCTACCGGGGGATGGGCGGGCTGCTGGGCTCGATCGGGATGGACGGGCCGTGGGACATCAAGCGGGTGCTGGGCACCGTGCCGGTCGAGTCGGACGGCTCGGCCCTGTTCCGCGTGCCCGCCTACACGCCCGTCGCCGTCCAGCCGCTCGACGAAAACGGCCAGGCCCTCCAGATCATGCGGAGCTGGTTCACGGCCATGCCCGGCGAAGTGCTTTCCTGCGTGGGCTGTCACGAGAAGCAGAACACGGGCACGCCCAACCAGCGGACGCTCGCCGCCCGGGGCCAGCCCGCCGAGATCGCCCCCTGGTACGGCCCGGTCCGCGGATTCAACTTCGCCCGCGAGGTCCAGCCGGTCCTCGACAAGCACTGCGTCGTCTGCCACGACGGCCGGCCCCGCGACGACGCCCCCGGGCTGGCCGACCTGCGAGGCGCGGAGATGATCGCCGACTGGAATTCGGGGATCGCCGGGCACGTCAATCCCAAGTTCGGCGGCAAGTTCTCCGCGTCGTACGCCGAGCTGCACCGCTACGTGCGCCGGCCCGGCATCGAGAGCAACATCCGGCTGCAAACGCCCATGGAGTTCCACGCGAGCACCACCGAGCTCGGCCAGATTCTCTCCAAGGGACACTATGGCGTCCGGCTCGAGCCCGAAGCATGGGACCGGCTCTCCACCTGGATTGACCTGAACGCCCCCTACCACGGCACGTGGACGGAGATCGCGGGCAAGGAGGCGGTCGAGCCGCCGGCCGCGCGGGCCCGGGAGCTGAAAAAGCGGTACACCGGCGTGGACGAAGACCCCGAGGCGATCCCCGAGCCGGCCAAGTACGACACGCGGCCGGTGACGCCGGAGCCGCTTGCCGAGCCGCCGGCAGCGTTCGTCGCGTGTCGGGGCTGGCCGTTCGATGCCCAAGAAGCCCGGCGACGCCAGGCCGAGGCAGGGCCGGTCGAAGAGACGATCGACCTGGGCGAGGGCGTGGCGCTCGCGCTGGTCCGCATCCCCGCCGGCGAGTTCGTGATGGGCGATGCCGGCGGGCACCCGGACGAGCGCCCGCTGTGCGCCGTGAAGATCGAAACGCCGTTCTGGATGGGCCGGTTCGAGGTCTCCAACGCCGAGTTCGCCCGGTTCGATCCCGGACACGATAGCGGCGTCGAGCCGATGCACGGCTACCAGTTCGGGATCCACGGGTATCCGATGAACGGGCCCAAGCAGCCGGCCGTTCGGCTGTCGTGGGACGAGGCGATGGCCTTCTGCGATTGGCTGAGCGCGAGGTCGGGCCGGCACTTCACGCTCCCGACCGAGGCGCAATGGGAGCATGCCTGCCGTGCCGGCACGGCTACGCCGATGTGGTACGGCGACCTCGACGCCGACTTCTCCAGCTTCGCCAACCTGGGCGACGCCAAGCTCCGGGAATTCGCCCTGGACACGTACATCCGCGTCCACCTGGTGCCCGATCCCAACAAGTACGACGACTGGGTGCCTAAGGACGACCGGTTCAACGACGGCGGGTTCGTTTCGGCCAACGTCGGCAGCTACCAGCCGAACCCCTGGGGCCTCTGCGACGTGCACGGGAACGTGTGGGAATGGACCCGATCCACGATGCGACCCTACCCCTATCGGGAGGACGACGGTCGCAACGACCCGGCCGCTCCGGGCAAGCGGGTCGTCCGCGGCGGCTCCTGGTACGATCGTCCCACTCGTTGCCGCTCCGCGTTCCGCTTGGCGTACGAGCCGTACCAGCGCGTGTTCAACGTGGGGTTTCGCGTGGTGATGGAAGCCGAGTGACGTGTCCGAGCGGACGACGATTCAGGTCAAACGGCAGTCCCCCAGTGACGTACCTGCCCCCCCGTCGAAGGGATTGACGGGCACCAGCTAGCCCGATACGGTCCTGACATTAGCGCCGGCTTTCTGCGGTACCTGTCTCGATTTCAGGGGAGGACGTCATGCAGTGGTCTCGCTTTCGCACCGGACTGTTTCTGACGCTTCTGGCGCTTGCCCTTGCGCTGCTGGTCCTGCCGGCGGCTGCGCCGACTGCGTCGGCCGCCGAGCCGCCCGGTCTTCAAAAGGCCATGCAAGCGCAGGAGCGACACACGGCTCGTCTGATGGCCCTGCCGGACGTCGTGGGCACGGCCGTCGGACTGGACGCCCAGGGCCAACCCGCGGTCAAGGTCCTCACCGCCCGGGGCGGCGTGGCGGGAATTCCCGCGAATCTCGAGGGGGTTCCCGTCGAGGTGGAGGTCACGGGCCTGTTCTTTGCCATCCCGGGCCGACCCGCCGGGAAGAAGCCGCCGCCGCTCCCCGCCGTTGATCCGACCAGCCGCTTCGACGATCCCGTCCCGATCGGCGTTTCGACCGGCAACGAGTTTTCATGGTCGGCGGGCACCATTGGCTGCAAGGTCTTCGCGATCGTGGAGGAGACGGTGGAGTGTTACGCACTGAGCAATGTTCATGTGTTCGACCCTTGGCACTATGGAGTATCTTCTGAAGGTAATCCGAACGCGGTAGAACGCGGAGAACGGATGGTGCAGCCGGGCCGCATCGACGACCCCGCAGATGATGGTGGTGTGGCCACCGAGGACAACATCCTCGGCAAGATTGTCGGCTCCGTCCCGATCGATTTTAGCGGCGAAGCCACCAACTACGTCGACGCGGCGATTGCGATCGTGCCGACGGCCGACTATGAGGGCGTCGGCGATTGTCGCACGCTTGGAAACAGTACACCGATCGACGGCTATGGGACGCCCGAATGGGCCGATTGGGAGCATACTGTCTGCGCAGATGTCGGCCAGGCCGTCCAGAAATACGGTCGATCCACCGGGCTGACCAAGGGCGAAGTCAGTCTCGTGAATGTTACCGTCGAAGTAGGCTACGACGTCGGCACCGCTGTTTTCGTCGGTCAGATCCTCATCGACGGCAGGAAGTTCCTCAAACCGGGGGATTCAGGCTCGCTGGTGGTGACCGACCCGGGCAAGAGTCCCGTGGGGTTGCTGTTTGCCGGGAACACGCGGGGAAGTCTGGGAATTGCGAATCCCATTGGCTTGGTGCTGGCGGCCTTCCAGGTCTCGATCGACGGCACCCCGCCTGCCGGCGAATAGCCCCACGCGTTGCTCAGAAGGATCGTTCACCGATTCGTAGCAGTCCGTCGCCCTCAGACGCGCAAGGTGCTGCCCATGAGGCCGATCCGAGAAGTCCTCCGAGAGCGTACGGTCGAGTGGATGGCGATCCCGGGCGTGGTGGGCACGGCCGTCGGCGAGGCCGAGGGACGGCCGTGCATCAAGGTCCTGGTCGCCCGGAGGACCGGCGAGTTGGCGGCCCGGTTCCCGGCCGACGTGGAGGGACATCGCGTCGTCGTCGAAGAGACGGGCGACTTCCGGGCACTGTAGCCCGGCAGAGACGCAAGCGGTTGGGTGTGCGATGCTGGAGATCTCCATTCCCGGCTACAAGAACCTCCAGCTCGAGCACCTCGTGCTCGACTACAACGGCACGCTCGCTTGCGACGGCGAGCTGCTGGAGGGCGTCGAGGAGTCGCTCGAAGTCCTGGCCGCGGACCTCGATATCCACGTGGTCACCGCCGACACGTTCGGCAAGGTCCACAGCCGGCTGGCCGACTCGCCCTGCAAGCTGGTCGTCCTTCCGGAGGGACACCAGGACATCGCCAAACGCAAGTACGTCGAAGCGCTCGGCTCCGACCGCGTCGTCTCGATCGGCAACGGCCGGAACGACCGGCTGATGCTCGAGCGGGCGGCGCTGGGGATCGCGGTCGTCCAGGAAGAGGGGGCGGCGGCGGAGACGCTGCTGGCCGCCGACGTCGTTTGCCCAGGCATCCTCGCCGCGTTCGACCTGCTCCGCAATCCGCTCCGGCTCACGGCGACGCTGCGGTCGTAGCCTTCAGTCCATGGACGGCCCGGTCCATCGGGCCGTGTTGATCGCAAAATACTTGTTCCGAAACGGCGGCTCCTTGCGGCTGGCGTACCAGATGCGAAAGCCGCCGTCTTCCAGGCGCAATACCGACTGGCTGGTCGTGTAGTGCGATTCCCAGGGGCGCTGGGGATCGGGGCGGAGCACGGGATTGTGCGGGCTCTTGTGCCACCGCAGCCCGTCGGTGCTCGCGGCAAACCCGATGGCCGTCTTGCCGGCGTGCTCCGACCAATAGCTCCCGTACCACATCAGGTAGACGCCGCCCGACTCGAGCACCGTCGGATAGACCAGCCGATCCCGCTCCCAGGCTTGATCGATGACGAGCACCGGGTCGGGCGTGACGCGCCAGTGCCGGCCGTCGCGGCTGGCCGCGTGGCGGAACGTCCACGGGTCGGCCGAGACGTCGGTATACCAGAGGCGATAGACGTCGCCCTCTTTGATGACCGTGGGAGCGTACGCGTACTCCAGTTGCGGTGGCGAGGGCGCCTGCCAATGGACGCCGTCGGTGCTCGTGGTCTCGTGGAGGGTGTGCAGGCCGGTGGGGCCGGCGAAGTGCGTCGCGCTGAACCAGAGGCGGAGCTTGCCCTCGTGGCGCAGCACGCTGCCGTCGGGACTGCGCAGCAGGGCCGGCGTGAGCACGGAGTGCTTGCCGTCGCCGAACTCGAAGACGGGGTTCGAGGGCGACTTGTCGAACTGCCGCCCGTCGCGGCTGGTGGCCAAGCCGAGCCGGAAGACCCGCTCTTGCACCGTTCCCGGCGACCCGCAGTACCACAAGGAGTATTGGCCCCGTTCCAAGGCCCCGCAGGGCGCGAAGACGTGCGTGTCGTCGAAGTCGCCCGGCCGGCCGAGCGCGATCACCGGCCCCTCGGTGTCTCGCTCCCACCGTTGCGGCCCGAGCCAGGGACGCAGCGCGGCGGGCACGTCGTCCGCCGCTTCCACCGCGGAGCAAGCGCACGTCACGCCCATCCAGATCGCCAGCCAAACCGCGGCAGCCGGTAGCCGGCCGCGGCCCCGCAACCATCGAATCCCTCGCTTGGCGAAAAGCAACATCCCGTCCTCGTCAAGAGACATAGGAAAGCCCGCGGACCGTTTCGTCGAAACATTGACTTATGCTAGCGGATGCCCGAAAACGGTGCTAGAGAATCCTGCTTTCCGACCGAATCGACGACGTGAAATCGAACGCGGCAAAGGGAGGGGACGATGAACCGACGACGTTTCTTGAAGCGCTCGGGCGCGGCGACCGCGCTTTCCCTGGCGGGCGTGATGGCCGGCCGATCGCGGGCGCGGGGACAAGGCGGGGCCAACGATCGGATCTCGGTGGCCGCAGCCGGGCTGCGCGGACGCGGCGGCGGCTTGCTCCAGACGTTCGCCTCGCTCGCCGAGGTCGAGGTGACGTACGTCTGCGACCTCGACGAGCGGGTGTTGGGCGAGCGGGCCAAGTGGGTCGAGGAGAAGACCGGGCGACGGCCCAAGGCGATCAAGGATTTTCGGGAAGCCCTCGACGACCCGTCGCTCGACGCCTTGGTCCTCGGCACGCCCGACCACTGGCACGCCATCCCCGCGATCATGGCCTGCCAGGCCGGGAAGGACGTGTACGTGGAGAAGCCCGACGGGCACAACGTCCTCGAAGGCCGCACCATGGTCGCCGCCGCCCGGAAGTACCAGCGCATCGTCCAGCTCGGAACCCAGGCCCGCAGCGAGCCGCAGATGCACAAGGCGATGGAATACATCGCCTCGGGCAAGCTGGGCCGGGTGCGGTTTGCCAAGGCGTGGGAGAGCTCGCGCCAGGGCTCGATCGGGCACCCGCCCGACGGCGACCCGCCGGCCGGCGTCGACTACGACCTGTGGCTCGGGCCGGCCCCCCTGCGGCCGTTCAACCCCCGGCGGTTCCACGGCTCCTGGCGATGGTTCTTCGACTATGGGACCGGCGACTTGGGCAACGACGGCGTGCACCGGCTCGACAAGGCACGCTGGGGATTGGCGACCGCGCTGGCGGCCGAGGGCAAGTCGCTCTCGACCACGCCCGCCGCCGTCTCGGCCCATGGGGGCAAACACTACTTCGACGACGACCAGGAGTGGCCCGACAACCTGATGGTCACCTACGACTTCGGCCAGTCCGTGCTCACCTACGAGATGCGGATCTGGTCGCCCTATCCGCTCGACGGCGAGCGCGAAGGGGCCGCCGTGTTGGGCGACGACGGATACATGGTCATCGGCAACCGCCGCTGGCGGGCGCTGGACGCCAAGGGCAAGCAGGTGGCCGAGGAGGAGGGCGGCGACGCCACCGCGGCACACGTCGAAAACTTCCTCGCCTCGATGCGAACCCGCGAAAAACCGGCCGCCGACCTGGAAACCGTCGGCCACCCGTCCAGCCTCCTCTGCCACCTGGGCAACGCCGCCTGGCGGGCCGGGCGCAGCCTGCGCTTCGACCCCCAGACGTACACGTTCCGCGGCGACGAGGAGGCCAGCCAATACCTCACGCGGCCCGAGTACCGAAAACCGTGGGTGCTGCCGAAGATCGCCGAGCTGTAAGCTGTATCGAGGCGAGACCGTTTTTGCTATCGTGCCATCGTTACGACGCTTGCCATCGTTACGACGCTTGCCATCGTTACGACGCTTGCCATCGTTACGACGCTTCGCGTCGTAACGTAGGGTCGGACGCTTCGCGTCCGGGCGTGGCCAAAGGGCGTGGATGCACGAACCGTCGCACCTTGCGGACGCGAAGCGTCCGAGTAGGGCGTTCCCACGCAAAGCGTGGGAACGATGGTCAATAGGCGTGGGAACGACGCGCCGGTGGTCAACATGGTCGAAGGAGTCGCCAACATGGCAGATCAGCAGCCGGACCCGACCGAGCGCTTCGTCTACCTGGTTCAACACGGCCAGGCGGAGCCGAAGGAGAAGAATCCCGAGCGGCCGTTGACCGCCGAGGGCCGGGAGACGGTCGAGCGCGTGGCGGCGTGGGCGGTGCGAGCGGGGATCGTCGTGGGACAGGTGCGTCACAGCGGGAAGCTGCGCGCCGAACAGACGGCCGAGATCTTCGCCGAGAAGCTCAAGCCCACCGAGAGCATCACCTCGTATCCCGGCCTGGGACCCAACGACGACGTGCAGCCCGTGGCCGACGCCCTGCCCGACTGCCCTTGCTCCGTGATGCTCGTCGCTCACCTGCCGTTCTTGAGCCGGCTGGCCGGGCTCCTGCTGACCGGCGACGCCGAGCGCCAGCCCGTCCGCTTCCGCCAAGGCGGGCTGGTCGGCCTGGTGCGGGAAGAGGGGCGGTGGACGGTCGCCTGCGTGGTCCCGCCGGAACTGGTGCCCGAGGCATAGCGATTGACCCGGCTCAGGGCAGGGACTGGATTGATTTGCGGCCCACCGGACGACGCGCTCAGCTCCCTCGTGCTATCGCTCTCCGCGGGCGAACATCCCCAAGTAGTCACGCGATCCATGGAGGAGCATCGCGATTTCAACACCCTCGGAAATCGGGTAGTAGAAGACGAGATAGCCGTCTGCCGGCTTCCTTGACCGGAAAACACGGAGATCCCGCCTGAGGTCTTCCCGAAGCGTACCCAAGAGCGGGGACTTCGCGAGAAGAGTGAACGTTTGGTGGAGGGCTTCGAGGACCCGCACTGCCGCAGCCGGGTTCCGCTCGCCCAGGTAGTCCGCGATTTCCTCAAGGTCGCGGTCCGCCTGGTGAGAAAGCCGGTAGCGGCTCATTTCGCGCCATGGCCCGTGTTGTGTGCTCGCGCCTTGAGTTCCTCAAACCGCCTCTGGAGGGTCTGCTCGTCGTACTCGGTGTACTGGCCGCTATCGAGTTGCCTCCGGCTCTCGTCGATACGATCGAGCAGTTCGTTCCGCATCCGGAGAAGCTCAACGCCAGCGTCTAACACGTCCGACCGCGTACGAAAGGTCCCGCTTGCGATCTGCTTTTCGATGAACCGTTCGTTTTCTGGCGAGATTTCGGTGCTCATGGCACGCCCTCAACCTTCTCCCCTCCCGATTCAGCCTACCAGAGCGAGAAGGCCCTGTCAAACCCCCAAGCAAAGCAGGCCTTCAGGAACGACCTTCCTCCTGGTTCAGCAATTCGTCGATCGCATCCAACGCATCCGCTCCAGCATTCCCCTGGGCGGCCGAAAGCTCCACCGCCACTTGCCCGAGGGCCTTGTAGATCCGCTCGACCCGCGCGTCCCACTCGCCGAGGGCTTCGCACTGGCGCTCGACGACCGACGACTCGCCCCGCGCGATCGGGCCGGTCAGGGCCTGCACCGGGCCGAGCTCGAACACGTTGCTCATGGTCCCGTGGACGATCGGCCGGATGATCTCCAGGGCCGTCTCTCGGGGGATGCCCGCCTGCTCGAAGCACCGCAGGCCGACCTCCAGAAGGGCGCAGAGGTAGTTGCAGACGAAGACCGTGCCGGCGTGGTAGACCGTTTTGAACTGCGGGTCGACGGGGAACGTGATCGCCCCGCATCGGCCGAGCGCGTCGCCGAGCACGTCGCACGCCGGCGGGTCGCCTTCGATCGCGCAGAACGTCCCGGCGAAGGTCTCCACGGCCCGGGCCGGGTCGGCGAAGCTCTTCACCGGGTGTACGCTGGCGATCAAGGCGCCTCGGGCCTTGGCGGGCTCCAGCAGGGTGGAAGGCAGCGAGCCGCTACAGTGGAAGACCACGACGCCGTCGCGGAGGATCCCGGTGTCGCCGAGTTGCCGGCAGCACGTCTCGATCGCCTCGTCCGAGGCGGAGATCATCACCAGATCGGCCCGTCGGAGTTCGTCGTAGCTGGGGACCGCTCGGCCGCTCCCCACGAAATCGGCGGCCCGGCGGCCGCTTTCCAGCGAGCGATTGAGGATGGACTGCACCTGGAAGACGCGGTGCTCGGTCCACAAGCGGGCGAGCGTTTTTCCGACGCTGCCGCAGCCGATGACGTTGAGCGTCTTCACCGAGCCGTCCCCTTTTTCACCCCGCCATCCAGGGTGGGAGCTTGTCGGCGGGGGGGAGCTTGACCACCCAGGCCTGTTCCAAGGGCTCGAGGGCCAGCACGTCGGCGAGGGCTTCGGGCGGGGGTTGGGCGTCGAGGGTGAGCACGCCGACGGCGTTTCCCCCCGGCTGGTTCACGAGGCGGCCGACCGCCATGTCGGCGATGTTGACGCGATGCTTGCCGAAGACCGTACCGATCTGGCCGATCACGCCCGGCACGTCCCGATGGGTAAACATCAACATGATTCCTTCCAGCCGGCTTTCCAGGCGGAAGTCGCCCTTCTTGACCAGGCGCGGCATGTTGCCGAACAGGGTGCCGGAGGCCACGGCCGTCCGCTCCTGGCTGGCCACTTCGGCGGTGATCAGGGAGCTGAATTCGCCGACGTCGCTGGACCGCTGCTCGACCAGCTCGATCCCCCGCTCCCGCAGCAGCACCTCGGCGTTGACGATGTTCACGTCCGACTCCATGGCGTGCTCCAACAGCCCGGCGGCAAACGCCGCGGAGACCAGCCGGCAGTCCTTCTTGGCCACCTCCCCTTCGTACTTCAAGAGACAACTCGTCGGGGAGCTGCGATGGACCTGGGCCAGCAGCATCCCCAATCGGTAAGCCAGATTCAGATACCCCCGCAGGCTCTCCAGCGTCTTCGGGTCCAAGGGCGACATGTTGACCGACGACTTGATCGCTCCGGTGGTGAAGAGATCGATCAACAGCTCGGCGGCCTCCACGGCCACGTGGGCCTGGGCCTCTTCGGTGCTTGCTCCCAGGTGCGGCGTGCAGAGGACGTTCGGCATGCCGAACAGCGGGTTGTCGGTGCAGGGCTCGCCCTCGTAAACGTCCAGGGCGACGCCGCCCAAGTGCCCGCTGGTGAGCCCCTCGACCAGCGCCTCGATGTTGAAGATGCCGCCCCGGGCGCAGTTGATCAGCCGGACCCCGGGGCGCATCAAGCGGATCTCGTCCGCTCCGATCATGTCCCGCGTCTCGTCGTTCAAGGGGGTGTGGACGGTGAGGTAGTCGACGCGGGGGAACATGTCCCGGACCGAGGGGCAAGTCTCGATTCCCAGCTCCTTGGCCCGCGGGGCGGATAGGAACGGATCGTATCCGAGCACCCGCATCTCCATCGCCTGGGCGCGAACCGCCACGGCCTGCCCGACGCGGCCCAGGCCGACGATCCCCAACGTCTTGCCGGCCAGTTGGGTGCCCATGTACTGCTTGCGGTCCCACCGTCCCTCGATGAGGCTGTGATAGGCCGGATAGACGTTGCGCGACAGGGCCAGCATCAGGGCGATCGTGTGCTCGGCCGTGGAAATCGTGTTGCCGCCGGGGGTGTTCATCACGACGATCCCCATCCGGGTGGCGGTTTCCAGGTCGATGTTGTCGGTCCCCACGCCGGCCCGGGCGATCGCCTTCAGGCGCCGGTTGCCATGGAGCACCTCGCCGGTGATCTTCACGCCGCTTCGGCAGATCGCCCCATCGAACTGGGCAAGCGCCTCCCGAAGCGCTTCCCCTTTCAAGCCGGTGCGGACCTCATACTCGATGTTCGGGCTCGCCCCCAGCAAGTCGAGACCTTCTTGAGACAAGTTGTCCAGGACAATGACTCTTGGCATCGGTTCGTGTGACCCTGTTCTCAGACGAGAATTCCTTTTCCAGAGCGTCCTCCTCGCCGGGCGGAATCGCGCCGAGGCGGTCCGGCCCGGGAGGACCTCTCCAACCCCTTTCTTACCGCAGATCGTCCGTCATGTCGAGTCCAGCGAAGACCGGTTCTCGGCGATCCTTGCCTGCCTTCACCGTCGCGCTAGGAACGGTGGTCTCGACTCGGACCCTTGACGATTCGCAGAAGAATCCCTATACGTGGGGTACGTTACGTGGGGCACGTTTCCAACGTGCCTGCAACCCAAAGGCACGTTGGAAACGTGCCCCACAATATGCGCCAAACCATCCGGCGTAACGGACTCTGTGCCGGGGTTGCGAAACCGGACCCGTGACCCGGCACCCCCCGGCGCATCGGTGAACAGGAACTCGGACTGTGAACGCCTCAAGCTCGACCCGCCCCGTCCGTGTTGCCGTGCTCATCTCCGGCGGGGGAACGACGTTGCGCAACCTGATTCAGAAAATCGAAGCAGGCACGCTCGACGCAGAAATCCTGCTGGTCGTCTCCAGCACCTCGAAGGCCGGTGGATTGCAGTTCGCCGAAAAGGCCGGCATCCCCAGCGCCGTCCTGCGCCGAAAGGATTTCGACTCGCCGGATGCGTTCAGCGCGGCGATCTTCGACCAGTGCCGCCAAGCCGGCGTGGACGTGGTCGTGATGGGCGGATTCCTCAAGCGGGTGACGATCCCGGAGGACTTCAGCAACCGGGTGATCAATATCCACCCCGCCTTGATCCCCTCGTTTTGCGGGGAGCGGATGTACGGCCACTTCGTCCACGAGGCGGTGCTCGACTACGGGGCCAAGGTCAGCGGGTGCACGGTCCATTTCGCCGACAACCAGTATGACCACGGCCCGGTCATTGTGCAAAAGGCCGTGCCCGTGATGGACGACGACACCCCCAAGACCCTCGCCGCCCGGGTGTTCGAGGCCGAATGCGAAGCCTACCCCGAGGTGCTCAACCTGATCGCCGCCGGGCGCGTCACCGTTGAGGGGCGCCGCGTCCGCATCGCCCCGGCATGACGGCCGGCCCGTTCCGCTCGGCGTATGGCGAAGCGCCGGAATCTGCACTCGTGCCCCCCAGATTGCAGGCTGATCGCCGTCTTCGGCACCGGTGCCGGGTTGGGAGCAGGCGAGCCTCCAACGGACGAGAGCCGGACTCACTGGGCGCAATAGCGCGTCAGGGCGACAGGACCGGGTGCGCTCCGGCGGAATGCATCCGCGTGCGTCAAGTATCGGTCCCTTTTCGGGATTCTCAGATTGTTTCCCGCCTCGACGACCTCTTGCGACTATCTTGGCAGATGGCAGGCGGAGCATCCATCCTGCGTTCGCAACTCGTCAATCAGTTGGGCGGCGGCCTCACCAACCTTCCGCGACGAAGTGGTAGAGCGGCCAGCGAACAAAGGGAGAAGCCATGAAGGACTCAGAGGAGATGTTGGCACTCTGAAATCACTTGCTTCGCAGCGCGCCCGTAGATGCGAGCCATCTGTTCCCGCGTTGCGTCGTCCCGAATGCAGTGGCCCTTGAAGACCGAATTGACGACCTCTAGACACTCTCACCGGCAAGGTAGCCGGTGCTGAAGGCGGCCTGAAGATTGTATCCGCCGATGGGGCCGTCCACGTCGAGCAGCTCCCCGGCCACGAACAGTCCGGGCACTCGCTTGCTCTCCATGGTGCGGGAATCGATCTCGTTGAGGGAGACCCCGCCGGCGGTGACTTCGGCCTTCTCGAAGCCCAGCGTTCCGGTGGTGCGGATACTCAGCCGCTTGACGGCCTGAACGAGCCGTAGCCGCTCTTGCCGCGAGAGCTCTGCCGCGCGGCGGTCGGGCGCCACCCGGGCCTGCACGACCAAGACGTCGGCAAGACGGCGGGGCAGCCATCGCTCCAAGAGTGCCGCCACGCGACGGCCCGACCGGGTCGACGCGGCCGCCAGCATCTCCTCCAGTTGCTCCTCCTTCACGCCGGGCACGAGATCGCACTCGAACAGGGGACGCCTGCCCCGGGGACAGGCGCTGACCACCCGGCTCGCGTTGAGAATTACCGGTCCGGAAAGGCCGAAGTGAGTGAACAGAAGTGCCCCGCGCCACTGGCCTTGCAGCTTGTCCCGCTTCGCGCCTGTCCCGCCGGGTGACGGGCCGCTTCCGGCGCCAGCCACCCGGAGCAGCACGTCCGGGATGGTAATTCCCTGAAGATCCGCCACCCAGGTGGCGTCGGTGACAATCGGAACCAAGGCGGGGCGCGGCGCGACGATCGTGTGACCCAGTGCGGCAGCCCAACGGTAGCCGTCGCCGGTTGTGCCACAGCCGGGATAGGAGCAGCCGCCCGTGGTCAACACAACCTTCTTCGCCGAGAGGGTCCGCTGGGCGGTGACCAAACGAAAGCCGGACGCGTGTGGCCGAAGATCGACCAGCGGCTCTTCGACTGCCAAGGTGGCGCCACTTCGATTCAGGCGGCGCACGATGGCGGCCAGCACGTGGCCGGCCTTCCCGCTGGCGGGAAAGACCTTGCCGTCCGGTTCGACTTGGGTGGCGACCCCTTCCGCCTCGATCAGGTCTACCAGTTGCTGCGGCCCCAGGGCGGCCAGCGCGGAGTGGAGAAACCGGCCCGGCGGACCGAAGGCATCGACGATTCCCCGGGCGTCGGTGGCATGGGTGAGATTGCAGTGGCCGCCGCCGGAAATCAGGATCTTCGCGCCGGGCCCGTGGTTCTTCTCCAGAAGGAGCGTCGCACGGTTCCTTGCCGCTGCCCCGCAGGCCGCAAGAAGCCCCGCCGGCCCTCCCCCTACGACCACCACTCCCCATTCATCCATCCGCGATCCCCTGAGTGCACCTCGCCGTAGCGGGCTCCGGTCCCCATCGAGCGCCTGCGTTGGCCGACGTGTCTTCCCTTGGGGACGGTACGACGGATCGGGGAATACTTCCGCGACCACTGCCAGAAGTCCGAGGCCGACCGCAACTCTCCAGAAGTCTGGGCGCTCTGCTTGGGTAGATCCGGGATAGGATACCGTCCCACCGCCTCGGAGCAAAGCCGGTCGACGAAATGCCGGACTATGAGAGCGAAATCCTCAAGTTGTCGGGCGAGGCCCGGCACCCGGCGAACCCGCTTCAGCGTCGAGAAGACGCCGTCGCAGGCAAGTTCGAGGATTCTCGCCCGCGGGTCGCAATTCCTGTAGACGTGGTGTCTTAAATCGTACAGGTGGAACGGCGCGGATTCTTTTCAGCCGAGATATGAACCGGTGAACCCATGCGCGTTGGTTCCCAAAAGGCTCGTGTTCCGGCACAGTCGCCCCAGCGGTCGTCCTCAGGCGAAACTTGCCGCCGCGAAGTCTCAATTTCTCGTCTCGTGATCCGGGATTCCGAGAACCCGTGGCTGGCGGGCCCGGTTCGTGGGACACTCGCCGGATGCTTCTTCCGACGGGACCGAACTGCGCGGCGACGCTATCCAGTCCACGTTGGAGGTGGACCTGCTCAGCAACTCGCAGAAACCGGGGGCCGAAGTGCCGACTCTCGGGCTCGCTCAGCCCCCCAATCCATTGATGTTTGCGTTGCCAACGATCACCCGACGTGGACCGGACCCTTCGGTCCCGGGCTTCCGGTGGAAGCCCTCCGTTCATTGGCTGTGCAAGGCTCAATAAGGTTGTGAAACTCGAGACTCCCTAGCGGTCAACGCCAAGCATGGGGCTTCGCGCGAGCGATTATCGAATAGGCGATCCGGGAATGCCCGGGGAGATCTGCTCGGGGCGATGCGGGTCGTCGTCATGCTTGCGAAGCCCAAGCGGGGATTTGCGGAACCAGAAACGGGTTGACGCTGGGGCCGGACATCGCCGATAATACCCCCGTTCTGGTGGTGTTCCCGGGCCCTATCCAGATCGCAGGATGGTGATGGGCGCCGGTGACCCTTCCTCTGCCGCTGCCCGACTTGAAAAGGGGCGGGCAAGCCGTTCCCTGCTCCGCCGTCCGTTCCCCAGGGCCGACTCCGACCGTCCGCGAAGCGACAGGGCGTCCCCCTTGCACGCACACCGGTCACGCACGTTCCAATTGACTTACCGGCTGCACGACAAGTCGCAGACCGTCCAGTTCAGCCAGCCGCGGGTGCTGATCGGACGGGCCGGCGACTGCGACCTGATGCTCGGTGCCCCGGACGTCTCGCGCAAGCACGCGGCCATCCAGCGGGACCAGGAGGGCTGGACGATCGCCGACCTGGGCAGCCGGCACGGGACGTTCGTCAACCGCCGGCGCGTCGCGAGCCGGCGACTGGAGGACGGCGACCAGATCACCCTCGGCCTGGGAACCGACCCCGGCTCGATCCTCCGGTTTCACGTTCCGCCTCCGCCCGAAGAGGGTGGCATCCTCTTCGACGATCGAGCCACTAAGTCCAACATCCACCTGACGATCAACGTCGAGGACTTCGAGCGGGCGATCGACCGACCGCGCGAAACTGCCGGCGCCGGCGAGCCGGGCGGCGCCGACCGGCTCGATGGTCCGGCCGCCCGGCAGGCCAAGCCGCCCGGCCCCGAGACGCTGCTCGACGCGATCGCCGGCCAGTCCCCGCTCGATCGCCCTCGGGTCTCCATCATCGGGCTGTTCAAGCAAGTCGGCGAGGTCCTGCTCCAAAGCGACGACTTGGAGGACATGTTGGCCCGGGTGGTCGACTTGGCGTTGAAGAACCTGCCCGCCGAGCGGGGCTTCATCTGCCTGTGCGACGAGGCGACCGAGGCGATCACCCCCAAGGTCGCCCGGGTCAAAGGGG
>Ga0307379_10004597_pt1 | contig 19642 bp, 23 predicted proteins | sample UN2MG_FD_202237 | JGI IMG/M metagenome (GOLD analysis project Ga0307379, IMG submission 202237) | Soil microbial communities from Risofladan, Vaasa, Finland - UN-2 | ecosystem: Environmental > Terrestrial > Soil > Coastal area > Acid sulfate soil | place: Finland: Risofladan, Vaasa | collected... | reverse complement strand
CGAGCGAGGCGCGGGCCTCGGCCAGGGCCGCCAATTCGGTGTCGGCGGCGGTGATGACGATCACCTCGGCCGGGGTCTGGCCGAGATCAACCGCCTCGGCGCCGTCGGTGACCTCACCGGGCTGGGCGAGGAGGAGGTGCATCAGGTGAGCCGCTTTTCCATGAAGACACTTTGGGGATGCTCGGGGTAGGAGCCGAACGGGCCGCAAACCGCAAAGCCGTGGCGCCGGTAAAGCGCGTGAGCGGCGTGCAGCAGGTTGCCGGTCTCGAGCTTCAGCATCCCGAGGCCTTGCGCCCGCGCCTCGGCTTCAAGCCGCTCCATCAGCCCGGCGGCGACGCCGGCGCGGCGGTTGTTGGGGTCGACGAACATCGACTTCAGCTCGCCGTAGCTGTCGCGGGTGGCCAATGCGCCGCACGCCACCGCGCGACCGTCGAGACGGGCTATGAGGAAGGCGATGTCGGGCACCGTGAGGGCATCGACGCTGAGGAAATGGTTAGCTTCGGGGTCGAACAGCTCGAGCATCAGGGCGTGGCTGGCCCTCAGAAGCGCCGTCGCCTCGGGCGTGCGCGGGTCGCAGCACTCGATCACCAGCCCGGCGGTCATGGCATGATTGCCGCTTCAATGGCGGCGCGGTTCAGCCCGGCCTCGCCGATGATCACCAGCCGGGTGGCACGCGCGTCGGCACCGAAGGGGCGGTCGAAATAGGTGTCGATGCGCGGGCCGACGGCCTGGATCACCAGGCGCATCGGCTTGCCCTGGACAGCGGCAAACCCTTTTAGGCGGAGGATGTCGTGGGTGCGGATGATGTCGGTCAGCCGTTCGGCGAATCCATAGACGTCGGCAATCTCGCCCAATGTCAGGGCGAAGGTCTCGAACTCGTCATGGCCGTGGTCATGGTTGTCCTCGTCGTCCTCATCATCGTGGTGATGATGATGCAGCTCGTGACGGCTCTCGACATCGTCTTCGGCAGCGAGGCCGAGGCCCAGCAGCACTTCCGCCGACAGGCCATCAGTGCCGGAGCGCAGGAACTGGACACCCTTACGGATTTGGCCGGACAGCCCGTCGAGCACGGTATCGATGTCGCCATTGACCATCTGGTCGGTCTTCGAGACCACCACCATGTCGGCGCAGGCAAGCTGGTCCTCGAACAGTTCTGACAGTGGCGTCTCGTGGTCGATGCTGTCGTCGGCGGCGCGCTGGGCACCGACGGCGGCCTCGTCATGGGCGAAGCGACCGGCGGCGGTGGCCGGGCCGTCAACGACTGTGATGACGCTGTCGACAGTGACGCGGGTGCGGATCTCCGGCCAGTTGAAGGCGCGGATCAGCGGCTGCGGCAACGCGAGGCCGGAGGTCTCAATGATGATGTGGTCGGGCGGCGATGCGCGGTCGAGCAGCAGCCTCATGGTCGGCACGAAGTCGTCGGCGACCGTGCAGCAGATACAGCCGTTGGAAAGCTCGATGATATCGTCCTCGGCACACAGCGCATCGCCGCAGCCGCGTAGCACCTCGGCATCGACGCCGATGTCGCCGAATTCATTGATGATCAGTGCGATCCGCTTGCCGCCGTTGCGGGCCAGCAGGTTGCGGATCAGCGTTGTCTTGCCAGCGCCGAGAAAGCCGGTGATGACGGTTGCGGGGATCTTTTGGGTCATGAAAATGCTCCTAGCGGGTGAGAACCCGGTTGTCGATGCCGAGCCGGTCTTCCCAGCCGGCGCGCTCAAGCTCCGCGTCGGAATGTTCCTCCTCGGGCCAGCCGAGGCAGAGATAGGCGATCAGCCGCCAGCCCTCGGGCACAGCCAGATCGGCGGCGAGACGGTCCGGATCGAGGATCGAAACCCAACCGGCGCCCAGCCCCTCGGCCCGCGCCGCGAGCCACAGCTGCATGACCGCGCAGACCACCGAGTAGCGGCGCATCTCGGGCATGGTTTGGGCGCCGAGGCCGAAGCCTTGATCGGTGGTCTCATCACAGAAGATGGCGATCTGGACCGGGGCGTCGCGCATGCCGGACAGCTTCAGCGAGGCGTAGAGGTGGGCCCGATCATCGGAATAACCGCCGAGGGCATCGGCATTGGCGGCCTCGAAATTGGTCAGGGCGGCAGTGCGGGCCGCGGGACTCTCGATCATGACGAAGCGCCACGGCTCGGAGAGGCCAACCGAGGGGGCGAGGCCGGTTTGATCGAGCAGGCGCCCGATCAGCGCTGGCGCCACCGGGTCGGAGCGGAAGCGGCGGACGTCGCGGCGCCAGGCGAAAAGGGCGGCGAGCTGGTCGCGGAACGCCTGGGTGAATTCCATCGCGCGCCCTCCGGGATCAGGTGGCCCGCTCGCGGGACCAGAAATAGCCCGCGAGGGCGCCGAGCGTGGACCAGCCGAGGGCACCGACAGCCAGCACCCGGGCGGCGAATAACGCCGAAAGCTCCGGCGGGACGACGCCTTCAAATGCGTGCGGATGCGGGGCGCCGACCAGATGCGGGACGGCGATCAGCAGCGCTCCGGCGATCTTGGCGACCGGGTTGCCAAAAGCGATCAGACCGATACCGGCAAGCGTGGCAGCGACCGTGGCAAGCCACCAGACCTGGCGGTGGGCCAGTTCGCCCGCCGCAGCGCCCGGAAGTTCCGGCGCGAGGCCCATCGACGGCATCAACTGGATTGCGGCGAACCCGGCGAGGCCGAACAGGAAGCCGGCGCGAAAGTCGATGCGCGTCAGCGCCATTCGCTCGACCAGCGCAAAGCCAGCGACCAGGATCAGGCCGAAGCCGCAGGTAGTGAGAACGGTCATCAGCACGGTAAGCAGGGTGCGGGTGAGGTCGACCTCAGTCACGGTATTTTCGTGGCCAGCTGCCGCGCTTGCCTCCGCGCCACCGAAATGAACAATGGTGCCGGTCTCATAGAGCTCGGCTTCGGTGATCAGGGGTACCAGGAACGCTTGCTGTAGCCCAGCGGCGAACAGCCCGGCGATCAGGCCAGCGAACAGCGCGCTGGCCAGCAATGACTTCAGCATCTCAGATCCAATGGCTCAGTGGCAGGGAAAGCCGATGGAATGCCGCGTGTCATGGGCGGCATCATGCATCACTTGCGCGTCGGCGAAGCCTGCGACGAACAACAGGGTCGCACCGATGAAAGCGACGAACAGGATTGCCGCGAGGCTGGTATCGGCGCGGGTGCCAGTGGTGGTGCCAGTGGTGATGGCAGCGGTCTTGTCGATCATGGTCCATATCTCCTTACCCGTCACACCCGACGGGGATGGTTTCAAACACGCGTGGCAGGTCTCCTGGCTCGCGGCTCCGGCCCACTTAGGCCGCGCTTTCCCAACCTTCCCGGCCTTGCGGCCAGTGGTTTCGCGGGGAAGCTCACCGCATACAGTCGCGGGGGCGGCTGCGGTTTCGGGTCCCCGATATGGGTCGGCCCTATCCGCATTCCCTATTAATCCGAAACCCGCTCAGACGGGTTCTTCGGAACCATGCACCCTGACAGTTCCGGCATCGTCGATGCCAAGTCAAGGGGTTCGAGCGACTCAGCAGCGGGTTTGGCGGGTCAGGCGTCGATTGCGACGGTTTCGCGCAGCCAGGCGACGGCGGCCTCGACGGTCGCGACCGTGGGGCCGGGTGGCGGGGCGGGGCGTTCGATCATCAGGATGGGGAGATTGAGTCGCGCCGCCGCATCGAGTTTGGCCCGGCCCGGGCCGCCGGCATTCTTCGAGACCAGATGGGTGATGGCGTGGCTGCGCATCAGGGCAAGCTCGGCATCAAGGGTGAACGGCGGGCGGGCGATCAGTTGGGTGATGTGGCCGGGCAGGTTGGCGACCGGCTCGATCACCCGGAGCAGGCAGGTAAGGTCGGGGCGGGCGGCGAAGGGGGCAATCTCCTTGCGGCCGCTGGTCAGCAGGACATGGGCACCCGGCGGCAGAGCAGCAGAGGCGGTGGTGAGATCTGGAAAGCTGCGCCAATTCCCGGTGGGTGGCCAGGGCGGGCGCAGCAGGCGCAGGCGGGGGGTTGTGGTGGCGGTGCAGGCGAGCACTGCATTGGTTGCCATCTGGGCGGCGAAGGGGTGGGTGGCGTCGATCACGGCGGCGATACCGTGGTCGGCAAGGTACTGCGCCAACCCGGTCGCACCGCCATAGCCGCCGCGCCGTGTCTCGACTGCAATCGGGGCGGGGTCGGTGGTGACACCAGCCAGCGAGGCGTTGACGGCGAGACCAGATATTCCCGCAAGGGCTTCGGCGAGCGCGCGGGCCTCGGCGGTGCCTGCCAGCAACAGGACCCTGATCATGGGGCGAAGCCGCAGCGGGCCTGGATGGCACCCTGACGGTCGATGACGATAACCTCGATGGCGATGGGGGCGCCGCGCAGGACATCGGCGGCGACCTCGGCGGCCTCGCGCGCCACCGCTTCGGCGAGGCGCGGCCCGGCGATCTCCAGCGCCTCCAGTGCGGTGTTGGCGGCGGCGATGCGCGGGGCATCGGCGCCGATGCCGGTGGCCATCTCGGCGAGGCGGGCGAAATCGACCTGGCTGCGGCCGGAATGCAGATCCATCGCGCCCTGGGCCAACTTGGTCAGCTTGCCGATGCCACCGGCGATGGTCAGGCGCGGGACCGGGTGCTGGCGGAGGTATTTCAGCAGGCCACCGGCGAAGTCGCCCATGTCGAGGTAGGCGACCTCGGGCAGGTCATAGAGGGTACGGACGGTTGCCTCGGAGGTTGATCCGGTGGCGCCGACGACATGTGTGACGCCGGTGGCGAGGGCGACATCGACGCCGCGATGGATCGAGGCGATCCAGGCCGAGCAGGAGAATGGCCGGACGATCCCGGTGGTGCCGAGAATGCTGAGTCCACCTTCGATGCCAAGACGCGGGTTCCAGGTGTGTTTGGCGATCTCCGCGCCATTATCGACCGAGATCGTGATATCGAAATCACTTGGGATGCCATGCGTTTGCGCCGCTTCCCTGAGAACGCCTTTGATCATATCGCGCGGCACCGGGTTGATCGCGGGCTCGCCGGGCGGGATCGGCAAGCCGGGCTTGGTGACGGTGCCGACGCCGGCGCCGGCATGGAAGCGGATGCCGGTGCCGGGCGGGGCGTGGGCGACGCGCGAGCGGATCATTGCCAGATGGGTGACGTCGGGATCGTCGCCCGCATCCTTGACGGTGGCCGCCTCGGCCCAGCCCGGGCCGGTGGCGGTCTCGGCAATGGCGAAGGCCGGGGTCTGGCCCTTCGGCAGGGTGATGGTGACGCGGGCCGGGAAGCTGCCGCCCAGCAGCGCCTGAACCGCCGCCTTGGCGGCAGCGGTGGCGCAGGCGCCGGTGGTCCAGCCGGAGCGCAACTTGGGTGCTGGGGTCTTGGTCATGGGGTTGGACTATAGGCGTCAGCGAGGACGGCAGGAAGCCAGGAAAGCATCTGCCGCTCAGGCGTTCTCCGTCGCTATGGCGCGTTGTACTGCTGGGAGCTCCGCCATCCTGGCCCTGTGGTCGAGGACGCGTGGCAACCGCGTAAGGTCGACGCCGTCGCCTTCCAGCCACTGGGCGAGGGTGAAGATATAGGGATCGCAGATCGTGTAGCGCTCGCCCATCACCCACGGGCCTTCCAGCATACCATCCTCGATGAGCGGGAAGGCGTCGCTGATCGATTGCGGGGCCTTGCGCTGCATGGCCTCGATCGCCGCCGCATCATCGACCCAGCGCGAGCCGCGCATGCGGTGGGCATGGGCCACGTGGACAGTCGAGCAGAGGTAGCTGTTGAAAGCCTGCGCCTGGGCAAAGGCGAAGGGGTCGTCCAGTGGCGCCAGCCCGGCTGCGGGGAAACTTTGAGCAATGAAGGCCAGGATCGCAGGGACCTCGGTCAGGATGCCGCGGTCGGTGATCAGTGCTGGAACCAGACCCTTTGGGTTGACCGCCAGATAGCCGGGAAGACGTTGCTCGGCGGCACCGAAATCGACCCGGACTGAGTCGTACTCAACCCCGGCCTCCTCGAGAGCAATCTGTGCGGCGAGCGAGCAGGTATTGGGTGCGTAGTAGAACTTGAGCATGTTTTTGGAGCCTCCCTTTTCGGCGGCGATGATAGCATTGTCTTGCCGGATGTAGCCATGGTTTCGGCGGTTGGTCGTGGCTTCGGCGCTCACAGGAGCGAACGGGGCGGCAGTGGGCGTTGGCACGGCGCTGGTCCCCATTATTTCTTGGACCGGATATATAAGGCAGCGCTATTTGGAGGCTCCAGTAGACATATAAATGAAATCTATCTGTCACATAAAAAGAATAGATTTTACCTATCAACCCAATGTAGTCAGGATTACACCCACATGAGGCGCTCGTTGGCGCTGCGGCTACCGAGTGGGCGCTTGCCAGAGGCACCCACCATAATGAAAAAATCTCAAGGCTCATCCACAGGGAGTTTGAACACCATGAAGCTAAAAAATAAACTTTGGGGCGCGATCGCCGCCGGTTTGCTCGTCGCCTCGAATGCGATGGCGGCAGAGCTGACCGTCTACACTGCCGTCGAGGCCGAGGATCTCGTGCGCTATGCCGAGACTTTCAACAAGGATCACCCCGACATCGTCGTCAACTGGGTCCGCGATTCGACCGGTATCATCACCGCCAAGCTGCTGGCCGAAAAGAACAATCCGCAGGCGGATGTTGTCTGGGGCCTGGCCGCAACCTCGCTGTTGCTGTTGAAATCCGAGGGCATGCTCGAGGCCTATTCGCCGAAGGGCGTCGACAAGCTGGATCCGAAGTTTGTCGACAAATCCAACCCGCCGGCCTGGGTCGGGATGGACGCCTGGGTCGCCGCGATCTGCTTCAATACGGTCGAGGGGGCCAAGCTGGGGCTGCCGGCGCCGACCTCGTGGAAGGATCTGACGAACCCGGTCTACAAGGGCCATGTGATCATGCCGAACCCGAACTCGTCCGGCACCGGTTTCCTTGATGTATCGAGCTGGCTGCAAATGTTTGGCGAGGATGGCGGCTGGGCCTACATGGACGGGCTGCACGAGAATATCGCCCGGTATACCCATTCCGGCTCGGCACCCTGCAAGCTCGCGGCTTCCGGCGAGATTCCGATCGGCGTTTCCTTCGCCTTCCGCGGAGCCAAGTCGAAGGCGGCAGGTGCGCCGATCGACATCATCGTGCCGTCCGAGGGCGTCGGCTGGGACATGGAGGCATCGGCGATCATCGCCGGAACTTCGAATCTGAAAGCCGCCAAGACCCTGATCGACTGGTCGATCACCCGCACCGCGAACGAGATGTACAACACCGGCTATGCGGTGGTTGCAATTCCTGGCGTCGCCAAACCGGTCGAGCATTTCCCCGAAGGCCTGATTGACGCGATGATCGACAACGATTTCGAATGGGCGGCCAACAACCGCAAAACCATCCTGGCGGAATGGCAGAAGCGCTACGACTCGAAGTCCGATCCGAAGAGCTGAACGGCTGAGAACCAAAACCCGGACAGGCGCCATCGGTGGTGGCGCCTGTCGATTTTGCGACACCCCCCAAAGCACCACTGTTGGATTCCCAGCCTCGCTGGGGTCCCGCCACCGCTACGAACCGTTCGAAGGAAGGTTCCACAGATGACCGCGACCGCAACCGCCACACCGGAAGTCTATCTGCGGATCAGCAATCTATGGAAGTCCTTCGGTAATTTTCAGGCGCTGAAGGATGTCTCGCTGGAGATCGACGATGGCGAGTTTGTCTGCTTCCTCGGCCCCTCCGGCTGCGGCAAGACCACCCTGCTGCGCGCCATCGCCGGGCTGGATTTGCAGACCTTTGGCACCATCGAGCAGGACGGCAAGGACATCTCGAACCTGCCCCCGGCGGAGCGTGAATTCGGCATCGTCTTTCAGTCCTACGCACTGTTTCCGAACCTGACCATCGAGAAGAACATCGCCTTCGGATTGGAAAACGCTGGCCGTTCGAAAACCGCAATTGCTGCGCGTGTGACTGAGCTTCTGAGCCTGGTCGGGCTCGAGGATCAACGCACGAAGTACCCCGCCCAATTATCTGGCGGACAACAACAACGCATCGCCCTGGCGCGCGCTATCGCCACCTCGCCGGGCCTATTGCTGTTGGACGAGCCACTGTCGGCGCTGGACGCCAAGGTGCGGGTATATCTGCGCCATGAAATCAAAGAGCTGCAACGGAAACTTGGCATCACCACAGTGATGGTCACCCACGACCAGGAGGAGGCCCTGTCGATGGCCGACCGGATCGTGGTGATGAACCAGGGGGTGATCGAGCAAGTCGGCTCGCCGACCGATATCTACCGCGAGCCGAAGACCTTGTTTGTGGCCGACTTCATTGGCGAAACCAACAAGATTGACGCCCGCTCGGCCGGGCCGGACAGCGTGAGTTTTGGCGGCATGACGCTGGGCAGCATGGTCCACGGCTTCGCTGAGGGCGCGCAAGTGCTGGCGGTGATCCGGCCCGAGGACGTCATCCCGCATGAGGCCGGCTACCGTCAGGACGGTGACGGGCGCAACATCATCGATGTGAGCATTGGCGATATGGAATTTCTCGGGTCATTCTGGCGCACCCGGCTGGGCGGTCCGCAGTTGGCCGGAACCGAACTGGTAGCCGATTTCTCGATAAACGCGGTGCGCCGCATGGCGTTGGCGGAGGGCACCGCGATCACCATCGAACTGCCGGCAGCCCGGCTGATGGCTTTCGCGCATGGAGGTGGGGATGACCGTATCGGCTGACCCCGCGCTGCCCACGGGCAGGCCGCTCCGGGCCAAGCTCGGCAGCGACGATCTGATCATGCGCGGCTACATGCTGGCGATCGCCGCCTACCTGATCGTCGCGCTGGCACTGCCGCTTTACACCATGCTGTCGAAGTCGTTCTCGACCTACAGCTTCGATCTCACGACCTACGATTTCCAGGCCAGTGACGAGGCCGGGAAATTCACAACGCCGCCGGTCACCGCCGAGGCGCTGAACCTGAAGCTCAGCGCGGTACCGGCCTCCGACCTCGCGACCAGCGCCGACGGGCGCTTGCCTGCAACCTCGTTCTTCCCCGATTTCAGCTTTCGCAGCCCGGTGATCTACCGCATTCGCGGCACCACGGATGACGCCACCTATCTGATCGGATCCGAGCGCTATCAGGGGACCGAATGGTCGGAGGTCACCTCGAACGATTTCCGCCGCGTCATGCTGCGGCCGGTGGTCTCGCGCGGGATCGACAATTTCGTCACCTATTTCTCCACGCCATCGTTGTTCCGCTCGATCGAAAATTCCCTGTTCATATCGGTCATCAGCACGATTATCACCGTCAGCCTCGCCTTCGGCTTCGCTTATGCGCTGAGCCGCAGCTGCATGCGCTTCAAGGGTTTCTTCCGGCTGGTCGCGGTGGCGCCAATTCTGGTGCCGTCGCTGCTGCCGGGCATCGCGCTGGTATATCTGTTCGGCAATCAGGGAATGCTGAAAGAATTCCTGATGGGCAATACGATCTATGGCCCGATCGGAATTGTCATTGGCTCGGTCTTCTTCACGTTTCCACATGCGATGATCATCATCACCACGGCGCTGGCGATCTCGGATGCCCGGCTCTACGAGGCGGCGGTGTCGCTGAAAGCCAGCCGCTGGAAAACCTTCTGGACCGTCACCATCCCCGGCGCGCGTTATGGCCTGATCTCGGCCGCCTTTGTGGTATTCAACCTGGTGATCACCGATTTCGGCCTGCCAAAGGTGATCGGCGGCCAGTACAACATGCTGGCGGTCGATATCTACAAGCAGGTGATCGGCCAGCAGAACTTCGAGATGGGCGCGGTCGTATCGGTTGTGCTGCTGGTGCCAGCGGTGTTGGCCTTCACCATCGACCGGATCGTGCAGAAGCGCCAGGTGGCGCTGTTATCGGCCCGCTCGGTTCCCTACCAGCCCAAACCGCACAGCCGCTTCGATTGGATATGCATTGGCTACTGCAGTTTGATCGCGGTGTTTATCGTTGGGCTGCTGGGGGTTTGCCAGTTCGCGGCGCTGGTCAAATTCTGGCCTTATGACCTCAGCCTCAGCCTGAAGAATTACGCCTTCGACCTGATGGATGGCGGCGGTTGGGATTCCTACTACAACTCGATCCAGATGGCGCTGCTGACGGCATTGATCGGCACGCTCATAGTCTTCACTGGAGCCTATATGGTCGAGAAAACCAAGGGGTTTGGCGCCGGACGGGCGCTGTTCCAGCTGCTGGCGATGCTGCCGATGGCGATCCCCGGCATGGTCCTGGGGCTGGCCTATATCTTCTTCTTCAACGACCCGGCGAACCCACTGAACGGAATCTACGGAACCATGGCGATCCTGGTGATCTGCTCGGTGACCCATTTCTACACGGTTTCGCATCTGACGGCGGTGACGGCGCTGAAGCAGATGGACAAGGAGTTCGAATCGGTTGCGGCATCACTGAAACAACCGTTCTACAAGCTGTTCTCAAGGGTCACGGTGCCGGTCTGTCTACCGTCGGTGCTGGATATTTCGATCTATCTGTTCGTCAACGCGATGACGACTGTCTCGGCGGTGGTGTTCCTGTATTCGCCGACAACGACGCTGGCCTCGGTCGCGGTGCTGAACATGGATGATGCGGGCGATGTCGCGCCCGCTGCGGCGATGGGGATGATGATCTTTTACACCAACGCAATCGCGCGGATCATCCATGTCGCGATCTCGAAGGGTGTTTTGAAACGCACGCAGGCCTGGCGTTTCAGGTGATAGTGGAAATTGCGCGGCTGTTTCCTACCAGGGCCACTGCCTCTCCTTCGGAGGTTCTTTCCACGTCTCGCCCCAGCGCGAAAGCGTCGCGTTCGCAGGGTCCTGCTTTGGGCAGGACTCGGATGCCATGGCGGCTTTGGTGTTGAGCAGGCAGGCGCAGGCCGTGCAAATCTGCGCATCTTTGCCGACGATAACCTTCGCGCCATTGTAGACCAGCGTGTCGGGTGCGTCCGCCGCGAACTCACATGCGTCGCAGGCGGCGAGGCGTTTCTCGATCTCCCACGGTTTGGCGTGCTTGAGGCCCTCCATGCCCCATTTCAGCGTTGCTGCGGCAGCCTTGCCGGCTAGTTTCGCAATCGATGGGGTCCGTCCCGGTTCCAGGTGCCCCGATTCCAGGGGTCCCGGCTCCGGCTGATCAGGGTGAAACCTGGCATTTTCGGGATGGGCGAGTAGGTGCGCCCGCAGGGCCGGAACCTTGCTGCTTGCCAACAGAGCTTTGGCGAATTCAGGGTCCTTGATCGCCCGATTGGTTACCTCGGGCATGGTTGGCCCGGGCAGGCCGATCAGATCCCCTAGCCGGGCGCAAGCGAGGGCAAACGTTGGCGCATGGCTGACATCTTCCGGAAGCTCCAGGGAAATCATTCGGGGATCCTAACTCGTTGATCCGGTTTCGCAGGCCGCAACAGAGGATAGCCGAAATCAGTGTCATCTGCCAGCGTAGCGGGCGTCAGGGCATTTTTTTGAGCCGATGTGTGAGCAGATCAACCCGAATTGGTGTGCGGGTGATCGCCAACGATGCCAACAGGGCGATGCCAACAGACAGTCTTGCCGTCGGCAGCACCGGTCGGGGCCAATGAAGCCTGGCGATTGCGGTGGAGGCACAACAGTTGATACGGTCCAAACAAATGATGAACCGCGTGAGCCAATGATCCCGATCAACGACGAAATATCGATCGCTCCGTGGGAGCTAACCGAGACCTTCAGCCGAGCCTCTGGGCCGGGCGGGCAGAACGTTAACAAGGTCGAGACAGCGGTGACACTGCGGTTCGAGGCGGAGCGATCGCCGAACCTCCCGCCTGAGGTGAAGGCTCGGCTGAAGCGGTTGTCAGGGCGACGCTGGACCAGCGACGGGGCAGTGTTGATCCAGGCCGATAGCCATCGCAGTCAGGCCCGCAACCGTGCCGATGCACTGGCCCGGTTGGTCGAGCTGGTCGCCAAGGCAGCCGTCCGGCCAAAGCGTCGGGTGCCGACCCGGCCAACCCTGGCCTCGAAGCGGCGCCGTCTGGTGGCCAAAACGCTACGCGGGACGGTCAAGCAACTGCGGGGGCGGCCGGAGGACGAGGAGTAGGGCGCATATGGCGATCTTGCAGCGGGAGTCTGAGTTGGCTGAACACGCGCTACCAGCACCGGTCGCAATCAGATCATAAAATCATCGACTGGACATCGCTCAAACTGTGAAATAGCCTTTTAACCCAGTTGACACCAACTTTAGATCTGGCCAGTGCGAATTTTCGGCGACTGACAAACGCGAGCGATAACCGGGGTTCTCAAATTGAATTTAGGTCTTCGCACAACAGGGAGAGGAAATTGAGATGAACGTTTCAAGGACAATAGCAGCGGCGGGCATGTTGATGCTGATCAGTTCGCCACTGGTGGCGGCTGAAGATCACCCGATGGGTTTTTTCATCACCAGTGTCGGTGTGGGGCAGGGTGCAAATCTGGGTGGCCTTGAAGGCGCTGATGCGCATTGCACGAAGCTGGCGGAGGCTGCCGGTTCAACCAGCCGGACCTGGCGCGCCTATCTGAGCACGCAGATCCCCGGCGAGCGCGGTATCTCGGCCCGTGACCGGATTGGATCGGGCCCCTGGTACAACGCGCTTGGCGAGTTGATCGCCAGTGATGTGGACGACCTGCATCTGAACCCCAACATCGTCAAACGAACCGCTTTGGACGAAAACGGCAATCGGGTGAACGGACGCGGCGACGATCCCAACCGGCATGACATTCTGACCGGGTCAGGGGCCGACGGCACCGCCTAATTTCCCACGCGACACCGATGATCATACCTGCAACAGCTGGACCAGCGATGGCGAAGGCAGCGCGCAGGTCGGGCACCATGACCGGCATGGCGGCGGTAACACGTCGTGGAACTCCGCCCATGGATCGCGAGGCTGTAGTCAGGAGAATTTGCAAGGATCGGGCGGGGCAGGATTGTTGTACTGCTTCGCTGCCGACTAGAGTCTTTTCGGGCCATTGAGAACCACGCCATGCTCGGACTTGATCCGGGCAGCCGGTTTCAAGTGGTTGAATGAGGGACTGGATTGCCGGGCTGGATGCGCGCCTGTTAATTGAGGACCGCATCCAGCCAGGCGACCCGTTGCCGGGCTTCGGCAAGGGCGGCAGCTTCGCTCGAGAAGATGGCTTCGGCGTGGTGGCCAACCGGGTACCAGCTGCTGCCGTCCTCGGGGTCCCGGCGATATTCCTCGAAGCCAAAACTGGCGTCGGGGCGGCGGAACAGATCAACACAGCGTCCGCCATCCGCGGTTTCGATCGAGCGGTTAACCTTGTTGACGTGAGCCACCCCGCCCGACCTAGGCCCGCATCGCCTGCGCTATGCGGGCCGCCGCCGCCGCGACGCCGGAGCCGCCGATTGGCGCGCCCATCGCGGTCAGCGCCGCCTCGATGGTGCCGAGAGTGCCCAGCACCATTGGTGGGTTCAGGTGACCCATATGGCCGATGCGGAAGGCCGCGCCTTCGTATTCCTCGCCGAGCGCGATGCCCAAGGTTAGCCCGGCTTGGGTTTCGCAAACCTGGCGCAGCCGCGCCGGGTCAATCGATCCAGTCATCACGGTGGTGACAGAGTCGGATCGCTCCGAAGGTTCGGCCACGGCGAGTCGCAGCCCGTCCGGAGTGGCCCAGGCACCGACCGCGGCTCGGATCGCGCTGCCGAACACCTTGTGCCGGGCCCAGACATTCTCCAGTCCCTCCTCGGCGATCATGTCGAGCGCCTCGCGCAGGGCATACAGATGCGAGATCGGCGGGGTGCCGCAATAGCGCCAGTAGTGCGAGCCCTGCGACAGGCGCTTGGTCCAATCCCAATAACCACTGCGCAGGCCGGCGGTCTTGTGTGCCTCCAGCGCCTTGTCGTTGGCCCAGTTGAAGCCCAGCCCCGGCGGCACCATCAGGCCCTTCTGCGAGCCTCCGACAGTGACATCAACGCCCCAGCCGTCCATCTCGTAGGGCACACAGCCGAGCGAGGCGATGCAGTCGACCATGTAAAGCGCCGGGTGCCCGGCGGCGTCGATGGCGCGGCGGATTGCGGCGATGTCATTGATGACCGACGAGGCGGTGTCGATCTGCACCACCAGCACCGCCTTGATCGTGTGGCCGGTGTCGGCCCGCAAGCGCCGCTCCACCGCCGCCGGATCGACGGCGCGATTCGGGCGGGCGGCCAATACCTCGACTTCGACGCCGGAGGTCGCGGCCATTTCGCCCCAGCCGATGGCGAAGCGTCCCGATTCCAGTACCAGCACCTTGTCGTCCCGGCTCAGCGTGTTGGAAACCGCCATGTCCCAGGCGCCGTGGCCGTTGGTGACGGCAATGAAGCTTTCGCCCTTGGTGCGGGCAATGGTGCCTATCTCGCTGAGGATGCCCTTGGACATCTCGACCAGATCGCCCTCGTATATATTCGGCATCGCCCGGTGCATGGCGTTCAGTACCCGGTCGGGGATTACCGAGGGTCCGGGGATGGCGACGAGGGCACGACCGTGATTGAGGGACATATGCGTTGGCTTTCGAAAAGGGAGGTTGTGAGCTGCGCCCGAAACTAGCCGCCATCTCGCTAAAGGCAAGACGCCATTTACTGATTGAACGGATCAAGGGTGTTGATGGATAGCGCTACTTGCCAAGCCGGAGGTAGTTGCGGATCCGAGCGCCGATAGGGGTGGCATTGAATGCAGCGGTAATCTCATCCGGTTCGTAGCGAGTTTCGATCCATTCTGTCAGGGGCATTGGGCTAAGGTCACCGTCGCGCTGATAGGCGTCGCAGAACGCGTCAAGCAGCCCGGCCCTGCCGAACGGGTTATGGCCGTAGCGGAGCGACAATTGCCGCCGTGCCTCGGCCACCGGGCGGTTCTCGACCAGCATTAGAAACAGCGCCGAGGCGAAGCCGCTGCGATCGGCGCCCGACATGCAATGGAGCAGCACCGGGCGCTCGATGATCGCGAACAGCTGCGCCGCCGCGCGCAATTCGTCGCGGGTGGGCAGGGCGTGGGCCCGGATCACTAGGTTATGGTAGGTCAACCCGGTCGCGCGGCATGCCTCCAACTCCAGCGGCAGCGAGCCGAAGCCACGGCCAGCGCGCAGCGAAACCACGTTGCGTCCTCCGCGACGGGCGAAGGCGCGAAGCTGGCCCGGCGTCGGTTGCCCGCCACGCCAAACGCGATCGCTGACCTGGTGCAGGTTCGGATAGATCAGCCGAATCAATCCATTATCAGCGAAGAGCATGTTGACCCAGGCGCTGAACCTGTCCCATGGGCTGACCAGCGGCCGGCTCCAACGCTCGATCCCCGAGCACCGCCTGCGATCGGCGGAGGTCTGCGCCGAGACAGGGTCCGTCGCGCGCAGCATTGGGGGCTCATCGTTCATGGCGTTGGCGATATACCAAGAGGTCGAAAGACGTGCAAGCCGCCATGCCGTTGGGTGAGCGCTTATTAGTTTACTAAAATTGTCTCTATTTCAGTATTTTGCGTGACAAATATAATGTAGTATGTCAACTATGTGCGGTGAGAAAATGGGGAGGAGTCGCGAACTTGAAGATCCGGCCGATAATCATCATCGGGTCAATCACACTGGTATTGGGGATGGCCGGCAACCTGCGCCCGGGTTTCGCCGTCGATTCCGAGCGCGTGGATTTCGCCGAAGCCTGCAGCTACTATGGAATGCGGGCCAAGTCGGCGCGCCGCAGCAGGCCCGATGAATTTGTCGTCTTTCTGGCAGATGCCTGCATTGCGGCAGAGATTGCGCTGGATACCGGGACGCGAAAGCAGAAAAGCCGATCAGCGCAACTGTTGTCGCAGATCGTGTTGCTGCGGGAGACTATCGACCAGATAAATTCAGATCGCGCTAACAGTGCAGCCGCCTTTAGCGCCAATGGCCTGAACACCAACATCGCGAGCGGCTTCCCGAGCAGCGCTGGCCGGAGCAGGGTCACCATGGTGAACCCGGTGTCGCCAACCGGAGAATTCCTGATTGCCCATCGGCTGGGACTGATGGCCGCCTACGATGCGTGGCTTGACAGCGACGTCAATTTCTCGCTTGGCTCCTCGCGCTAGGAAACCGCGAGGGATCATCGATCCGTGACTGAACGACCCAACGCAGGCACGATCCGCATCGCAATGTGGTCGGGGCCGCGCAATATCTCGACCGCGATGATGCGCGCTTGGGAGAACCGGGCCGACACACAGGTGACCGACGAGCCGTTCTATGCCGCTTACCTGTCAGCGACCGGGTTGGACCATCCAATGCGCGCGGAGGTAGTCGCGGCGCAATCATCGGATTGGCAGGAATGCGCGCGGCACTGCGTTGAAGACATCAATGCGCCAATCCATTTCCAGAAGCACATGTGCCAGCACATGATCCCGCAAGCGCCGTTGGGGTGGATGGAGACCTGTCGCCACGCCTTTCTGATCCGACCGCCCGAGGCGGTGGCGGCCTCGTTCCACAAGGGCTGGCCGGAGATGCGCGCCGACGACCTCGGCTTCCGGCGTCAGGCCGAGCTGTTCGACGATGTTTGCCAGAAGGCTGGAGAAGCACCCCCGGTGCTGGAGGCGCGCGACGTGCTGGAGGCACCAGAGGCGGCGTTGCGTACATTGTGCTCGGCGTTGGCCGTCGCGTTCGACCGGGCGATGCTGGCCTGGCCGGCAGGGCCGCGCGACAGCGACGGGGTCTGGGCGGCACATTGGTACGCGCGGGTCAACCAATCGACCGGCTTCGCATCCTACCAGCCGCCTGGACCGGTGCCTGAGGGGCTGGAGGGGATTGTCGCGGAATGCCGACCACACTACGAACATATGAGCGCCCATAAATTACAGATGTGAGTTCCGATGCCCCGTTTCGCCGCCAACCTGTCGATGATGTTCACCGAGCACCCGTTCATGGAGCGATTTGATGCGGCGGCGGCGGCCGGGTTTGAGGCGGTGGAGTTCTTGTTCCCCTATGCCTATTCAGCGATCGAGATCCGCGGTGCGTTGGACCGCAACGGGCTGGGGATGGCGCTGTTCAATGCACGCCCTGGCAACTGGGAGGCGGACGAGCGCGGGCTGGCATCATTGGCCGGCCGCGAGGCGGAGTTCCGCGACAGTATCGACCAGGCGCTGGAATACGCAGCGATTCTGCGGCCGGGGCGGCTGCACATCATGGCTGGGCTGGCCGAGGGTGCTGCGGCGCGGGCAACCTATATCGCCAACCTGGCCCATGCCGCCGCGCGGGCAGGCGATCAGCGCCTGTGCATCGAGCCGATCAATACCCGCGATATGCCGGGCTACCACCTGAACAACTCGACCGATGCGTTGACCGTGCTGGATGCGGTTGGGGCGGCGAACCTCGGCTTGCAATTCGACCTGTATCACGCCCAGATCATGGAGGGAGACCTGACCCGGAGGCTGGAGGCGATGATGCCAAGGATCGCCCACATCCAGATCGCCGGCGTCCCGGACCGGCACGAGCCGGATGTGGGGGAGGTGAACTTTCCACATCTGTTCGGGGTGCTGGACCGGTTGGACTATGATGGGTTTGTTGGGTGTGAGTATTGGCCCAAGGGGCGGACCGAGGACGGGTTGGGGTGGTTTCAAGAAGCGATCGCGCGTTGATCATGCCGCCGTCGTCAGGATTGATCGACAAACGGTGCATCGAGGGCCGTCCTGCTGCATCGCTTCACACCCCCCTTGCACTTCGCCCCGTTTGCTCGTAAATGCCCGGTGCCGCCAGCCCTAGGGGTGTAGCTCAGTTGGTAGAGCGACGGTCTCCAAAACCGTAGGTCGGGGGTTCGAGACCCTCCGCCCCTGCCAGCGGCCAGAAGAAGGAGTTGTCCGGAACATGATCAATCCCGCTCAGTTTGTTGCCCAGGTCCGTACCGAGTGGAAGAAGGTCGTGTGGCCGACCCGCAAGGAAGCCGGGTTGACCACGGTGATGGTTTTCATTCTGGCGCTGATGGCGGCGATCTTTTTCTTTTTCGTCGATCTGATTCTGCGCTTTGGCACCGACGCGATTTTAAGCCTCTAGGGGTTGATTTCGCCGGGGTTCCGGTCTATCCGCTCAACTCTTCACAACACATCAAGGCGCGCGCCGATTCGGTTAGCGCGCCCGTACGATTGAGGTCCGCGCCTAAACCACTGATCAAACAAGGGGTTAGGTGCGAAATACCAGGTGCCCCGGTTCGGGCGCCGCGGGCAGAGCAAAAGGGCACGATGCATGTCATCACGTTGGTATTCGGTCCATGTTCTGTCGAACTTCGAAAAGAAAGTCGCGGAATCGATCCGCGAGGCCGTGCGCGTGCAGGGTCTCGAAGACGCGATCGAGGAAATTCTGGTGCCGACCGAGGAGGTCGTTGAGATCCGCCGTGGCCAGAAGGTGAATGTCGAGCGCCGCTTTATGCCAGGCTATGTGCTGGTCAAGATGGAAATGACCGACAAAGCCTACCATCTGATCAACGACACCCCTCGCGTCACCGGTTTCCTTGGCCCTCAAGGCCGCCCGACACCGTTACGCGATGCCGAGGTCGCCCGCATTCAGAACCAGGTCGAAGAGGGTCTGGATCATCCGCGTCAGTCGGTCACCTTCGAGATCGGCGAGCAGGTCAGTGTCACTGACGGCCCGTTCGAGAGCTTCACCGGAATGGTCGAGGAAGTCGACGAGGAAAGCTCGCGTCTGAAGGTGATGGTATCGATATTTGGCCGGGCTACCCCGGTCGAGCTGGAATACTCGCAGGTCGCCAAGGCCAGTTGATCTGGGCGAGCTGAGGGTCGAACCCGTGGGAGGCAAGGGCGGCGCGCTGTCCGAACCGCACCACATCCTGTAATCGCCGCCCGGCGCGCTGGGCGAGCGTGGAGAGAGAGAAAGCTGTCGCATGGCCAAGAAAGTCATCGGCACGCTGAAGCTGCAGGTCCCGGCCGGCAAGGCGAATCCATCGCCCCCGATCGGCCCGGCACTGGGTCAGCGTGGCATCAACATCATGGAGTTCTGCAAGGCGTTCAACGCCAAGAGCCAGGACATCGAGCCGGGCGCTCCGTGCCCGACTATCATCACCTATTACCAGGACAAGTCGTTCACCTTCGAGATCAAGACGCCGCCGGCGTCCTATCTGTTGAAGAAGGCGGCGCAGACGAAATCCGGCGCCAAGCTGCCGGGCCGCGAGAATGTCGGGTCGGTCACGGTCAAGCAGGTGCGCGAGATCGCCGAGACCAAGATGAAGGATCTGAATGCCAACTCGATTGAGGCGGCAATGCAGATCATCGCCGGCTCGGCGCGTTCGATGGGCATTGAGGTTAAAGGGTAGATCATGGCCAAGCATGGAAAACGCGTAAGGGCCATCAACGATGCCGTAAAAGGCAAGTCGATGTTGCCGCTGGCCGATGCGGTTGCGCTGATCAAGGCCAATGCCACGGCGAAGTTCGATGAGACCATCGAGATGTCGCTGAACCTGGGTGTCGATCCGCGCCATGCGGATCAGTTGGTCCGTGGCTCGGTTAACCTGCCCAACGGCACCGGCAAGATCCTGCGGGTCGCGGTCTTCGCCAAGGGCGCTAAAGCTGACGAGGCGATAAAGGCGGGGGCGGACATTGTCGGTGCCGAGGACCTGATGGAGATCATCCAGGGCGGCAAGATGGACTTCGACCGTTGCATCGCGACGCCGGACATGATGCCGATCGTCGGGCGTCTGGGCAAGATCCTGGGCCCGCGTGGA
>Ga0307379_10004596_pt1 | contig 19644 bp, 15 predicted proteins | sample UN2MG_FD_202237 | JGI IMG/M metagenome (GOLD analysis project Ga0307379, IMG submission 202237) | Soil microbial communities from Risofladan, Vaasa, Finland - UN-2 | ecosystem: Environmental > Terrestrial > Soil > Coastal area > Acid sulfate soil | place: Finland: Risofladan, Vaasa | collected... | reverse complement strand
ATAAACCAACTGTAATAAGAAAAACAATTCGGTATAAGATAGAAAGTAGTGGTATTCTTCAAGAAAATTTATGGAACGAACTACAAGATGAAATAATTACCAAACTAATCTTATTAGATAAAGCTTTACGACCATTTCTAGATAAAATGTAAAATATGTTTATTATGAGTTAATTAATAAGGCATTTTACATAACCTGGACGAACAATAAATATATCATCAAATATTGCTTCTAGAGCAATGCTATTCAAAAGGAGATGTTCAAAATCATGAGTAACAACAATGCCTTTCGCTTTATTTTCTCTGATAAAATAAATAAATATTGAAATTATTTTTGCATCGGCTTCTTTATTAACAGATTTCTTTACTTCGTCAAGGATCTTTATAAATTCAGGATCGTTTTCTTTATTTTTAGGGAAATTAATTTTATCTATTTCATATTTAATATTATAATTGGCATATTCCCCTACTAACCTAACATTAATTTCATTGAATAATTCGATGCAATTAGTTAATACATCAACAACTTGTAATTTAGGATTTTCTTTGATTTCCTTTAAAATTAAACTTTCTATATAATATAATCTATTTCTTATTTTGGTATCTTTTATAGTAAAAATTCTATGCTCCATAACTTTCCTAAAATATAAAATGTTATTTTTCGTAAAAGGACCATTTAAATTTTTAAGCTCGTTGTAAATTTGATAAAATTCTTCATTAAATTTTTCGGAAGTCCAATCTATTCTATTGTTTACCTCATAAAATACAAAATCAGGACAAACAATTTTAATTTCACCTTTTTTTATTAAATCAAATACTTCTTCTAATGGTTCTTCAACAATAGTCTTCCAAGTATCAAGTGGAAATATAAGTGCCAGGTAAACATTTGTATCAAATAAAATATATTTCAAAATAAAAAAACACTCCTTTATTCCCCTATGTACTGTAGATTATTCTTGATATTAGCTCCATTTTTTCTTGATCTTTAATATCAAAATTATTACTAAATGTAAATGGAAAATCTTTTTTCCTTTCCTTTGATATTTTTATCAATTCAAAATGCATATCCATTGAATTTTTATTCAAATCATTTAATATTTTGTAGAAATATTCATTATCAAGATTTTTAGAGTTATATATTTTTTTAGATTCAAATAATTCTTCAACTGTTTCAGAGGACCACATATCCATAAAAATATCTAACTCGATCATTTTGATTAGTAAATCTAATTGTTTCAAATCTAAGATAAGTATTCTAGCGAATATAGCTTTGGTATCTTTTTTGAAATGATCTATACTTCCTCGTCCTGTTAAAATATGTCGTAGTTCTGAGAGAACACTATTTAATTCTGATTTCAAATAATAAAAATAACTAATTATTACATTAATTGTTTTGCTAATGTAAGTCATAAATTTTGGTGATAAATTTGAATCGAGAAAGATCTTTCCATAATTACGTCGAATGCTATATAATGTTTCTTCTATAAGATTGAAACTATCAGAGATATGATTTTTGTAGTTATCAATAAGTCTTTTTAAGATAGTTTTTTTGTTAGTATTAATTGCTATTTCAATAGCACGATTAAGTTTCAATTGATCTAATAATAATCTATCTTCGTCTGTTAATTCCTTACTATTTTTTGTCTTAATTATAGCTTCATTAAATATTCGATTAATCATATTAGTCCATTTATCATTTACTATATCAATAGTAAACCAAGGTGGGATTTGTATTTTCTTGAATATATTTAAACCAATATCATGAAAATTTTCTTTCAATTCTTCTAAAATTTCAAGTTTTAGTTTTTTTAATTCTTCAACGTCAAAATCCAATTCCTCAAAATCAACAGTCTCTTTTGGATAAAATATAGAACCAAGTGGTAAAATAGATGTAATAGCTTTTGGTAATTTTCCTTTTCCAGAAGGAGTTTGACTGCTTACAGTTGCCAAATTTATTCACTCATTTTATGAAATAATTAATAGCGTTTCTTATTACTGATTTTAGAATTAAACATAACTCTTCTCTAATAAGATTTTTACGGTAGCTTCAATCTAATTATATTTTCTTTTTTAAATATAAATTAATTCTCTTTTTTTAGGTAAAATGATAACATTTGTTTGAACATTTTCCCATGATTAGGATAACGCAGATGAAGAAGTTCATGAACAATAACTTCATCCTGAAAATCTATATCCTTGATTAAAATATTTGGATCAAAGGTTAATCTTCCACGAGAAGAACAAGAAGACCATTTTCATATCATTTTTCTGAATTGAATTTCACTATACTCTACTTGTATTTTTTTACGCCATTTTTCCACTCGTTCAATGAATTCTTCTCGGGTAGTCATTTCAACCTTCCTTGAGGATCTTTATTATTTGCTTTACCAACTCTGTTGCTTTATCCTTATCCTTTTCAATTTGTTCTTTTAATGCTATATAAAGTGCAACCCTTACTTTACTTTCATGTTGACGACTGACTTTCCAGTGTTTATATTCACCCATAATTTTACTGACTTCAATGGCCTTTTCTTCAGGTTTCTCAATCTTGTTTTGTTTCAATAGCCAATAAATAGTAAAAGCCTCTGTGGGTATCTTCTTTTCTTCATGTTCCTTTTTCGCTTCATTCATTTCAGTAACTAGCTTCTTTAATTCTTCCAAGGTTTCAGTAGTTGATTGTTGTTGATCCAAATAACTTTGAATGACTAATTGAGCTCGTTCACCAATAGGAATCAAAAAGGGAGCTGATCTAATCATTATCTTAATTTCATCAAAAATACTTCTTGCTAGATTGAAGATTTTCTCAATGTCTGACTCATTGCTCTCTTCAAGTTTCTTGAGCGTTTTTCATTTATTTCATAAGCTCTGGTGCTTTCAAGAATTTCTCCACCATGGGTGTGTTTGCGAACAAGTTCAGCTACTTTTCTGGAAAATTCTCGGTCAATAGTTACTCCTTCATAATACACTTTGAGGGGTTTATACATGCAGGTTAAATTCTCCATATGCTCGTGATATTTCACCAAGTCTTTATCGGGAGAAATAATATTGAATTGTTGTGAGATATTAAGGTAGAATTGATAGAATTTCTTGCGTTTTTCCTCATCGATAAAAGCTTCCAGAAGAGTTTCAACTGCTTTATCTCAAGTCTTTCCTTTGATTATTGGGAGATATTCTTTCTCGGCTATTTTCATGTTATTAAAGAAATCATTTTTCAAAAGTTGGATATCATCAACTACTCCTTCGTAGTCAACTGAATCGAAAGCTAACGCCTTTTTCAAATGATTTAAAATTCCTATCATGTCTAAAATGAAACCACAAGGTTTTCTTCGCCCTTGCTCATCCTGGTAAGAACGGTTTACTCGAGCGATCGCTTATAATAATGTGTAATCTCTAATAGGTTTATCCAAATACATACATTAAAGCGTTTAAAGGAAGGGATAAAAGATAGTAATGACATTGTTTTATTAATTTGAATTTAAACTTAAGCAATGTTAAACAAATTATTTAGTGAGTTAAGGGAAAATGAAATACTCGAATTTAGTAAAACAAGTAGATGATTTAATAGGCAAATACGGATATTGGCGCTATAACACTGAAATAAAAAAGAATCTTATAAAAATTGCACAATATAATAAAGAGATTATTGACTATTTTATAGAGATAATTGAGAATTCACATCAAAGTTCAAATGAAAAAAGTCTAATGCTTCTAGAAGTTTTAATTGACCTAGAAGATAATAGAGCAATATCATATTTACTTGACTTATTATCATCCAAATCTAGTGAAAATAAAATAGATATCATTAACTTGATTACAAAAATGAGTGAGAAAAAGAGGTTAAATACAAGCACAATAAACGAAATTCTAAAGCATATTAATTGGGATGAATTAGAATCATGGCATTATAGACAGATGATTTTTAATTTTTGTAAATCAAATCATATTGATGGAATCTTAAACAAAATTGCTGAAATCTTCATAGAAGATAAATTTAGAAATGATAATATTAGGATTGAAATCTTAAATTACTTTCTTTCCACCAACTATGATTTATCAAGATTTTTACCAAGAATAAAGAGATATTTTGATGGGATATTTGTAAGTAATCAAGATGGTGAATTTTATATTGATGATTTAACTTGGGAAATATTGAGATTTATAAGTAAAATAGGAAATGATTCAGAAATCCCATTTTTCATGAAAGTATTCTACAAACTAAAAGAAGAATTTGAAAATTATTTAGTAAAAAGTAGATATAACAATTCATCACCTTATTATTATGAGAATGATGATAATATTAAACCATTTACTTTGTCTCAGTTTTTTGAACAATACCACATTTTTTACTCAATTTTAATTGATTTCTCTAAAAAACTTGGATATTCTTCTGCGATGGAATTTATAGAAACATATACGAAGCAATTTCAAAGTGAGATACAACAAGTTGAACAAGAAAAGAATAATAATCGCATATTGAAACTAAAAAATGTACATAGAATATTTAATGAAATCACTTTTATTCGTTTGGCAAAAATGCTTGATTTCAAAACTGAGGATGAATTTCTGAAATGGTTAGTAACTTTGAATTTAAAGTCATATATTCTCATCGAAGGAGAAAAAATAGTTTTTCTGAAAGAAGGTCAACCAAAAGGTAAATACTCATGCTTTAATTGTGGAAATCCAATTTCAAGAAACGCAGAATTTTGCTCGGAATGTAATGAAAAAATTCTGGTTTGTAGTGTATGTAAATTACCAGTGAATTATGTAGAAGATGCTGGTAAATGCAGTTTATGTGAAGCAAAAGGGCATCTTAATCATTTACAAGAACATGTAAAAGTATATGGAAAGTGTCCGATATGTGGTAGGAAAATACCTCCAGAAGGGATTGTTCCGATAGATATAGGTGAATCATGGTAATTTAATGTATTTGAACTAATATTAATGATACATTCTTAATTTTAAATTATCAAGAAGAATTAGATTAAATCATTAATATAGTTTAAGAATTTTTGATACTTCTCATTATCTTTGTCAGAATCAAGAACAGGTCTGATGGTTCTTGTATAAGAACCAATCACTTGATTATCATATTTTGAACTATCTTTCCACCTGTATTCCGCTTCTGTGTTACCAGTAAGAAAATAATCGCAAAACAATTTGTTAACCCTTATCGGAAATTTAAAACGTTTAGATTTTTGAGAGTCACCTTTAACAATCAGAAAGAACTTAAATCTTCAAAATTTAAGAGATATCGTTTATAGTGGGTATTTCATTTTATTATGCATTATAGATTGAAATTTTTTATGGATAATAGGTTAGATATTATTACAACATAATACAATTAGGAAGTTATATTATTAATTAGACTGATACTGCTAGTTTCTGGAGAAACATACAAGTGTAAGAATCTCAAGAAATGTAAAAAAAATTTCATAAAAATTATTTTTTTTGGAAAATAAATAATAGAGATTTTTAAAGAAATTGAAATTCATTCAATACTTTAATTAAAAAAGAATTGAATTTTCTATTAAAATATTTCATACGATGGATTTTTTAATTCTGCAAGACTTATCTCTAAAGTAATTAGTTTATGTGTGATAATCATTGGAAAAAAAAGATTCTAAAGAATTGGATTTTAAAGAAGAATTTTTTAAAATAATAAATGATAGCATAAATGATGAAGAGGAGGATAATTTTGAGTCAAAAGAAGAAGATGAGAAAGTAATTGTAAAGGATTCATTAGGTTATGGTCCACCTTTAGATAAAGATCCTCCAGAGATACATAAAAAATACAATAAAGCATCAACAGCTGGTAAAGGGGACTTAACACTTCCAACAGGAAATTCATACATAATTAGAGGTTTTAATTATTTAGAGGAGAAAAAATATGACATGGCAATAGTTTGGTTACTTGAAGCTAAAAAAGACAGAAATTATCTAATATTGGCTTTAATCGGATTGACATTTGCTTATGGTATAAAAGGAGAGTTTGACGAAGCAATAAAAAATGTAGATGAAGCAATGAATTATAAATCAGTTAATATTAAGCTATTTTCAAAGTTGAAAGATTTTATTTTATTGAAGAAGAACAAAAAGGATCAATAATAAATACAATAGTCGTTAATTAAAGGAAATACCTTAATTATTATTTTTGTGATTCGAATTTCTAAATCTCATTTTTAAAGAAATTCTCAAAGAATATTTCATATTTGACTAATATTTTCTCATTAAATTCGAGTATGGAATTTTCTAATTTTTCTCTTATTTCAGATATTGTTGAATTTCTATATTCATCATTAGTGAGAATTTCTTTCTTCCAGAGAGTAAAATGACCATCTTTTGATTCATTTTCTAGATCATTATTTTCACGAAACAATAATTTGTTTTTTAGGATCTCTGTTCTAAATCTAGAGTGATATTTTTCATCTAAATCTCTCAAGAAACACTTTAGATATAAAACAATCTTATCTTTAATATCATCATCAATTGCAAATTCAAAATAAATAGGTCCAATCGCATTACGTGGATTTTTTGAGATTTTATTCTTTTGTGAATCAAATAATCTACTTGATGTAAATTTTACTTTTTTATCTTCAGTTTTTATTGAAGAAAGATTGTCATATTCATTTATAATGTCGTTAATATCATTATTAATGATTAAATGCTTCTCCATTCGATTTTCAAAAATCATATCAAGAACATTACTGTATTTTTTATAAAGCTCCTTGCATTTTTCTTTAATATCGTCTTGTTTCAAGACATCCCTTCCTATTACATTAATATATTGCTCAATGATTTCTTTTGTCTGATTGCTAATAATTGACTTTGTTTTTGCTAAAATATCATTTAATAATTCTTTTATTAAACCATAATCAATAATTTTCCACTTGTTATGATTCGGTTCATCACCATTTGGAGTAAGATAATAATAGTGACGATTAGAATTTTGTATATACCAAAATTTTCTCTCCAATAAATAATAATAACTCTCTAGTTGTTCATCTCCTTGAGATGCTCTAATCTTATTTTCGATTGCAATAAAAAATGTTGAATTGTCAGTTATGAGAATATCCTTCTTTTTTCCTGCTAAATTAAATTCCCTCTTAACTAGGGCATTCTTGACTTGATTAATCGTTAGATGTAAATTTTCTTTTGAAGCAAATCGCCTTAAGAGAGTTGTTTGTAGATTGTGATTTCCTTGTGGATTAAATAACCAAGCTAAAATGTCACTGTGAACTGTTTCTGATTTTTCTTTTTTTATAATTTTAAAATAATTAATATTGTTAATTGATTTTGATATTTCATCCAATTCTTTTTCTAAAAGTTCAAAATTATCCATGAATATACAGTAAAGAGTAAGTGCTTTAAATTTTACTAAAATAAATTATCCCATGATTGAAAATCAAAAATAAATAGTAAATATATTTATATATAATTTTATAAAATAGAACAAAACTTTTATGGATTTTTTATTTTAATTTATTCAAGAGATTGGAATGAGGTAGTTTTTCAATAGTTTATTGGTAGATTATTTGCAGCTTAGTAATTTCTATAATACCTGAAAAGAATTGACGTAAAAATCCACAAAAGAAAATTGAGATGATTGTAAAGAAGGTATGTATAAATGTTATCGGAAATAATTGAATTCACTTTAGAAAACTATTATCAAAGAATTGAAACGAAAATCATAAATGCAAGAAAATTGTTGTCCGTAGGTGAGAATTTCATTGAACTATTTGATAGTAAATCTTTTTTCAAAAAACTATCAGATAAATTACCTGGAAGTATACTCACATCAGAATTTGATGAAATTATTTCTGATGGAAGAATTATACAAGAGAGAAGAAAAGAGTTGATCTTTTTCCGGGATAGATTCGAATACAAGTACTTTAGGTTCCTTGACTTATTGTTCTTTGCTTCAGAGAGCAACTTTCCAATAACAGCTGAAGCTATGAAAGAACTCTATTATCGATTTATTGAAACTATTGCTCCTTTGAAAGAAATATATGAGTTGTTAGAACAAATGCTTGAAGAGATTCTTGAAATTGAAAATGATTTAATTGAAGAAGATGATTCGTGGTGTTAATTCTAAAAATGATGAAATAACTTTGTTTGGTGTTGATTATATCAATTTTAGGCAACTCTTTTCTTGACACATTTATCCTAAAATTACTCAGATTTCTCTATATCTAAACTCAACATCTCGAGTGATATTTGTTGAATCTTTTATTTGTAGTAAGGTTTTTTTCTCACAGAACATAAGTGCATAATCCCGTATTTTTGTTGAATAGTCTAAAATCTCTCTTGCTTTAGGCATATAATCCAAGAAATTACGGCTACATAACAAGATAACTTTAGATTTTGCTCGCGAGGTTAAGACATTGAAACGATTCAAATTATAAATGAATTCTTCTTCTGCAGCTAATTGATCAATATCCGAAATGCCCATTGTTGCGATTATCAAATCTCTGTCAGAACCTTGGAATTTCTCGACTGATACAATAGCTTTCTTTAGTTCATACATCAACTCATCACTGCTAAGTTGGCAATTTGAATCGATACTTAACCTTTCGAATATATGCCTAATTATTAATCTTCCATGGGCATTATGTGGAGCAACAATTCCCACTCTATTCCTCCAAAAATCCTTTTGTTCTTCTTTAGTTTTGAGCTTATTCATTTGATAAAAACCTAGAATAAGTTCTACAGTCATGCTCGCTTCAAATTCGCTGACAGTCATATCAAAATAACTATCATGAATTAGTGTACTAACGATTTTTTTAGGATCAAGAACCTCTTTTAACCAATTTTGTGTAATGTTCGATATCTTACCATCAATGGTTTTCTTAGCATTTGCTGAACAAGCTATGAGTTTTTCATAAAGATTTAATCTTGAGGTGTATTCAACAATTACCTCATGAGAACGATAATTTATTTGTAATTGTTTAGTTGGCAAGCTATGAATATTGGAATAATAATCAAACAAACTGCCAAGGACATCTTCCAATTTGTTAGGTGGTTGTATTCCTTTAACGGGTGGCAATTGATTATTATCTCCAACAATGACTACTTTGGTTAAACGTTCAGCTTGTAGAGATTCTTTTGGTTTCATAGTAGATACTAGCTCACCTAAATCACCTGAATACTCTTCTAGAGGAGTATTCTTCTCGTCAACAAATGAAACTGTTAGATTATGAATAAACTGTAAACATGATAGAAAATGATCAGTTGGGTATTGTGAAGCTTCATCGACTATAATTAAGTCAAAAATGAAATCAATAGCTTGACCTTTTGTAATGGCATTCCTGTTTAAATCATACAAATGGTATAATTGATGTGCGTTGCTGAAGAGAATAAAACTATCATCTAAAGCAAGTTTTCCTTTATTCTTTTCTGTAGTGTATGATTTTCCATCCAATTTCCAAGCTGTACCACTTGTACGGTAAAAATCTAAGATATTATCATCATCTACTACAACATTAAAAGGTTCACGAGATTGTGAACGAACGAATACTTTTTGTATCTGGCTCGAAAAATTCGGTCGGTTCTTACTATCTCTCAAATCATGTAATTTATCGAGTAATACTTTGGCAGCAGGATATGAGAAAGTGGAGATTAATATCTTAATTGGTCGGTCTTTGTTCCTTGCCAAAAATTCCTCAACCAAGTTGGCGATTGTTTGTGACTTGCCTGTTCCCGGGGGACCAATAATTAAGGAAATGGTTGAATTTAAGGCAGTTAAAATAGCCTCTGTTTGGGAAGCATCTGGGGGGTAGGCAGAAGATAGGCGTAATTTATCATTTGTGTTTATTTTATTCTCTGGCAAGAATTCTGGTGCATACAGATAGATCTCCGAGAGTAAAAAGTCAGAATTATGAGGTTTGATTAGTTTATTCTTAAAATTGAAACCAAATCTCTCAGCAAGTTGATGCCCAAGCCATGAATTGCCAAGATTGTATCTTGTAAGCAAGCCAGTGCTATACCGGCAATTATAAAGCTTATTTGTCCAATTATCACTAGCGGTCGGGTAGAGGAACCATTCAGAGGATTCTTTTTCGAGAATTTCAGATGCTTCTTCGATATAATTCTTATAAACCGAGTCAGTCGTAATTTTATAATATCCTGAGTTTGGTGTAACTGGATCTACCCACTCCATACTTTCAACGATTATTTTCCAGTAAGGTATTCGTCCATCATCTCTCAGCTCATTAGGAACTAAGAGAACATGGTCTCCCTCAGAAATTTTCATGTTAGTAGATAAATTATGAAGCTCAAAAGTATAAGTATAAATAGATGCTCCTCGCGATGTGGAAGCTGTCGTAAAATTCAGATTATCTACTTTAGCAGCACATAATTTTCCAATGCTAAAATCAGGAAACATAGATCGGTAATAATCCGCTTCATAAAGATCCATAGAACCATTCAATTTGGAATAGATGTACCAAAAATTGGCTAACTGATGATAATCATCAGGTAACTCTTTCCAAGTTATTTCCGCACTTTCAGCTGGTTTAGCCTTTCGTGAGACTAACCAACCTGCAGAAGCCTGGAAAAAAGTTCGAAGTCTATTAAGTGAGAAGAGTTTGTTTCGAATTTGATTAGTTATAGCCACTCGTTTTTGCTCTTTTTTGTTAGTATCAAGTTCAGCTAAAAAATCATGCCAATTGGAATATTCCATATAGTTGAAATGAGGCATCCAGAAATTTTTGTTAGCTTTAATACCAAACAAAGTGTCAGCTAGTTCATGCCAAGTATAGTTAATTACTGAGTTAGGCATTCCAACAACCGATTCAGCAAAAGCTCTCAAATCAAAAATCTTCTTGTGTTGAAGGGGATTTTTAATGTCAGAATCTGATGGAGTTATTAATGAAATAACTCGTTCAAGTTTTGGCTTAATAGTTGCATCAGTTATTAATGCAAAAAGATTCCGCTCGATCATCTCCTCTAGGACAGTTAGTTGATCAGTAGTCCAATAAAAAATAGCGAATTGTGGTTTGGTGATGCGTTCTTCAGCATCAGGTTCGCTTGTTATAAAGCGTTCAATATAATAACTTAATGAAAAGATATTGTATAATAGCTCTACAAGATTCTTTGCTAGCTGAAATTCATTAGCATTATCTAATCCACCATTTACATAAGTATAAGTAAAATTTACCGTTGTTCTATCTTTATATTGTGGTTGTTCATGGGGTAAAATGATATCAGTGAAAGCGTTTTCATACATAGGATTAGCCCAGAGTTCAATAATGATTCTTGAAAGAACACCTAATTCTCGAATGTTTAGTTCCTTATTTAGTAATGTCTCAAGTTGGTCTTTGATAGTTGCTAGAGAAGTTTTGTTAATCAAATGGTCTTTCCAAATAACCCACCAACCATCAAAACGATCCTTATAGCCACTTTTAGAATTAGGTGATACACTCATAACTAGATTCAAGCCAATTGTATAGATTCTTTCAGTGGTAGGATCATATTCATTATCAAAGATAAGAATAATATCAGTAAATTTCGGAATGGATAATGAATAAACTTCACCATAATTGGGATAGTAGGGGTTTTGAGTGATAATGGCTTGTGATCGCATTTTTAACAACGGTAATTGAGGATATAATGGATTAGGTGTAGCTTGTATTGTGAAAGAAGCTAGATCTTTAGAAACGGAACCAATATCAAGCAAGTTTCGTTCGCGAAATTGCTCTCTAATTGCTCGGGAAGTGTTGGGAAGTAATCGAATATCCCATTTCTCAGGTGGTCTGTTACCAAAACCAAGTAAGGATTTACAATCTTCAACAAAATTGCAACGACCACAAGCAGGATTAATATTCACATCTAAGCAGTCTATTTGACTGATATCCAATGGTCGTTTCTGTTCAAAGGAGATAATTGTTTTAGCTAATTTATCGAAAATTCTGTAAGTGTTTTGCCAATCAAGCTCTACAGTATAAGAAAAAATCTCATGGAAGGAATTAACAAAGAAGTTTTCAACATTGGGTAAAATACCATTAGCAGACATGCAAACGAAATATTTCGAATCAAGTTTGTTCTCTACTAGAAAATGGCTTAAAGTTAAAGCATAGTAGATAATTTCGATGAAATGCTTCTTACCAACATTCATCTCATTGGTAGATTTAATATCAATAATATTAATAGCAATCCTACTTGCAAGTTCTGATTGATCAAGCTGTCGAATTTCACCTGTATACAATATTTCGTAATAAGTGGATTTAGGATTGTATTCTAACTGTTGAAGAATCAATATATCAGGTCTATTCTCAGATCGGTCAATAGTAGAAGTGGCAGGTATTAGCAAAATTTCTTCAAGAAACTGGTCAGTTACCTTGAATTGGTGTTCAAGTAAGCAAGCTTGTGAAATTTTCTGAGCGGAAAAATCATTGTATAATTGGTTTAGGAGTTGAAAGGTTAAACTAACAGGTGTAATTTCACCAATGGAGGATGATTTACAGAAAAGATTGGGTATTCTTTTGAGATTGGAATAAATAACTTGTTCATATCCTTTACCAATATCCAAAGCCAATTGAGAACTTTTTTTGCGTCGATTGCTTGGGATGATTTGATAACCAGGAACTATCCAATCAGGATCATCAACACCTAGATTGATATATAACTGCCTTTCACAGTCAAATTCTGAGAATTGTGACAGAATGTTCTTATCTAGCTTTCCCATTTCATTCCACTTCAAACAACTTTCTTCTCCTTTCTTTTAAATAATTTGAAATAGACATTTATTGCTTTTTATTGATACTTTCGCAAAAAGAAACCATTGAAGAATTAGCAAGATATGAATATGAGAAGGAAACGATAGACTATCAACAACAAAGAAAAATATGAAAGAAAATTAGAAAAAATAAGCTTGCTTATTAATTATCAAAGTTGTTTTCTAAAATTGATTTCAACAAGCTTGGATTACGATACCAATATCTTGTATAATAGTAAATGTTGATATCGTAATGAATTAATTCATAGAAATCTTTTCGTAAAACAGTTTCATAGGACCATTTAAGAAAATCAAATTTCGTATTAATATCAAAATGACTCCACCATTGAAGATGGATCATATCAATTTTTAAATCAATTATTTGATCCAATAACTCGAAGAATTTATCTATACAATTTTTTCTCATAAATAAAGGACTAATTTCATCTTTTTCTAAAGTGTTTTTTAATAAATCAAATATTCCAACTATCTGTGTCATTTACTTAACACTATAAAATAATTCATTCAATTCGATTTCTTTATTGTTTATTTTATATTGTTCATCTCTTATTTCGCTAAAATTAATATATATACTATTCAAATCTAAACATTCAATAAGCAAATTCTTTTGTTGTTCAATGGATAATTTTCCGAGGGCTTCTAAATTTTCATCAAATAGTGTGGGATTAACTCGATAACTCAAAAAAGCTTGTTCTTTCATTTCCTCCCAAATTTTTAAAATTGTTGTTGAATCTTTAGCTTTTTCGATTTTTTTGATAAAGTATTCATTAAGTTCTTTTAATTCACAATAAATAAAGCTTCCTCCACCTTTCCAATCCACTTCCTTTGATATGCCAGATGTATCGCAATCAACGATAACCTCCATTAATCTCCCTTCTGATTCAGATTTTCCAATTACATTTTTCAATCTATTAACCGCACTATTTTCACCATAATCTAATTGTTCAATACCAATATATTGCCTTCCTAATTTATGAGAAACAGCACAAGTAGTTCCGGATCCAAGGAAAAAATCCAGAACTAAGTCATTCTCTTCAGTTGATAATTCAATGATTCTTTTAAGTAGTTTCTCAGGTTTTTTGGCATTTTTGAAAATAACTTTTCCCTCATTTTGTATTCCTTCCCAAGCTATATCATCCCAAAAATCTGTCAATAAAATTGTAGGAGTTAATTCACCATCAACCATTCCCAATTTATTAGAATAGAAGGCAAATAATCCCCCATTTTTTATATAGAAATCACTGAAGTTTTCTCTTTCATGATGGAATATTTTATCTTTCTCTTTTTTAGATTTATCAATTAATTCTTTAAGAACTCCAGCAGCTTTATGAGGATCACATAGTCTTATAACTCTTTTAGCATTATCTTTTGCAAAATCAGCCATCATCTGTTCTAATACTATTTTATAACTATCACCGAATTTTTCTTTTACTCCTCTCCAATCATTTACACCCATTTTTTTGTAAAGGATCTCCTTTATATCCACAAGTTCCCATTTATCTACATCTTTCTCGAAATTCTTAATATAATAACGATAATTCTCATCGTAACTGCCAGCAACATACATTTTCTTGAAATTAAATTGTGGTTTATTTTTAGTATAAAATAAGATATATTCTGTTAAGAAATCCATTAAATTCAAGTTACTCATACGAAGTAATCTTTCTAATAATTGGATCTCTATTCCTCGTATACCATTTTCAATATCACTTATTGTATTATGAAATACGCCTAACTTTTTTGAAATCTGCCGTAGTCCTAGTGTTCCACGCAATCTAATAATTTGATCAGCAAGTCCTAAAACATATGATGTTGACAGAAGGCTAAAATTAAAATAACCATTAATAAGATTACTAATTTTAATGTCAGAAAAAATTTTGGCTTGTCTCGATATAGTTGTAGCTAATTGATTGAATTCTTTGCTTTTTTCAGGATGCAAACTAATTAACAGTGTTATTAATTTCGAATGATATTTATTTGGGATATAGATAGTAAATGTTCCGTCATCTCGAGCATTTAATTTGGTTACAATTTCATTTTCAATTAAATAGGTTTGAAAGTCTTGTGTAAATGGTTTTGACGAACTGCTAAAAGTCGCTTGTTTACTCTTATAGCTTCCATCTGCATCCATTACTCCAGACCAATAATAGGAACGAAACGGTTCCTTTTTGAAAAGGAGTGGCTCTGTTAGACTAGCATATTTTTTCGTTCCAATAGGATGATCAGTAAGAAAAGAAAACAACCTTACCACCCAGAGGTTCGTTATCACTAGTTCCGGACTATTAGGTGTTTTATAGACGATGTTTCCTGTTTGAGCAAAATACTCTTCGAACATTCCTTTCAGTTGTTCGATGTTTTTAATGGAATAATCAACTATCCGTACAGCATATTTTTGGAGATTACCGTCACCGTTGATCATCCCTGCAAGATACGCGAGCTCTTTCGTTAATTCAGTAGGCATCTTGAACGGTTCACCTCGTGCACTAGTGAAGTGAAGAAAGGGTGTTATATACAAGGTTTGAAGATTTGGCTCGAGTTCGAAGCAGCAACGTAAAATAGGAAATGGCAAGGTTCCTCGTGCTAAATAATGTAAAATATCCTCCTTCCACTCAAGTATAGACTTGTTGATCGACTTGTAGAAATAATCTCGAGTAACTTCTGAGAGTAAAAGTATTTTATCCACTATTAATTTTTGAGTAGGTTCATCGAGTACTAGAAAGGGAAATCGTGCCATGACCCGGTCAGAAGAGGTCGTTTTCACAAAATCGTTTTTACGGACCATTATAGGATAAAGATTGAACAAGTTCTTACCTGAAACAAATATCTCATTTCTCCGATTTAGTCGGATTAGTTCATTAGCATTTATCCATTGATTTACTACTAATGGTTCTAAATCAAATAATAATGGATCGTTCGTCCAGGTAAGTGGCTTTGACACAATACTTCTCTCATATTAGGTAGTTCTATTATTGTACTACTATTTTTCTTTCTTAAAGACATCTTAGAAAAGCTATAAAATTGACTATTTTTTAATAAATTTCAAGGTAAAAATCAAGAGATGTTAGATAGAACAAATAAAATTTCATAGCTAGTTAGGAAAAAATAAGGTAAAAAAGAAAAGATCATGTTTTCTTTTCTTCTAAAAATATTGGAACAATTTCATCTATTGTTAGTTTCTTCTGACAAGTAGGGCAAGTACCTTTGATTTTTAGCCACTCTTGTAAATGAGAGAGATGTCCTTTTGACTCGCAGAATTTACAAGTGCCTGTTTCTTCACCAAAAGAGATTGGTAGCTTACAAACGTTACATTTCAGAATTTCTTTTCCACAGCTGGAACATTTGGTGTTTTCTTTCTCAATAGGCATTCCACAATTATAGCAGATATAGCTCTTCGTTCTTGATGAGACTGTTAGGGAATATCGTTCTTTACCATCTTTCTTTACAAATACTTGCTCAAGTGGGAAAAATTCTCCTGATAAATCATCATTTTTTACGATTTCCTTGAGAGCTTCTTCATAAAAATCACTGGTAATATCCCATTTTAATTGAGGTGTTTTAATTTGGGGCGTTCTATTTTGAGGTGTTTTAAAATTTCTCCTTAGGAAGGTTACTTCTTCACTTATTGTTGGAGAAGCTAACTCCATAATTCGAGATAATGGAACTTGTATATTTGGTTGAAATTTGTTTAACAAATCATACACTACATTGTATACAAATTCTTTTAGCAATGACTCTTGCTCATAATTAATATCAGGAGCAATATTTGCTAGTGCATCTAATGCAATTATTCGTAATAATTCTATTTTACTTTCACGTATTAAATTCCTTACTATTTGTAGCCAATCTTTTTCAAGCTGTTCTTTAGAAATGTATTTTGGTCTCTTTGCACATTTACTTATCATATTAGTTGCAATTAGTCTTTGATATTTCTCTGGTGATTGCAGCATTTCCAAAAGAGCTTTTTTCAACTCTTCATAGGTATCAGGGAAATCTAATAATTTCTCTCCTACTTTAGAACTAATACTTTCTTCTTCAATTCCTAACTTGAATATCTCCAAAAGTTCGGGAAAGGTTTTTGGTAAATAACCTAAATTATTTAAAGTTAGTAAGATTATCTTTTTAATCTGAACATCTTTTTCTTCCCATAAAATTTCATATAATTTAGGTATGTAAGGTTCGATTACTTGTTTTAATTCTGAAGTACTTCTTTTTCCGAATACTTGATAAAATGCGTCAATTGCCTTATTCCTTTTTTGTATATCAGTATGATTAAGGTCTTCGCCAACAATCTCTATTAAACTTTTTAATTGATTTTGATCTAACATAAATAATCCCTTTTAGTTAAAACTTTATTATTATGTCAAAGAAGTTAAACTTTTTTCTATAAATTGAACATCTAAAAATTATTGATTTAGAATTAGATCATCACTTCTGATAATCTTCATATTTTATCATAATCTATACTTATTCATTTTTGGAGATAATTAATGTATTACTATCTTTGTAAATGAGTGTTACTTCATCTCCCTCTTTTAGTCCTAGATTTTCAATAAAGAGTTTAGGTATTGTTATTTTATATGTTCCAGCATTATAAGTAATCTTTCTTTTAACGGTGAAATTATCTGACATTTTTTCTCACAAATCAATATTCAAGCTAACATATTATAAAAATATTGTTTCAAAAAGGTTTAAATAATGATAAAACAATACTATTACAATAATATAACAATATGGTTGATTGATAATGATACAGCAATTTAATCGTTTAACAGTTAAAGCACAATTATGGTGGGGAAAACCGTTGAATGGAACAAACGGGAATAAGTCTTACCTGATGAGAGGAGGAGAAGTACCCTACAAGTATGAGGGACGAGCAACTGTTCAAGCAGGAGAATTAGAGGGATTCATAGAAGAAAACAAAGAACATATTATAGAGGATTTAGAAAAACTTCGGAAAAAAGCAGCTGGAAAAGCACCCAGTGCAAGTATGCATGTAACAACATTAGTAGAAGCCAAAGGTGTTTCGAGAATGATCAAAGGGATTAGAGGAGCAATAAGGCATCGAATTATGAAGATCCTACTTAGTAAAGATATAGAATACTGTTCACCTTCACAAAAAGAACAATTCCAAGGAACAAAGGAGCCAACCTTACTTCCAGGGGAACACCTTATGGATGAATGCAAGGATAATCCTTGTCCAATAAAACAATTGTTTGGTACCTGGAATAAAGAGTCAACTATTAGAGTTTGGAGCGATGTAATTGTAGAAACAGACAAACCATTAGAAAAGATCTACCAGCAAAGAGGTTTATCGTTTGCGTATGTTTCTATGGAAGAAAGACATGTTGAGAGAAGGGATAGAAAGACCTTACAGAATTTTGTTGAACAATACCTTAGCGGAGAGTTTCAATTCTATATTGAATACAACAAAGAATTACCAGACTGGTTAATAGGATTACTTTTGGAAGGAATTCTAGCAGTGGATAGTTTGGGGAATGGTAGAAATGCAGGATATGGTCGAGTGGAAATTAAAGACATTGCTTTTGAGCAAATAACTCTAGAAAGAAAATTAGGTGACGAAACTAACGGGAAGATAACCATCATTGAAGATGAAAAGATCAGTAATCAAAATGATAAATTAAAGGAGTGTTTAGCAGCTTGGAACAAATACAGCAAATAGAAAAGAAGATAATTACTCTTATCGGACAATTAGAAACACCTATTATTACAGCTAAACCCTTTCTTCAAAAGAAAAAATGCTGGATAAAAATTGTTAGCGATCCTATTACTGAAAAAAGTCCACGATATAACTCTATTGGGAAACTAGTGAAAGGAGAAAAGAAGGCACCAAATATACTAAATGGCTATCAAGGCTTTGTGAAAATAACTTCTGTTAGTGAGTCAATTATAGCACTAAAAAAACGTATTGAATATTTCATGCAACAACGATTTTTAGGTCAATATACAAATGAAGGACATGGTAGGATAGCTTGGAAGTTGTGTTCTATTACAGACTATCAACCAATTGTAAACTCTAAACGAAAAAAACTTAGAATTAGGAAAGGTCTAGGATGTAATTATCCCAAACCACTACAACGAGCATTGATTGCACTAATGCTCCATGATTTTGTTCAAACAGAATTACATCCAAGTAAAATCTATCAACAAATAACTATCGAAGATGAAGAATTAAGAGAAGCTTGTCTAAATCATCATAATAAGAAAATGAATGGGAATTCATTAGTTTCAATTATTAAACGATACGATAGTCTTGCTTCATGGATAACAAGAAAAAAGCCTTTCAAATCACTTGCAAGATATGACTTTGTAAATGGCGAAATAGATTTTAAGCAGTTAGTAGAAGATATAGAAGATAGAAGTACCTCTGCTTACAAATTATATAGCTTTATATACCAATCTGACGATTTAAAACGCATAGTGGAAGCATTAGATTATAAAAAAAGTTCATTAAGAACACATTTATTATTAATGGTGAACCTAGCTATAAATGAATACTATATGGGAATATTAAAAATAGTGAAAGATAAAATAATTATAAATGGAAACTCAGAATCGGTAAGGAAAAAGAAGAGTCTTGATCATACCAAAGATGCCTGAGTTGCATCTACAATTCCTTTCATGAGCAATGCTGACCAAGAGAGTTCGACCAACTCAAGGAAAAGGAAGGCTAGGAACATAGGAAGGAAAAAACCAAAAAAATTTCAAAACAAGTTGTTTGTTAAAAAAAAGGTAGGTAATCTCCGCATGCCCAAAATCAAGAACTGGCTCTTTGGCAAACCCGAGCCCAAAGACACCGAAAGTATTGCTAAAATTCGTCGAGTCATTAACAAGTATACTTTGCAGTCTCGACGTCTCACCCAACAAGCTGATGAACAGAAAGACCTTGCCAAG
>Ga0307379_10004594_pt1 | contig 19646 bp, 20 predicted proteins | sample UN2MG_FD_202237 | JGI IMG/M metagenome (GOLD analysis project Ga0307379, IMG submission 202237) | Soil microbial communities from Risofladan, Vaasa, Finland - UN-2 | ecosystem: Environmental > Terrestrial > Soil > Coastal area > Acid sulfate soil | place: Finland: Risofladan, Vaasa | collected... | reverse complement strand
CGATTTCCCACATCGGCTCTTTGGAGGGAAAAAGCTTTGCTTTTTCCCCTCCAACGTTCGCTTCGCTCCCTGCCCCCCTTCTCGGACTGTGTCCTCCGACCAAGGGGGCCATCCCCCTTGGAACCCCCGCTGCTTTGCTTCGCAAACCAGCAAATCTGGCTCGATTCGCTCCTCGCTCTCCTCTTCGAGGAACCCTGCCCGCCGACCTTTTCCCGGAACGTCGACCTTATTCGGGCCCCTCCTGATTGGCCAGGAGGGGAAGGGGTGGTTAATGAGATTCAAGCAAAATCTTGGGGACGTTTCGGATTGACTTCTCACCATACATCCCTCCCCTTGGAAAAAAGAAGAAATGGGAGGGAGCTTCCTCGCTGGGGAAGCGAGCGGGTTGACGAACCCAAGCCCAAGCTGCTCTAGCCTGATCTATTCACAAATAATGCGAAAAATAACTCCCTCCCCTGGCGGGAGGTCGACAAGCTACCCTCCTCTTCTCTCCCCCCGAGTTGGGGGGAGATTAAAGGAAGGGGAGGGGGGTATCTTTTTGCAATCACCCTCTCCCCGACCCTCTCCCGTCCAGGGAGAGGGAATTTTTTACTCTTCATTTCATGAATAATCCAGGCTAGTTGACGCCGGGGAGAGATTTCCGCTACAATCTCCTCAGCTTCGATGACCGACAAGAAAATCCTGATCGTGGACTATGACAACGCAAGCCTGGACCTTCTCTCCGGCATTTTCGAACCTTATCGCTTCCAGATCGTCCGGGCGACCGACGGCCAGTCGGCCTATGAGAAATTCAAAGAAGAAAAACCCGACATCGTTATTCTCGAGGCCATCCTGCCAAAGATCCACGGGTTCGACCTGACCAAAAGAATATCCGAGGAAACCCACGGCCGGGTTCCGGTCATCATCGTCACCGGCCTCTACCGGGGGCCGCAATACCGGATGGAAGCCCTGTCCACCTTCGGCGCGGCCGATTATCTGGAGAAGCCGGTGGACAAGGAAAAGCTCCTGCGATCGGTTATGAACCTGCTCCACGAGGAAGAGGAGATCGAGGAGGACCTGCCCGGTTCCGACCAGGTCATCGACGCGCTTTCCCGCCGTATCAATACTCAGGTCCTGGAACAGGAACCGAAAAAGGAGTAATGTCCGGCCGACCCGGGCCGATATCCCGAAGACCGATGATCTGAGCCGAGACGATGGAAAATCCATGGACACGCTGCAACAACTGTCAGCGCATCCTTTATAAACAGGATATCCTGGAGAACAAATACGTCTGTCCTTCCTGCAATTTCCATTTCCGGCTCGGGGCGCCCGAGCGGCTGGAGATTCTTTTCGACGAGGGGCGGTATGAACTCCTGGACGAGGGCATTTTTCCTCTGGATGCCCTCCAGTTCGAGGATACCCGGAAGTACATTGTTCGCCTGGAGGAGAGCCAGAAGAAAACCGGGTTGGCCGAGGCCGTGCTGAACGCCCGGGGAACGATCGATGGGATCGAGACGATCGTCTCGGCCATGGATTTTTCCTTCATGGGGGGGAGCATGGGCTCGGTGGTCGGCGAGAAGATCACCCGGGCGATCGAGCGGGCGACCACGGAGAAACTCCCTTTGATCATCATCTCAACCTCGGGCGGGGCCCGGATGCAGGAAGGCGCCCTGTCTCTGATGCAGCTGATGAAGACCAGCGCCGCCCTGGCCCGTCTGGGGCAGGCCCGGCTCCCCTATATTTCGGTCCTGGTCGACCCGACGACGGGCGGCACGACGGCGAGTTACGCCATGCTCGGGGATATCAACATCGGCGAGCCCAACGCCCTGATCGGGTTCGCCGGCCCGCGGGTCATCGAGCAGACCATCAAAGAAAAGCTCCCCAAGGGGTTCCAGCGCTCGGAATTCCTGCTCCAGCACGGCCTTCTGGATGATGTCGTCGAAAGAAAGGCCCTCCGTAATTACATCGTCCGGGCCCTCCGCTTCTTCCTCAACAGGCATCCATGAACTATGGACCATGCCAAAGATACCTCCAGGAGATCCTCGACTCCGGGGTCAAGTTCGGCCTAGATAACGTCCGCACCGTCCTCACCGCGCTCGGCCAGCCCCAGCTGGCTTATCCGGCGATCCTGGTGGCCGGCACCAACGGAAAAGGCTCGGTCTGCGCTATGCTGACCACAGCGCTCTCCCGGCAGGGATTCCGGGCCGGGCTGTACACCTCGCCCCACCTGGTCAGGGTCGAGGAGAGGATCAGGATCGGAGAAACGCCCATCTCCAGGCGCGTTTTCTGCCGCCTGCTCGGCCGTCTGAAGGCCGTGATCAGGGGTCTCATCGACGCCGGCAAACTGGCCGCCTCGCCGACCTATTTCGAAATCCTGACGCTCCTGGCCTTTCTCTATTTTCAAGAAAGAAAGATAGATATCGCCGTTCTCGAAGTGGGCATGGGCGGGCGGCTGGATGCCACCAACGTTGTGACGCCTCTTGTTTCGGTCATCACCACGGTGGACGATGATCATCAGGAGTTCCTCGGCCGGACCCGCCGTGAGATCGCCTCCGAGAAGGCCGGAATCATCAAGCCGGGCGTGCCTGTCGTCTGTGGTGTGGTCCGGGGAGCAGTGCGCGGGGTCATCCGGCGGAAAGCGCGGGAGCAAGGAGCGCCTTTCTATGGCGTCTTCGACGACCCCCGCGCCTTCCGATCGCAAAGAACGAAAAACGGCTTTCACTTCTCCTTCCATTGGGAAGGGGAGAAGTATATTTTTTCGCCCGCCCTTCTAGGAGAATATCAGGGGAGGAATGCAGCCGTGTCTATCGCCGCCTTGAGAGAGATCGGCCGGCGCTGGCGGCCGATCCAGAAACGGGTGATCGTCCAGAGCATCAGAAAAACGCGCTGGGAGGGGCGGCTGGAGTCCGTCCCCGGCCGTCCGCGCGTCGTCCTTGACGGAGCGCATAATGAATCGGGTGCCAGGGCGGTCGGTGCGTATGTCCGGGATTTCCTGCCGCGGCCGGTCACGCTCGTTTTCGGCATCATGAAGGACAAAAGCATCCGGAAAGTGGCCGGACTCCTTTTTCCCCTGGCCCGGACGATCATCCTGACGTCTGTCCCGATTGCCCGCGCCGCCAGCCCGGAGATGATCTTTTCTCTGGCTCCGGTTCAGGGGAAAAGAACCTTCTTGGAGCCCGACCCGAAAAAGGCTGTTAAGAAGGCGATCGAACTGACTCCCCTGCGGGGTTCTATTCTGATCACCGGATCCCTCTTTCTCGTGGGGGAAGTGAAAAAGCACTTCCCTTTCCGGCCGAAACGATAGATCCCTTTTTCTTGACGGCTTCGCTTCTCATTCCAGCTTTTCCCAAAACGAGGGGTTTGGGAGTTAATTTTTCTCGCCGGGAAAAATCAACGGACTTTGAAATCCGTACCCCGAGCTATTTGATTTTTACTGGAGAACATGGTAAATTTTTGCACTCATATTAGCGACAGAGCCGCTCCAACATGTTGTCTCTCGACGCCAATGTCATCGTCGTTTTTCTGATCGTTTGGGTCCTCCTTTTCGTCCTCTCCAGGCTTTTCTTCAACCCCGTCCGACGGATCAGGAACGAGCGGGAGAAGATGATCGGCGGCAACAAAGACGCCTATGAGCAGGCCGTCGCATCCTATGAGAGAAGCATCCAGCAGGTCGACCAGGCCATCAAACAGGCCAAGGCCGACGCCGAGGCCGCCCGGGCCTCGCTGGAGGCAGAAGCGGCGAAAGAGAAAAGCCGTCTGGTGGCCGAGATCAATGTCGAATGTCGCCATCGTGTTGAGCAGGCCAAGGCCGACCTGGACAAGCGCGTCCAGGAGCTCAAGACAAAGCTCGAGTCCGAGACCGCGGAGCTGGCGGAACGGATTGAAAAGAAGCTCTTGAACTGATGCCCGGGAAAAAGCTGACTTTCGCTCTCCTCCTCGTTCTCCTGCCGCTTGCCCTGGGCTTTTCTTCGGCCGAAGAAACCCATCGCTCGGCGCTCACCGACATCCTGGCTAAGACGGTCAATTTTATCATCCTCTTCGGCGGCCTGGGATTTCTCCTGGCCAAGCCGCTCCGGAAATTCCTGGAGGAAGCCGGGCTTGCCGTGGAGAAAACCATCCAGAAGATCCGGCGGGCCAGGAAGGACGCCGAACAAAAGCTCGAGGCGCTCAAGGAGCGGATGCAGGGGCTGGAGTCGGAGGCCCGGAAGATCAGGGAGGATGGCCGGGAAGCGGGGAAGGAGGATAAAAACCGTCTCCTGGCGCAGGCCCGACAGGAGGTCGATAGGATCAAATCCATGGCGGAAATGGAGATTAAGATGCATGCCCAGGCCGCCCAGGACGAGCTCAGGGAATATGCGGCTGAGCTGGCCGTCTCCCTGGCTAAGACGAACATAAAGCGGCGAATGACGCCGGAACTCCATGCCCGTCTGATCGATAACTCCATCCGGCAATTGGATAGCCTGTATGAAAAAGCTCATTCTGGTTAAAAGATACACCCAGGGATTGGTCGGCTCCCTCGGGGATGAAGCCGAATTCGCCGCCGTCTCCCGCGAGCTGGCCGATTTCCGGGAGCGGGTCTCCAGCCACGCTGCCCTGAAGGACATCCTGGCCAGTCCGTTCGTGGCCGCCCGGAAGAAGACCCAGCTCATCCAGGACATCCTGGCCGTGTTGGATCTCCAGGGAAAAACCAGGCGGTTCGTTCTCCTCCTCCTCGAAAACAGCCGGCTGGGTCTTCTGGGGGACATCCTGGAAGAACTCCCGGCGCTCTGGCACGAGCACCGGGGTGTCACCACGTTCGAGGTCAGTTCGGTCGTTTCGTTGGGCGAGGGCCAGAAAAAGAAACTCCAGGAGAAGCTTGAGCGCCTGGAAGGCCGTCCGGTCTTCCTCCGCTACTCGATCGCCCCCGGGCTCGTGGCCGGGTTTTCCTTGAAGAAAGGAAACCTTGTCTACGATGCTTCCATCAAAGGATATCTGGCGAAGATCAAAGAGAGAATCTCAGAAGGGTAGGACACGCTATGGACATCAAGGCCGATGAAATCACCAGGCTCATTCAACAGCAGATCGAAGGCTACGCGAGCGAGATCGATATCCGCGAAGTCGGGACGGTCACCTCGGTCGGAGACGGGATCGCCCGCATCCACGGCCTCGACCGGGTTATGTTCAATGAGCTGGTCGAGTTCCCGCGGGATCTTTTCGGCCTGGCCCTGAATCTCGAAGAGGAAAGCGTCGGCGTCGTCCTCCTGGGGGAGAGCCATCTGGTCAAGGAAGGAGACCTCGTCCGTCGAACCCACCGGATCATGCAGGTTCCCGGCGGCCCGGCTCTCATCGGTCGCGTCGTCAACCCGCTCGGACAACCCCTCGATGGCAAGGGACCGATCCAAGGCGAGGAGACCATGATCGTCGAACGTCTCGCCCCGGGAGTCGTCGATCGTCTTCCCGTCCGGGAACCCCTGCAGACGGGAATCAAGGCGATCGACGCCATGATCCCGATCGGCCGGGGCCAGCGCGAGCTCATCATCGGAGACCGTCAGACCGGGAAGACCGCGATCGCCATCGACACCATCATCAACCAGAAGGGCACGGGTGTCATCTGCATCTACGTGGCCATCGGTCAGAAGAATTCAACCGTCGCCTATATCATCAAAATCCTGGAGGATAACGGCGCCATGGATTACTCCATCGTCGTGGTCGCCTCGGCCAGCGACCCGTCGCCGCTTCAGTATCTGGCGCCCTACAGCGGCTGCGCCATGGGCGAATATTTCCGCGACCGGAAGGGCCATGCCCTGTTGATCTACGATGACCTGTCCAAGCACGCCGCCGCCTACCGGGAGATCTCCCTGCTGCTGCGGAGGCCGCCGGGACGAGAGGCCTACCCCGGGGACGTCTTCTACCTCCATTCCCGGCTCCTCGAGCGCGCGGCCAAGCTCAACGACGAGTTCGGCGGAGGCAGCCTGACCGCCCTGCCCATCATCGAGACCCAGGCGGGCGACGTCTCCGGATACATCCCGACCAATGTCATCTCCATCACCGACGGGCAGATCTACCTGGAACAGGAGCTGTTCAACGCCGGCGTCCGGCCGGCCATCAACGTCGGCATCTCGGTCTCGCGTGTCGGCGGGCACGCCCAGATCAAGGCCATGAAGCAGGTCGCGGGCAAGCTCCGCGGCGACCTTCAGCAGTACCGCGAGTTGCTGACCTTCGCCCAGTTCGGCACCGAGCTCGACCGCATCTCGCAGGCCCAGCTCGACCGCGGGATCAGGCTGAGCGAGGTTCTGAAGCAGGACCAGTACGCCCCCCTGGCCATTGAAAAGCAGGTTTTGATTATCTACGCCGGCAACCGCGGTTTCCTGGACGACCTCCCGGTGAACCGGATCCGGGAATACGAAGGCAAGCTTTACGCCCACATCGAAAAGGAGCATCCGGATATCCTCCGCACGATCGCCGAGAAGAAATCGATCGACGGCGCCCTGGACGAAGCCATCGCCGCGGCGATCCAGGAATTCAACGCCCAGTTCAAGGAAGGGTTGACGGAGGACGTCCGGGAAAAAGAAGCCAAAAAGAGCCCGGAAGACCGGGGAGAAAAAGAGGGGCAAGAAGATAAAGAGGGCGAGAAAGACCAAAAGGAGAGGGGACAAAAAGAAGGAAAGCCGGAAAAAGAAAAGAAGCCGGAAAAAGAAAAGAAGCCGGAAAAAGAAAAGAAGCCGGAAAAAGAAAAGAAGCCGGAAAAAGAAAAGAAGCCGGAAAAAGAAAAAAAGCCGGAAAAAGAAAAGAAGTTAGAAAAAGAGAAGAAGCCAAAAAAAGGAAAGAAATCGGATAAAGAAAAATAACCATGCCGTCCCTCATCGACCTGCGAAGCCGCATCAAGAGCGTCAGCAACACCCGCCAGATCACCCGGGCCATGAAGACCGTCTCGACGGCCAAGTTCAAAAAGGCCCAGCGGTCCGTCCTGGAGGGCCGGCCGAACTGGCACAACCTGCCCGGCCTTTTGGAAAGGGTCTCATCTTGGGCGGGCCGCCAGGTATCCCCCCTCCTCGAACAGAGGGAGGAAAGAAAGATCGACGCCCTGATCATCACTTCGGACAAGGGGCTCTGCGGGGCTTTCAACTCCAACCTGTTGGCCAGGGCCGGCGAGTTCCTGGAAACAAAGGCCCAGCAGGCAGAGGTCAGCCTCGCCCTGGTGGGGAAAAAAGCCGTCCATTTTTTCAGGAAATCGCGCTTTCCCGTCCTTTATGCCTACGCCGGCAAGCTGGATAAACTCTCGCTCGACGATCTCAAGGAAATCGCCCGTCACCTCATGCGCCGGTATGTCTTCGCCCAGACTGACGCGGTCTATATGGTCTATAACGAGTTCAAATCGATCCTGGCGCCGCGGATCACCGTCACCAGGATCCTCCCGGTCCCCGAACCGGAGGATGAAGAAACGACGGCACTTCTGACTCCCGATTGGGAGCCGGAGGCGGAACGGCTGCTCGGGTCTCTCCTGCCCCTCTATGTGGAAACACAGGTGGCCCACGGCTTCTTCGAGTCCCTGGCGGCCGAACAGGCGGCCCGAATGATGGCCATGGAAAACGCCACCAGGAACGCCGGGGAGCTGATCAACGATTTGACCCTCGTTATGAATAAGTTCCGGCAGTCCTCGATCACCAAGGAATTGCTGGAGATCATGACGGCCGTAGAAGCCCTGGCCAAATAGGAGAGAATCCCATGACCAAAGAGACCAAGAAAGAGCGGATCGGCCGGGTGGTCCAGGTCATCGGTCCCGTGGTGGACGTCGAGTTCAAGGACATGGAGCTGCCGGAAATCTACAATGCCCTCCGCATCACCAGCGAAGGGTTCGAGACGCCGATGCCCGTGGATATCATTGTCGAGGTGGAACAGCACATCGGCGAGGACAAGGTGCGTTGCATCGCCATGCACCCGACCGACGGCCTGGCCCGGGGCATGAAGGCCGTCGACCTCGAGGGTCCGATCGAAGTGCCCGTAGGGGAAGCGACGCTGGGCCGGGTGATGAACGTTATCGGCGAGCCCGTGGACCATCTGGGGCCAATCGAGTCCAAGAAAAAATATCCCATCCACCGCATGCCACCGCCGCTCGAGGACCAGAACACCAAGTTGGAAATGTTCGAGACCGGGATCAAGGTCATCGACCTCATCCAGCCGTTCCTGAAGGGGGGCAAGATCGGCTTGTTCGGCGGCGCCGGCGTGGGCAAGACGGTTATTATCATGGAACTCATCCACAATGTGGCCATGAAACACGGTGGCTACTCGGTCTTCGCGGGCGTGGGGGAGCGAACAAGAGAAGGCAACGACCTTTGGCTGGAAATGAAGGAGTCGGGGGTCATCTCCAAGACCGCCCTGATCTACGGCCAGATGACAGAGCCGCCCGGCGCCCGCCTGCGGGTGGGGCTGACCGCCCTGTCTGTGGCCGAGTACTTCCGCGACGAGATGAACCAGGACATCCTCCTGTTCATTGACAACATCTTCCGATTTACCCAGGCCGGCTCCGAGGTCTCGGCATTGCTCGGGCGGATGCCCTCAGCGGTCGGCTACCAGCCCAACCTGGCGACCGAGCTGGGCGAGCTCGAAGAGCGGATCACCTCGACCAATAAGGGTTCGATCACTTCGGTCCAGGCCATCTATGTCCCGGCCGACGACTTCACCGACCCGGCACCGGCAACGACATTCTCCCACCTCGATGCCTCGACCAACCTCTCCCGGGCGCTGACCGAGATGGGCATCTATCCGGCCGTCGACCCGCTGTCGTCTTTTTCCAGGATTCTGGACCCCCGGGTCATCGGGGAAGAACATTACGGGGTGGCCCGGCGGGTCAAGGAAGTCCTCCAGAGATACAAAGACCTCCAGGATATCATCGCTATCCTGGGGATCGAAGAGCTCTCCGACGAAGATAAATTGATCGTCGCCCGGGCGCGCAAGATCCAGCGCTTCCTCTCCCAGCCGTTCCATGTCGCCGAGGAGTTCACCGGCCGGCCCGGGACGTACGTTCCCGTCGAAGAAACCATCCGCGGCTTCAGAGAAATCGTCGAAGGAAAACATGACGACAAGCCGGAGCAGGCGTTCTACATGGCCGGAACGATCGACGAGGTGGCCGCGCGGGCCCAGGAGCTGCAGGCTTCATGAGCCAAGGCCTGCCCTCCTCGCTCCATCTCCGGGTCATCACCCCGCGCAGCCTGATCGTCGATACGGAAGTCCAAGAAGTGACCATTCCGAGCCTGGAAGGATACCTGGGGATCCTCCCCGGGCATCGGCCCCTTTACACGGCCCTGGGCTCCGGAGAGCTGACTTATCGGGCATCCGGCAGGCGGGAATCCCTCTCAGTCCGGGGCGGCTATGCCGAGGTCGGCCCGGAGAGGGTGACCGCTTTCACCGAGTTGAGCGAGGATGAGAAGGACCAGCCCTGAGCCCGCTGAGGATGAGACCCTCGACACGTTTTACCATGGGCGTATCCTGGTCCTTCAGAAGAAGCGGGGCTACCGGTTTTCCCTGGACGCCCCGCTCCTGGCCGATTTCATCCGCACCCGCCCCACCGACAGCCTGCTCGAGCTCGGCGCCGGGAACGGCATCATCTCTCTGCTGTTGAGCCGGAAACCTTTCCGGCGGATCGTCTGCCTGGAGATCCAGCCCGGCCTGGCCGACCTGGCCCGCCGCAACATCGTCCTCAACCATCTCGAGAGCAAGGTCTCAGTCCTGGAGCAGGACCTGAGGACATATCGCAGCGGGGAGAAGTACGATATCGTTTTTTCCAACCCGCCGTACATCAAAAAGAAGGGCGGCCGGCTCAGCCCTTCCGGGGAAAAGTCCATCGCCAAACATGAGATTAAATGCGACATTTTTGATATAATGCGCGTCGCCGGAGAGGCCCTGGAAAGGGACGGCCGCGCCTGCGTCATCTATCCGGCCAAGAGAAAAGCCGATTTCGACCGGGCGCTGGAGGAGACCGGATTGAAAATGAAATTCCTGCGCTACGTCCAGCCGCGGAGCGGGGAGACCGCGCGCTGGTTCCTGGCCGAATGCCGCTTCGCCGTTTCTTCCGAGGAGATCCGGCCGCCGCTGTGCGTTTACGATGAGAGAGGCGAATACACGCCCGAGATGAAAGCGATCTTTGCAGGAGAGAGCCTTGGCCCGCATTCTGAGTAACCTCAGGGAACTCTACAAATGCCGCGTTCTCATCCAGAACCTGGTTGTGCGCGAGCTCAAGGCCCGCTACCGGGGCACCGTCCTCGGCTTCCTCTGGTCCTTTTTCAACCCGCTGCTCCTGATGATCGTCTACACGGCCGTTTTCGGCCTGATCATCAACCCCCGTGACCCGTCCTTCGAAAAGAGCCCCTTCGTCTATGCGCTCTATCTCTTTTGCGGCATCCTGCCCTGGCACTGGTTCGCCACGTCCTCCCTGGAGTCGGCCAACGTCCTGATGATCAACGGCAACCTGATCAAAAAGATCCTCTTTCCGGCCGAGGTCCTCCCTGTGGTCACCGTGACCAGCAACATGATCCATTTCTTTTTCGGGCTGCCCATCCTCCTTCTGTTCATCCTGATCATGGGGAGGCCGCTCACCCCCTACGCCTTGCTCCTGCCCGTCGTCGTTTTCGTCCAGTACATTTTCACCCTCGGCTTCAGCCTGATGATCTCGTCCCTGACCGTTCATTTTCGGGACATCAAGGATATCCTGTCCAACTGGCTGACCTTCTGGTTTTTCGCAACACCGATCATCTACGCGATGACCTTCGACAGCATCCAAAAGTCGAGCCCTCTTCGGCTTATGCTCAACCTCAACCCCATGACCCACATCATCCAGGGCTATCAGTTTTGCCTGTACTACAACAGCCTCTTCCACTGGAAACGCCTCGGCATAACCTTCATCGTTTCCCTGATCTTCTTCGTTGTCGGCTACATGATCTTCGACCGGCTGCGTGATTCCTTCGCCGAGGAGGTCTGAATGCAGCCCATCGAAGTCGACCACGTCTCCCGGATCTACCAGAAATATTCCGCCCGGCATCGCTTCCAGACGTTCAAGAGCGCCCTGGTCAAGGGCGACCTCTTCCGGGCGCTCCGCCCGGACGAATTGGTGACCGCCCTCGACGACGTCACGATCTTCGTGGAAAAGGGCCAGACCTTCGGAGTCATCGGAGAGAACGGTTCGGGGAAAAGTACCCTGCTCAAGCTCATCGCCGGGATCGCCAAACCCACCCAGGGGGAGGTCCGCACCCAGGGCAAAATCTCGGCCCTGATCGAGCTCGGTGCCGGCTTCCACCCCGAGATCACCGGCCGGGAGAACGTCTTCATCAACGGCATTATGCTGGGGCTGACCAAAAAAGAGATCACCGCTAAATTCGATGATATCGTCGAGTTCGCCGAGCTCGAGGAATTCATCGATGCGCCTGTCAAGACCTATTCCTCAGGCATGTATATGAGACTGGGGTTCGCCATCGCCATCAACGTCAACCCGGACATCCTGCTTATCGATGAAGTCCTGGCCGTCGGCGACGCCGCCTTCGTCCCCCGCTGCCTCGACCGGATCGACGATTTCCGGCGCCGCAAGAAGACGATCCTTTTCGTCAGCCATGACCTGAGTACGGTGGGGAAGATCTGCGACCGGGTGGCCTGGCTCAAGAACGGCCGGGTCCGGATGATCGGCGAGTCCAAGCGGGTCGTCGACGCCTATCTCCAGGACGTCGCCGAGAAACAGGAGCGCAGCTTCGAGAGGCGGCAGCAGGAGCCCTTTGTCGAGTCGAGCGACCAGGACAGGCGCCAGAATCGTTGGGGGAAGAGAGAGATCGAGATCACCCGCGTTGTCCTGAAAAACGCTCGGGGTGAGGTGGGGCACGTCTTCTCGCCGGAGGACGGAATGCTCATCGAGATGGATGTCGTCGCCCACGAGACGGCGGATGACTTTGCCTTCGGCATCGGGATTTTCAATTCCCAGGGCATCTGCTGTTACGGAACAAACACATTCCTTGAGGAATATGAACCGGTCTCTATTCAGGGAGAGGGAAAGATCATCTTCCGGATCGACAAGCTGAGCCTCGTCAACGGCACCTATTATCTGGATGTCGCCGTCCACAAAAGGGACGGCTATCCCTACGACTATCACCGTAACCTTTATTCTTTCCTGGTTTCGTCCACCCATAAAGACGTGGGGGTCGGCCTGCTCCTCCACACCTGGAGCTTCACGTCCGGGATCGGGATCAAACCTCCTCAGGATTAGACCGCATGCGGAAGACAGACAGGAAAGTCTTCGGCCTCGAAGAGCTCGTCCGGATCCGCCGCCGGCTCAAGCGTCAGGGAAAGAAGGTTGTCTTCACCAACGGCTGCTTCGATCTCCTCCACGCCGGGCATATCCGGCTCTTCCGCGAAGCCGCGAAGATGGGCGACGTCCTCATCGTCGCTCTCAACAGCGACGCTTCGGTCCGACGGTTCAAAGGCTCGGCCCGGCCGATCTTCCCGCTGCGGGAACGGTTCGAGATCTTGAGCGCCATCGGAGATATTGACTTCCTGGTTTCGTTTCCGGAAGCGACCCCCAGGAGGATTGTTGCCGCGCTCCTGCCCGACGTCCTGGTCAAAGGCGGCGACTGGGGCCCCGACGAGATCGTCGGACGGGCCGAGGTCGAAGGGGCCGGCGGGCGGGTCGCCCGGGTGCGTTTCGTCGAGGGGCATTCTAGTTCCTCGATCATCCGCCGGATCATCCGCTCGCAGGCGCGATAAAAAAAGCCCGCCCTTTTCTCCGTTATCCGGGAAAAAGACGGGCTAATCAGGCCTAAAAAGCAGTTTTAGATCGTACTCAGGATCGAGGTTGGCAGCCGCTTTTGCAGTGGCTGACGCGAGGAACCATGTGGCGTTTCATCTCAGGCTCCTTTCTGTTAGAATCTTTAGTAATTTTATAATATAAGTAGGAATTAGTCAATGCCGGAGTCCGGTAGACAAGACTCCCATGCCCGCCGGAAGCCTGACGCGAAGGGCCCTCCCTAATGGCTCGAGAAGTTCGCAATCTCCATTCAAGATTTGGGTTGTTTGGATGGTCTTTTGGCCCGGTTGACTCCGCACAGGTGGGGGCTCGGTTCGAGAAGGAACGGCGGGCCCTGGCAGTAATGGACTATCCCGGCATTGCTCATGTCTTTGATGCCGGGGCAACTGAGACGGGGCGGCCGTTTTTCGTGATGGAGTATGTTCGCGGAATTCCGATCGACGATTACTGCGACCTACACAAGCTGTCGATGCGGGAGAGACTGGACCTCTTCATTGAGCCGGATTTCGTGTCTCTCCGCGGAAACGTAAGATTCGAGACCCTCGCTGCGGGTTCGAAGAAACGATTCGAAATCGAATGACCTCAATTGAACGGACGTTTAAACACCTGTCGCGTCCTAACGGTATTCCCCTGCCCACAGGGCTTCCAAAAATGACTTGAAAGGAAGGATGGCAATCCCTTCCACGGTCCGCGGGCGTGGCTCCAGAGAAACGCAGAGGTACCGCCTGAGCATCTTCTCCTCGGCCAGTGCGCGGAGCGATTTCAGGTCCTGCGGCGAAACGTTTTCCTTGGATTTGACTTCCACGGCCGTGTGGTCGCCCAGGATAAAATCAACCTCGAAGCCAGATTTTGAGCGCCAGTAGCCGAGTGTCTCTCCGGACAGATAATCCGTAAAACTCAAGAGCTCATGCATGAGATAGGTTTCGAACGCCTCGCCGAATTCAGGCGTTCCCGGCCGGAATGTTCTTCCTTGGAGCGATGCCGCGACGCCCACGTCGAAGAAATAATACTTAGAGGAAGAGAATGGCTTTCTTTTTTTCGTCTTCCGCCACGCGGGAAGCTCGTGCAGAACAAGCGTATCCTTCAAGATCTCAAAATACTCGTAAACCGTCGTCCTGGCCACTTGGGCATCATTGGCCAAGTTGGTAAAATTCACGATGGTCGCGTTGCACTGCGCGGCGACTTTCAGGAACCGGCTGAATGCCGGCACGTTGCGCGCCGCTCCTTCGGAGACGATCTCCTGCTGCAGATAGGCGCCCGCATAGGCCTGGAGATCGGCCTGGGGTTCATCGGAAAAGTATATTGACGGCAGGAGGCCACGGGACATCGCCCGGGCCAGATCGAACTGGTCTCCGAGCTCTTTCCAGGTCAACGGGTGAAGATTTTTTATCCGGGCTCGTCCGCCAAGCAGATTGATGCCGCCGCGCCGGAGTTTGCGGGCGCTCGAGCCCGTTAATAGGAATCGCACCCCCCGGCTTTCAATCAAACGATGCGCCTCATTCAAGAGAAGAGGCAGACGCTGGATCTCGTCAATCACCACGATTGAATCTCCAGGTCTCAGTTCCTCCGCGACCCGGCCTGGATGCTGGCTGAGAGCTAGAAAGACCGAGGTATCAAGGAGGTCATAAACCTTCGCCTCCTTGAGAGAATGCTGAACGAGCGAAGTTTTTCCGGTCTGCCGTGGGCCGAAAAGGAAATGAGACCGTTTTGCGAGGAGGCTGGGAAGATCGAGCAGACGCGGAATCCAAACCGATGAACCATCCCATAATGTCGCCATGGTCGTCATATATCATGCCAAATGACGATAATCATGTCAAGCACTATGATCTTTTGTGGGGAAGACGCCGAAGAAGTGGAAGTGCGTATCATTTAGAGCTGGCGGTGAGTATTTTTCATGATTTTCTTCTTGTCCGCTATAAACGTCAGCTCCAAGCGGCCGATGATCAGGTCGATGACGTCATGCTCTATGAGGTAAGCCATGATCTGCATCGTGCTGCCGCATTGAGGACAGGGCGGCTGGATTGACCCTCGCGTGGGGCTGTGGTATAAGCAGCCATAAAACAGGGGAATACTGGGAGAGGAGTCCGGCATGAAAAAAATCGGCATTTTTCTTCTGAGCAGTCTTGGGCTCATCAACCCCAGTATTTTTGGCGCTATGAGCAAACACATTGTCGATTACCGCATCCAGGTGAAGCTCCAACCGGAAACGAAGGGACTCGCCGGCCGGGAGACGGTCACCTGGTTGAATGACTCTTTAGTCCCCGTCTCAGAGCTCCAGTTTCATCTCTATCTCAACGCCTTCAAGAACAACCGGTCCACCTTCATGAAGGAGAGCGGGGGAGCCCACCGGGGCTTCAAAGTCGATGAAAACGACTGGGGATATATCACGGTGAAGAACGTCCGCATCAGAGATGGAGAAGACCTGACTTCCCGGATGGAATTCATCCAGCCGGACGACGGGAATCCCGATGACCAGACGGTAATGCGGATTCCGCTGGCTGCCCCGGTCGGCCCGCAGGAGAGGATCGCGCTCGAGATCGAATTCGAGGCCAAGCTTCCCCGGGTCTTCGCCCGGTCAGGCTTCGCTGACGATTTCTACATGGCCGGTCAGTGGTTCCCCAAGCTCGGCGTCAACCAGGACGGAGTTTGGAACTGCCACCAGTATCATGAAAGCAGCGAATTTTTCGCCGACTATGGGGTCTTCGAGGTCGAAATCACGGTCCCGAAAGGATACGTGGTGGGAGCCACCGGGCAACGGACCAGCGAGCGTGATAACGGGGACGGCACGGCGAGCTACACCCATTACCAGGAGGATGTCCACGATTTCGCCTGGACCGCCTGCCCAGATTTCGTCGAGTTCCGCGAGCGGTTTTACCTGGAGGATCTTCCGGTCGATACCGAGATCATCCTGCTCGTTCATCGCCAACACCTCAACCAGAAGCCCCGCTTCCTGGATTCCCTGAAAAAGGGGCTCGAGTTCTACAGCCGCAACTACGGCCCGTATCCCTACCAGACGGTTACTCTGGTCGACCCTCCCATCAAGGCCATGGGCGCCGGGGGGATGGAATATCCCACCCTCTTCACCACCATGGCCGTCTGGTTTATGCCCAAAGGACTGCGTATGCCGGAGATGGTGACCATTCATGAGTTTGGGCATGGCTACTGGTACGGGATCGTAGGGTCGAACGAGTTCGAGGAGGCCTGGCTGGACGAAGGGATCAACTCTTACTCCGAGATGAAGGCCATGGACCGGTATTACGGCCATGATCGCTCGATGGTCGACCTGGGGCCGTTGAAAATCAGCGACGGGGATTACCATCGACTTCAGTTCATCCCGATTTTCGCCTGGGACCCGATCGTCAAGAACAGCTGGGAATTCGTCAGCGGGGGGAGCTACGGCTCGAACGTCTATTCCAAAGCCGCGCTCACTCTCAAAACCCTGGAGAATCACCTGGGTGAAGAGGTCATGGCCCGGATCATGCGGACCTATTATGAGAGATGGAAATTCCGGCACCCCACGACCGGGGATTTCATCGCCGTGGCCGAGGAGGTCAGCGGCCGGGACCTGGGCTGGTTCTTCGATCAGTTCCTCAAGACGGCGGGTTCGCTCGATTACGCGGTGTCGGGCATACGCTCCCGCGAAGAAGAAGAGCCGGCGGGATTCTACGGGGAAGAATTCCTTGCGCCCAAGCCCGATAAGAGCGGCCGGGACAAAGATCAGGATAAGGTCTACCGGAACGAAGTGGTGGTCCAGCGAAAAGGGGAGCTCTTTTTTCCGCAGGAGATTTTGGTGACCTTCGAGGACGGCGAAGAAATCCGGGAGATCTGGGACGGCCGGGACAGATGGAGGAGGTTTATCTACCGGCGCCCCGTCAAGCTCAAATCGGCCCGCCTGGATCCCGAAAACAAGATCCTCCTCGACGTCAACTTTTTCAACAATTCCAAGGTGCTGAAACCGGACCGTGCCTCCCCGCTGAAATACGCCCTGGGATTGGCGCTCAAGTTCCAAGAATTTCTCACCTGGCTTTCCTTTTGACGGAGGAAAAACCATGAAGATCCTGAAAAGCTATAGCCTGGGGATAAGACAAGCATCTTCGCAGGGGAAAATGGTCCTGGTTCTGTGGGTGTTCAGCCTGCTGTTCGCAGCCGTCGTGTATTTTGTGGGCGCCGGATACTTTGCCGGGGCTCTGGGCCAGAGCGAGCTTGCGGGAAACCTCCTCAAGCAATTCGACACCGGGCTTTTTCTGGAAATGTTGGTGCATAATCAAGCGCCCCTGGGGATGATCTTCAAAGTCATCGTTGTGCTGGCCTTCCTGTATTATTGGGTATCGATTTTCCTCACTGGAGGCATCCTCCACGTTCTGCTGTCTCCTAACGAATCCATGGGAAATGAGCCGCGGCGGCGACGGTTCGCGTCGGCATTTTTCCAGGGAGCCGGAAGATATTTCGGCCGTTTCTTCCGGCTGGAGGTCTATTCGCTCATCCTTTGGGTGGGATTCTTCTTCTTCCAGCTGGTTTTTAACCTTGCGGCTAAGCCTTTCACCTCGGATGGAACGAACGAAAAGATGCTGTATTATGTGTTCTGGGTCCGGGTGGGCCTCAGCCTGGCCCTTATCTTTCTTATCCGTATGATCCTGGACTACGCCCGGATCATCATCGTGCGGGCGGATACCGGCCGGGTGCTGCGCTCCCTGTGGGACTCTGTGCGGTTTGTCTTCAAGAGGTTGTTCAGGACCCTGGCCTTGTATTATATCCTACTCATCACGGGCGCACTCATATTCTTGGTCTATTGGGGGATCCACTCCCGGGTCTCCACCGGCTCCCTGGCTAAGATCTGGCTGGCCTTTTTCATCGGCCAGGTTTTCGTTATGAGCCGAGGCTGGCTCAAGATCGGCTTTCAGGCCGCCCAGATCACCTTCTACGACCGCGCTTGATCATCAGGGGCGCCGGGCGGCGTGGGCCTCGACCCACTTCCCGGCGATCCAGGCCCAGAGCTTCCGGTGGAATTCGAGGCTCGGGGGGCGGGCCTCCAGGTAGGCATTCAGATTGACCGGTTCCTTGTCCTCGGGGGTGAAGCGGACACGGACAGTCGGGTTATAAATGACTGAGGCCTCGGGGTGGAATTGCACACCGAGCACACAGGGAAACCGCCGGTGAGCGATGGCCTCGGCCACTTTGCCGTCGGTCGAAGTGGCGATGACCTCGAAGCCTTTGCCCAGTTTTTCGGCTTGCTGGTGATGCGCTGAGAAGACCAGGGGTGCCGCCTCAGGATCGAACCCGATCTCCCGGCAGAAATTTCCGCCCGCCGGGACAAACCGGATCGGATGGAAAAAGAACCCGCTGAATCTTTCCCAGGGGAAAAGGCGGGAGAACGGATTGGTGTGCCAGCCGTCCGGCCCCAGGGCGATGACATCCTCGAACGTGCCCAGGCCGTAGACCTCTGACCAGATATCCTGGCTGAGCGTTCCCCCCGTCCCTACGTTCAGGGTCTGGCCTCCCAGGCAGAAGCCGACGACGGGAAAATCGGGCCGCTGGTCGAGAAGGGGAGTGAAGGATTCGACTTGAAACCCGCCCAGGAGATGAAAGACGAACGACAGCTCCAGGTAGTGGCGATAGGGATCTTCGACTCGAGTCAGGAGGCTCGTTTTCTCTCCATAAAGGCCCGGCAGGATATCCGGGCCGCCGAAAAAGACGACCCCGTCCGCGGCCTCGAACAGCTTTCCGAATTCCGCCGTACACTCGTTTTTTCCAAAGAGAACCTCGGGGGAGAGAGGGGCGGAGACCGGATGAAAAGAGAACCAGTCGAGATGATTGACTCGGACGTAATCCTGAGCGCGTTTGTAGTCGGTCCGTTCCCTTTCATGATAGACGCCCAGGACGGTGAGGTTGGGGATGTTGATCAGGCCTTTTTCCCGGAGTGTCACCCAATCCCGGATCGTCCCGGCCGAAGGGTAAAGGGAAATCACCGTGATCTTTTCATCCTGAGGAGGCTGTTTTTCCGCAGGAAAGAGGCCGACCGCCAGGAGGATGCACAGGAGAGACGCGAGTGCGAGCCGATGGAAAATCTTCATGAATCTCGTTTCCTTTTCCTACTCAGACAAGGCTCATCAGTGCCCGGGAGACCGCGGCTTCGACGAGCGCCGTCTTATAGCCGTTCTCCTGAAGAGGCCGGGCTTCCTGGAGATCGGCCCGCAGAGCCTCCTTGATCAAGGCCTCGGTGAGCTTTCTATCTTTGAGCGAGGTCTCCGTTTTGGCCAGTCTCCAGGGGATGGGTGCGGCACCCCCCAGGATGATCCTCGGATCGCTCAGACCTTCGCCCGAAACAGTCCCTCTGACCGCGGCGGAAACCAGGGCGAAATCCCAAGTCTCCCTCTCCTTGAGCTTGATATAGGCGCTCTTTTCATTCTTTTTCGCCGGAGGAATTCTGACTTCGCGGACGAGCTCGTCCGCAGTCAGGACATTCTCCCGGCGGACGTTCTTCGAAGGGAGGGCATAGAAATTAGCCAGCGCCAGGCTTCTCTCTCCCCGCGGCGAGCTGATCGCGACCAGAGCATCCAGGGCGACGAGCATCGGCGCCAGGTCCGACGGGTAAACGATGTGGCAGATCCCGCCGCCGAAGATGGCATGGTATTTATTCTTGCCTTTAGCGGCGAAGCACTGGCTGCCACCTTTTTTCCGGCAGACCATTTGGGCATCCCGGTAGTACCAGCAGCGCGGTCTCTGGCAGAGGTTGCCGCCGACGGTCCCGACGTTGCGGAGCTGGGGTGTAGCGAGCAAGGAGGCGGCCGCGCTCAGGCCCGGATAATCCTGCCGGATCATGGCATCGGCCGCAAGATCTGCGATTGTCGTCAGGGCGCCGATGCGGACTCCATCCTTGTCCTTCTGGATTGAGGAAAAGCCCGGGATG
>Ga0307379_10004592_pt1 | contig 19652 bp, 18 predicted proteins | sample UN2MG_FD_202237 | JGI IMG/M metagenome (GOLD analysis project Ga0307379, IMG submission 202237) | Soil microbial communities from Risofladan, Vaasa, Finland - UN-2 | ecosystem: Environmental > Terrestrial > Soil > Coastal area > Acid sulfate soil | place: Finland: Risofladan, Vaasa | collected... | reverse complement strand
CATCAAAAGAATCGGTCGCCTTGACCAGTTGGTGGCTAAAGCAATCCTCGGTTTCAATCCGTAGCGTCTCCCCGGGATTTACATAGATAACTGGTTTGTTCGATGTTCCCATCGCGTAAATTACCTGATTCCGTAGTATCTTTTTCATGCTTTATGCTCCCTTCCTCTGGCTTTTAACCAAAGATTTTGTAAATTCTGTACTGAAATTTCATTTTTTCCAAGTAATCCCTCTGGTTTATATATTAAAACCAAAAGTATCATTATTGCCATCAAAATCTGAATCAATCCTATGAGAGGAGGGACTTGAAAGCCAAAGATATTGAATCCTTCCTGCACAGGCCGGACAAGGTGCGTAAAGGTGGTAATGATTCCGGCTCCAATGATGGCTCCCGAAATCGTGCCAAAACTCCCAATAACCAGCATTGCTATGATTTGAAAGACGAAAACAAGGCTAAATACTTCCGGGTGCATAGATCCTATGTAGTGAACCCACAATGGACCTGCCAATCCAACAATAAAGCTACCGATGATAAACGCATATATTTTGTAACGGACAATATCGATCCCCATAGTCGATGCCAGAGTCTGGTCCTTCCCAAGTGTGATTACCGCCCGGCCGAACTTTGAGTGAGTGAATCTCCACATAAAAAGAACAGTTAAAAACAAGATGCCATATACCCACCAGACATTAGTGGTAAAGGGAATATTTCGTATTCCAAACGGCCCATTTGTATAATAGCGTAAATTTACGGCCAAATTCGCCATGACTATATTGATACCGATCGATGCAAGAATAAAATAGTGTCCTCTAAGTCGGAAGGCTGGCAGAACTAGCGTAATACTCACCAGTACGGCAGCAATGGCTCCGAGTAGCAGTGCCAATGAAAACGGCAGCTGGGCCATTTCTAACCATTCTGGGAGTTTTAAAAATGATGACTTATACTGGATAGGAAGAGTAAACCAGCTGGAGACATAAGCGGAAACCAGCATTATCCCGCCAAAACCTAAAGAGAAGATATTGGCATAGCCATTTGTTATGGTGACACCAAGGCAAATTATGGCATTAATTCCGAATAAAAGGAAGATGCCGAGATAAAACCCCCTCAAATTTTTCTCAATTAGAGCAAGGCAGATAATGGCTGCAATAATAACTACTATATAAGACCCTCGGTTCTTTGTAGTACTTTTGAGCTTCTTCATTCTTCCCAATCCCCCTCAAACTTCACATTAGCCCGGAATAGCCCTGACGGCTTCAAGAAGAGTATAAAAAATAACAAAATCCATACGAATAGGGGACGAAGAGGTGAATAGATGGCCGGCAGTATGGCCACAAAGAGAATCTCACCTATCCCCACAATGAAACCGGCAATCATAGCTCCTGGGACGTTTCCGATGCCCCCAAGAACTGCGGCAATGAAACCTGTAAGTCCGGGGTTGAATCCCATACTTGGATTCACAATCCCAAAACTCAAACCATACTCAAGCCCGGAAATACCCGCCAACATCGAACCTATTATAAATACAACTTTGATGATTTGAGTACTATTGATTCCCATGAAATTCGCAGTCCCTTTATCATATGAGACCGCCCTCATTGCTATACCGAGTTTAGAATACTTCACAAAGTAACTAACAACTAGCATGATCAGGACTGTCGTTGCAAATATAAGTATATCTCGAAGACCTATTACTATGCCTCCTACAAAGTACATTTTTTCGAAGAAGGCGGGAATAGGAAATGCCCGGCGTTTGTCCGTAAAAAACATCATGAACAAATACCTTAAAAAGATTGAAGCAGAAAATGATACAATGAATATAGTTAGAACAGAACCTCCCCGCCGAATGCAAGGCCGGTAGGCAATTCTTTCTAATAACAACCCTGAAATGGTAGACGTAATAATTGCCAGGAGTGCAGCTGTGACCCAGGAAAGGTTCAACACCGTAGCGAAAAGATAACAGGAAAAAGCTCCTATCATAAAGATCTCACCATGAGCAAAGTTGATGAGCCCAAGAATTCCGTAAATCATTGTGTAGCCAACTGCCAGTAAACCCAGGATGCTTCCATACGAGAGGGCATTCACCAGTTGCTGCAATATATATAACACCATCTTTCTTTACTCTCCTTGTTCTTCGAATATTTTATGTGATTCCAAGATATGAATTCTTAACATACTCGCTCTCGCGCAGGTCCTTACTCTCACCACTCAGTTTAATTTCTCCCTTTTCGAGGACATACGCTCTTTCCGCAAGGTCTAGAGCAAGGCTTACATTTTGCTCCACCAGGAGGATCGAGGTTCCAGAAGAATTTACCTGCTTGATTGTCTCGAATATGCTTTCCATAATTATCGGGGCCAGGCCTAAAGAAGGTTCATCAAGTAAAAGAACACTAGGTTTTGACATGAGAGCTCTGCCAATCGCAAGCATCTGTTGTTCTCCACCGCTTAGTGATCCAGCTATCTGGTTACGGCGTTCCTGTAAGCGAGGAAAAAGCTCGTAGATTCGATTGAGATTGGACTTGAACTCTCTTCGATCCTTTACCAGGTAAGCCCCCACTTTCAGGTTCTCATAAACTGAAAGATTCGCAAATATGTCTCTTCCTTCGGGGCAGTATGAAATACCAAACGATACAATCTCGTACGGTTCGAGAGCGTCAATTTTCTGGTTATTAAACTTGATTGTCCCTTCCCATGGCTTAATGATGCCGGTTATACACCTGAGACTTGTGGTCTTGCCCGCGCCATTAGCCCCTATTAAAGCAACTATTTCACCCTTTTCAAGGCTAATATTAACTTTTTTGAGAACCTGAGCTTTCCCGTAGCCTGTAGTAACATTCTCCATTGACAGCAACATTTAAACAACCCCCTATCATGTATTCCTTTTCTCTCCCAAGTAAACCCTTATTACTTCCTTGTTTTTCTGTATTTCCTCTGGCATACCAGTAGCGATAACCTGTCCCTGATTAATAACTACAATCCGTGAGCATATACTCATGATAACACGCATATTGTGTTCTATAACAACCACGGAAATACTCTTCTCATGTAATAGATGATTGATGACTTCAACTATCTGTTCTGCTTCTTTCTGGTTTAGACCTGCTGTGGGCTCATCAAGCAGTAAAACCATGGGTTCAAGGCATAAAGCTCTGGCAATCTCGATTCTCCTCTGTATTCCATACGGGAGATCTTCAACATATTGGTCGGCGAACTCCGATACTTGGAGCATACTGAGGACATCATTAATCTTCCGATCCATTTCTATTTCCGTATGAACAAAAGAGGGAGTTTTCATTATTGAACTCAAGAGGGAATACTTGATTTTTTGATGAAATGCTGGCCTTATATTTTCTCGCACTGTCATACCCGACATAAGCCGAATGTTTTGGAATGTACGGGCAATGCCGCTGGCAGATATACGGTGAGGTGCCCATCCAGCTATATTTTTCTTACGAAAAAGAATCCGACCTGCATTCGGTTTTAGAAGACCAGTGATAAGGTTAAAGACGGTTGTTTTCCCTGCACCATTTGGTCCAATAAGCCCAAGCAACTCTCCCTGATGGAGTTCAAAGTCAAGACTAGAAACAGCTTTCAGTCCCCCAAAGTGCTTTGTCAATTCATTTATTTGCATCAAAACTGGCATCTTTATCGGCCTCCGATTCTCAAAAATTACGGACGCAGGAAAGTTAATGCTCTCTCCCACGTCCGTGTATCATACCTCAACAGCTTATCATGCTGAGGTCAGTTTTTAATTTCGCCCATCGCCTTAAGTATTGCTGGCAGATCAGCTGCAAAATCCTCAGGTTCCATATGAGTGAAATAGCCAAGCTTCCCATTTTTAATTACCTTGAATATAACAGGCCTATTCGGTACTCTCGGATAGATTGCGGTTTCGGGATCCGGATATGATATCGGTACAGTAGTGGTTTGAAAAACAGGCCAGAGCTGAAGTGTATTGCGAATGGCCGTTCTCTTCTGGGCTAATGACATTGAATCCCAGACCTCGTCTCCGACTATACCGATTATTGCCTCGAGTGATTCAAGCACCAATTCCATAGAGTCATAACCGACCGATTCGAAACATCCCGGTTCTACGCCAAACTTCGTTTTATAATCCAAAACGAATTGTTTCCCTTTTTCGGTAGTGGGAAAATCACCGGCAAATTGCGTTGAAATGTAAGCACCCTCTACCGCCTGCCCTCCAACCTCAACTACACTGATATCGTCACCACCATCAGTGAAGAACAGCGGGACCGTAATTCCCAGATTCCTCGCCTGTTTTGAATAAACTGGTGCATCCTGAGGTTCGGGTGGGAAAGTTACAAACGCGTCTATATTGTCTTGTAACCCCCTGATCCGGGTAAGCTGAGCGGTGAAGGTCATATCTCCTGTCATGTAGGATTCTGTCTGTACTATTGCCGATGGATCATTAGTATAGTACTTGAAAGCCGCACTAAAGGCTTTAGAGAGATAGGTACTGTAGGCGCTGGCAGCATCATAGAGAATCGCGACCTTTTTCCACCCCAGTTCTTGAACGCAGAATTTGGCAGCAGCTGTTCCCTGGAAGTGGTCACCGTAAGCAGGCATGAAAATGTACTCGCCGATCTCTGGTTGAGTAGGAGTAGTAGCCGGACCAGTCAAGAAAACAGTACCGTTTGCTTGAAATACCGGCCCGGAAGCGGATGTCAGTGAGTCATCCTCACTACCAACTGCGGCTAATACCTTTCGTTCCTCGGCAAGCCTTTTTGCCGCTCCCGATATTACGTCCAGTTCGCTCTGACCATCTATATTGATGTATTCAACTTTACGACCGAAGATACCACCCGCTTCATTTACCAAATCCACAGCTAACTGAGATCCACGGTAACATGTTTGACCGATTTGTCCTCCGAACCCAACCTGATCCCAAATAGAACCTACCAGTAATGGTTCTTTTTCCTGAGCAAAAGCCACACCAAGAGTTCCGAAACAGAAAAGCAGTACGAGAATTACAGTAAACGTTTTAAAATTCCATATTCTCATAACAAATACCTCCTTTTACGATTTTATTTGAAAACCTTGTTCTATGCTAGCTTTGACCATTAAAATTAAAGTGAAGTGAACCCCTCAGGCTAGACACTTTAAGTCTTAACACATCATACATTCCCGAGAGCTATTCTTTGCTAGTAGCCTTTTGAATTCCTCTGGAAACCGATAACCCAAAGAGGAATGCAACCTCTTCCTATCATACAAATCTTCAATAAAATAAGGAATCCTTTCAACTACATCAAAAAAGTTTCATATTCCCATAAATATACCTCCTCTTGTTTTAAGGTTTTAAAGAATGATTCGACAAAAGCATTATCATTAAGGAGACAATGGGACGTTTCGTTTGTCATATTTTTAAAATATATATTTACCTTATTGAATCGCGACTAACAGTGTAAAAGAATTAATTTTTTTTAATTTTTCTATATCTTAATATTAATACGACAAGAGATTTATAAAATCCTTCTTTTTTTTTTAAAATAAAATTATTTTCCTCTAATTCTTTGTCAATCTCCATATGATGAGGTAAATATTCTCTTACCCCCTACTGGAGAATTTCCACTACCCTAGTGGAAAATCTCCAGTACCCCTAGTGAAATTTTTCCACACTAACAGCAACAACATTAGGGTGAAATTTTTCTCTCTGCTGTTGCTGCTTCTAAAATTTTTCAAATTTTTTTTCATCAAGATGTAGTAAAATAATGAAATATTAGTCAAAGATTTAAAAGATAATTTGTGAAAAGTAGCACAAAATATTTAACTTCAATAATAATTTATAAAAAATACTTGACATTAACGTTACGTGATAGTTTATAATCAAAAAAATAATGGTCGCCGGGGAAAAAATGAAAATTAATGAAGTAGCAAAATTTGCAAATATTAGCAGAAGAACTTTACATTATTATGACAAAATTGGCTTGCTTCACCCTTCTACTAGAACAAAAACCGGATATCGGCTTTACACGCAAGATGATTTGAAAATATTACAGCAAATTATGTTTTTTAAAGAATTGGATTTTAGCCTGAATGATATAAAGGCAATTATTAAAAATCCGAATTTTCGCAGGGATATTACCATGAAAAAACATCGGGAAATGCTGTTATTAAAGAAAAACCGCTTAGAATCTTTAATCTGCTTAATCGATAAAACTTTAAATAAAAATAATAAATTAAGTTTTAAGGAGTTTGATATGAGTGAAATTAATGATATAAAGATAAAAAGGAAGTAGAGGAAAAGTGGGGAAATACACTCGCATACAAGGAAAGTAAAGAGAAAACTTCTAAATATTCAAAGGATGATTGGAATAAAATAATGAAAGAAGCTGACTCCATTTATAAATCTTTGGTTTTGAATATAAAAAAATCTCCAAAGGACATAGAAGTTCAAGAATTAATTCATCAATGGAAAAATCATATTTCAAAATATTATTATAACTGCACTGATGAAATATTTTACGAACTTGGTCAGATGTATATCTCAGATGAGCGTTTTAGAAAGAACGTTGGCCAATATGATCAGGGACTAGCACAATTTATGTTTGAAGGAATCAAGGAATATTGTAAAAGATAACAAACCTGTAGCCTCTTTTCTATCAAGCTTTAAAAGTAGTAATATCTATCCAATAATAGAGTTTTACTATTTTTCTCTAAAATACTCATAATTCTCTAATTTTATATATATTTATCTCGCTTTTTTAGCCAAAAATCAGTTTTTCTGTTCCTCTTTTTTTCTCTCCTTCTTGGATAATTATTTAATTAAAAAGGCACCACAGAATCACTGTCATATTTTATTGTCAAAAGAACCGTCTCCTTGACAATCGACAGACCTGCTTTTTGGGCTAAAACACAACAAGCAAACCCTAAGGGCAAATAACCTAAACAAATTGGGATGGCAGCACTGAAGCTTTCTTCTATGTCTCCTTTTATTTGTTTTATCGACTGAATCATTCCATTCTCTAATAGATTTAGCAATTAACCATACCTCTTTTAAAAATTAAGGGTCGGGTCTCAATAGGCTGACCTCTTTTATCTTTCCAAGCCTGGCATTTATGGAAAGATATATAGGTATCCCCGGTAACTAAAATGATATATGGTTTATTCCAATTCAATTTTTTCATTTTAGCTTTGGTCGTAGACAAAAACATTAAAAATCCCCTTATTTTTACACTATATCGGATATCTCACTGCATATCCGTAAAATAAAAAGTAATCCGATTAATCATTTTTTAAATTGAATCAGTTAATTCTTCTTTTACAGCACTGTCGTCAAACCATAAATTCATCTTTTTTAATTCATACCTTAAATAAAAGACAGTAAGGATAACTGCTAGAACATCAGCAATCGGATAGGAAATCCAAATTCCCATAATACCTAATCCAAAGACTCTTGGCAAAATAATGACAAGTGGTATAAAAAGCAATATCTGTCTAAGCAGGGATAATATCAAGGATGGGACTGCTTTCCCTAATGATTGAAAAAGAGCAGCAGCAACAATTTGAATACCGATTAAGGGAATCATGGAAATAACAATTCTTATTATGGGAGCACCTTTTTCAATGATTTCACTTTCTGATGTGAAGATGTTAAACACAAGCGAAGGGAATAGTTCAATAAAACACCATCCGAGTGTTGCCATTACTGTAGTAACTAAGATAGTTATTTTTAAAGTCTCTTTTACCCGTTCATATTTTTTAGCACCATAATTAAATCCGATAATAGGTTGCATCCCTTGAACAACGCCAAACAGCGGCATAAATACAAACAAGGTTACCCTTTGAAGGATCCCAACAATAATTAAAGCAACGTCTCCTCCAAAAAAACTTAAAGAGGTATTGATGATAATACCGGCTATTCCACCGGAGATATGCCTGAAAAATGAAGCCATACCTACGGTAACAATTTCCTTAATAATGGATATCCTCGGTTTTAGATGATGAAACCTTACTCTTAAGGAACTTTTACCACTATATAAATAGCGTATCACATAAAGAAAAGCAAAAAACTGAGCAATAATAGTTGCCAGTGCAGCACCTTTTACCCCTAATTTAAATACAAAGATAAGTATTGGATCTAAAATAATATTTGACCCTGCGCCAATGAACATAGAAATCATGGCTACTTTGGCATTTCCTTCTGCTCTGATCAAATTATTGGTCGACATGGCAAAAGAACGGAATACACTTCCGTAAAATATAATGGTGATATAATCCCTGGCATATGGCAATATTGTATCGGTCGCACCGACCAATCTTAGTAAAGGTTCGGTAAAAGTTAAACCCAATATTGCGATAATTGAACTAAAAACCACGATAGAAAAGAACGAATTACCGGTTACATTATCTGCTCTTTCAACATTATTGGCTCCCAGGCTTCTTGAAATAGCGGAAGCTGAACCCATTCCTATCATGATAGCAAAAGCCATTATAATCATTTGGATAGGGAAAGATACGGTCAATGCACCAATGGCTATTGCACCGACTCCTCTTCCTACAAAAATAGTATCTACTAAATTATATAATGCATTCCCAATCATTCCCATGGATGCGGGTACAGATAGGCTGACTAAAAGTTTGCCGATCTTCTCTTTTCCCAGTCTAGCACTCATTTCTTTCATAAATTTTCTCCTATTGTAATTTCTTCATTATTTTATTCGTACTTAAGCATTTAACATCAAATTTTAGTATTTTTTTTATCGCAAACGACACGATTTAGAATCTCTAAACCCTTAATAATATCATTTATTTCCTGTTGGGAAAGTTCTTTAAGTAAATGAGTAAAGTATTCTTCCCTTTTCCGATGAAATTCTTGGCATATTTCTTGACTCCCCTTACTCAAACAAATCTGTACTACTCTTCTATCATCTTTGTTGCGTTTGCGTTCTATGATTCCCTTCTGTTCGAGGCGATCTAAAATGCCTGAAACAGTACTATCGGATAATCCCATTTTCTCACTAATATCGCTTACTTTTTGTTTTCCGTTTTTAGCCAATATAGAAATAACAGAAAGTTGGGGAAATGTAAAACCTGAATCCTGCATTAAACCATGAAATTCATGTCTCAAAGTTCTATTAAAATTTCTATTCAGGCTAATGATTTGTGAAATACTTTCGAATTTCGACATTTAAAAATTTCCTCCCGTTTTTTTATATTTAGCATAATAATATTTCGTATAAGAAATATTATAAAAGAAAGATTAAACTTTGTCAAATGTTATTAGATAAAAATCTCGTATCTCGTATTTCCTGAATGATATAGAAAGTTGGGTTCTATGTCTCTTTATTTGTAATAGGCATTATGACGTACAATCAAAAATTTTAAAGCACTGTCTCTAATGACCCCATCAAAATCCACTGCTAATATTTTCATTTTCAATTCTTCCTATCCCTTGAATTAATTTGTGTAGTATTGTTAAATAAATGACTAAAATTATACTACTATTTCTTTAAAAGGTGGAACAACTTGAACTGTGTGATGGATAAGGATATGGGTTAAAATTTTAAAATTATGCGGAATAAACGAGAGGATAAATCTTTGCATTTAGTATACTCTATTCTTGAAATATAATAAACCGTAAAAAATTCTACCTCCTGCTATGTTCTAGTCATTTGCAAAGACATCAGGGAACCTAGAAAGACAAGGGGACGTTTCGTTTGTCATATTTTAAGAATATATATTTACCTTATTGAATCTCCACCAGCAGTTAAAAGAATTAGTATTTTTCAATTTTCCTTCACCTTAATATTAATACGACAAAATATATAAAAAATCCTTCTTTTTTGAAATAAAATTATTTTCCTCTAATTCTTTGTCAATCTCCGTATGATGAGGTAAATATTCTCCTACGCTCTTCTGGAATTTTTCCACTACCCTAGTGGAAATTCTCCATACCCCCTAGTGGAATTTTTCTACACTAACAGCAACAAGTAAGAACAGTAACAAATAGAACAGCAACAACATTTGGGTGTAATTTTTTCCCTGCTGTTGCTGCTGTTAAAATTTTTTTAAATATTTTTCATCAGGGTGTAGCGAAATTACCTCTTTTTTGCTCTTAATAAATAGAGGGAGAAAATTATTTCAAATTTTTTTCATCCATAGGTTGTTTTTTTGCCTCCTTTTTGGATCTATATAAATAGAAGAGGGAATATTTTCTGTCATTACGAGGAGAGAATCGACGAAGCAATCTCGACTCGTAGCTTACAACCCGAAACCTGTAATTAAAACACTATTCAAAGGAAGGTAAAAACTATGGAAACAAAAATACCAGTTAACAAAACTAATACTTACACAACTATCCAGGACTACTTCTTGGCTCACTGGGTAAGTACCATCGGTCTTGGCCCAGCCATGCTCTATCTTCAGCTCTTAAGTTACTGTCATAAAGGAAAAGACATTGCCTGGCCTTCCATTCAAACTCTAAATAAAAGAATGGGCACTACCACCAAGACCTTAATTAAATACCGCAATACTCTATTAGAATATGGTCTAATCAAAAAAATAGTAAAACAAATATCTTCCTCCGGAGGATATGACCATAATCTTTATCAAATAGTCCTTTTAGATAAAGAAAATATTCTTTATCCCCCGAAAGAAAAACTACCGGAAGAAAACGAAGAGATTATCTCTGGAATATCAGAAGAATTTCCTTATTCCAATCAGGATAATCCCAATAAAGTAGTTTCTGATAATAAAAAATCTCTAAAGATAGAAAGGATAAAAGAAGAATTAGAAAAATTAAATATGGATAAAAAATCAATTTATAAAACAATCTTAAATTATTCCTTGGAGGATATTGAGGAAAAATTAGACCTTCTCCGGATAAAGAGGAATGTAGTAAATCCAGTTGGCTGGCTGATTGCTGCCTTAAAAGCTAATTATCTTAATCCTGAATCATCTAAAGAAGAAAATGATGAGGAAGAAAAAATAATGGAGACAGAAGAAATAGAATCGGAAAGTAAAATAGTAAAACTAAATAAATTAGCTCTTAAAAAGAAAGAAAAAGAGGAAAAGGACAGATTATTCATGGAAGAAAGCTTGAAATGGATCGAACAGAATCTGGTTCAGAGATTTGAAATGTAATTAATATATGCATCAGGGAACGGTTCTTTGTTACACTTCAAGAATATATATTTGCCTTATTAAATCTCCATCAAAGAGCAAAAAACTAATCTTTTTCAATTTTTCTACATCTTAATACTAATACGACAAAAGGTTTATAAAACCCTTCTTTTTTAAAAAAATAGTTGCGAGATGAGATTGCCGTGCTTTCTTCGAAAGCTCGCGATAACAGAGGAATTAATATTAACCATATTTACTTATAAATGGGGAAAATGTGTAAAGTCTGTGGGAAAATACTTTCTTGAAAGCCTTATATAATAAGGCTTTTCACCTACATCTAAAATAAGCTATTTTAAGCGTCTATTTTAAAAAATATGATCAAATCACCTTAACCAGTCTTAAAAAACGCTGCTATGACAATATTTCGCTAAAACCCTTATATTAGAAGACTTTCAGCATCCTAAAAATGCAATTTTTAGTGCTTTTGAGAAGATTTGGGGTCAGGCTTCACAACTTCACATTTTCTATTTTCGTTTTATATTTTGTGAAGTTGTGAAGACCCTAGTTTCCCTACTTCTATCTTATAGTGATAATTTCTCCCTTATTTATTACGTGAATATATGTAATACAACGAACAATCTTCTACTTTATTTAAGTTCAATTAGGGTTTTGAAAATTCTCTTAGAGTCACAAATTCACGCTAATCAGTCTGGCAGGCAAAATAAAATATAATTTAAATTATCCGGGTATCAAGAATAAAAATTTGACCCCCCTACACTCCCCTAGAAGGACAACAAGAACTGTTCGCCGTGTCGGCTTGAGTGAATTGTTAGGCTTACCTCGACCTATATTTTTTTTCGACATCGAGTAAAAAAACCAATCCACGATTATTGCTTTGATTTGTTATCTGATCGTGTTTACTTTGGTAAGCGTGAATATCGAGTAGTGCTTTTCCTACTAGTCCAGCTATAGCTCCTATTTGAGCTGATATAGGCAAAGACAGAAAAGAAGATAGAAGAGGTGTAGCGCTACCTCCTACAAAAAATACTCTTGCTAACTTTCTGAAAAGCTCACCCTTCAATGACTTGATCTTGAGCTTGATGTCATCAAGGTGAGGTTGAATCCTCTCTACAACAATTGAGTCAATATCATTATATTCGGTTGGTCCAAGCTCCTTTGCGATAGCAAGCATTTCCAATCTGAAATACTTCAATTGTTCGTCCAGTTTTCCTCGTACTTCTAAAATTTCATCAGCTTCAAGGGATGGGAAATCAGGTACTAATAATGACATTGATCTAAAGGCTATATGGCTGGCCACTTCATGCAGCTCTGGTTGATGAGTTATATCGGAGAATCTGGTAACTGTCTCGCTAGCAAGACTACTAAGTTCATAGTTATCACTAATAGGAATATGTTGAGTTTTTATCGCAAAATAGAGGGCTCCCGCAATACTCTGCCATCGATATAGCGAAAACCAGGGTGAATCAATGTATATCTTATCCTTGGGAACCAATCCTATAGACTGGCCCCATATCCCAAAACCAATGCCTGCACCCTTTTCCAATAATTTCTTTTCGTTGACTTCGAAGCCTTCCCAATCTGGTGGCGTTTCATTCACTATTATAGGCTGGAGAATACTGTACTTAATCAGTTCGCTATTTTTCTTGACAAAAGCTTCCCAAGCATTCGAGTGAATCCTTGACAGAAGGTCTTTTTCACAAGGCGATTTAGCGAAAAATGGACGTTTTTTTTCATGGCTCCATCTTCTTTCCAAGGGATCCAAATAATAAGATGGTGATAAATAGAAAGTTCGCACATGATCAAATAGTATACAAAGTTTTGTTAGAGTCGCCTTGTTTGATATAATTCCATCGGTATAGTAAAGACAATCCAATTGAAATACACTCCTTTACAAGAGTAGCTCCAATGGCTAGCTTCTGCTGTGTGGTTTTTATCTCGATTTGAAATTGTTGTTATGTTTTTACGAATATTTTCATGTAGTTCGTAGATATTTCTTCTAATATCATCTTATTGCATATTTGTAGATAAAAATAAACTTCAAGGAGAAAAGTTATCTTATTACTCCAATTCATTTCCTGACCCTGAAGTACCTTTTGGTTTAGGAAACTTTTAAGCTTTTTGAAATCCTCAGTTTCTTGAAGGCTATATTTTTTTAGATCTCTCAAGGTTAGTTTTATTTGATAAGGTAACATCTTCTCGTAAAGGTCATAAATTTTTATTGCTTTATTTGTTAAATCATCATCCGTAGCCAAATCCATGGTCATATCTAAACCTAAAAGAACCCCCATATCTTCATTAATACTCTTGTAAGACTCATCGAGTTCTTTTTCACGATTTTGATGATACTCAAAAAGTTTTTCTGAAGCAGAATAAGCATATGTTTTCTCTAACTCTCTAAGTTTTCCTTCAAATTGTGATTTTCCTATTTTGTAACCAAATATCGCAGTAATTAAAGCAGGCCCTACAATTTTAGCTACCTCTACTATACCATTTGTTATTGTCTTAATGCTTTCTATGTCCATATCTACTCCTAAATATAATATGATAGTGTATTATATGAGAAAACCATAAATTACGAAAAATAAATGCATTCTAATTTCAATATTTCACTTACCGCAATTTCTTAAAATATAACAAAATGCAATAAAAAAAATTATTACTTTTCTATGATGCAACACTTTTTGCTGTCTAAATAATATTTTAAAATTTAACAAGATTTTTTTCTATTTCCGGGTAAATATTATCGATTTGTTTTTGAATTTCAATAGTTTTATACAAAGCTGTAACAATGCGGCAATATCTTGGTGCATCGTCCATCATTCTATCTTTTCTGTCTTTCAGGTATTTATTTAAAACCTGATAACCGCCAATGTGATAATTCCAGACCTCCGGTGTAATACCTTCAAAATATTTTTCTTTATTGATATAGATGCGCTGCTCATTTTCTTTGTAGGTTACTTTTTCAATACGGTCGTTATCTCCGGACCCCTGATACTTGGCAATGGGGGAATCAAGCTCCGAGCTTTTGAGTAAATGCAGAGCAGTTAATTCTTTGCCTAATTTCCCTATTTCTATAAAAAGATCATAATCCGAAGTGAACGGTACCCGCGGAAAATCAATTTTAAGATACTTTGTGTAAGTTTCACGGTAGATATTGCTGTAAAAAACACCATAGATGTAAAAGAGGATTTCTTCAGGAGTGGGCTTCCTGTCATAACTTTTACTTAGTTTTTCAAATACAAACGGCGAAATATTTGGCACTTTTTCATTTTGACTATGATTGAAAAGATTTTTATTTTTTTCGTCTAAATAAATGTACAAAGGAAATAAATATGCGGAAGCATATGCTGTTTCCAAAATATGAAGGTCAACAATTAAGTTAGAAATCCAAAATTGTTCAACTGAGTTTGTTTTTATCTGGCGATTACAAATAATTCCAATATTTTCTTTCAACATATTCTGCATTCATCAAGACGCATTCTTTCAATCAATGATTGGTGATAAAATATATATCTTTTATCAAAGGGGCGATATAATATTTCTTTGATATAATTTTCATAATCATCTAAATTTTTTACTTTTTTTCGGGAATATTGAATTTTCCAGTTTGACTTATCTTCTAAATTATAAGCCTGTGCAATTATTTCATCAGGTTGGGAAAGATTCTTAAATTGAAGTATCCTGTTTCTAAGTTCATTTTTCTTAAAATCGATAACAAATTTATCTCTTGAAGTTACAATACCGACACTGTTTATCGGGAAAATTTCATTGATCTTCTTCCAATTAAGATACTTTCTAATTGTTTCCGTATCATGCTTTCCAAGGAAATAATAAGGGGTTTGAGGTTTTACGGGTAAATAGTTTTCTTTTAAGAATTCATTCTTATCCAGCCAATCATATTTTTCCTGCCGCAGACCATATAGATCAGCATGATATATTTTTGAATCTTTTTGTATTTTATTTTTTACAAATAAAGCAATGGCTACACCCTGTCTAATATCAAAGACATTTTCGTCTTTACCACCCTCAGGTGTGGTTTCTCTTTTCAAACTATTGCCATGCAAATCGAGAATGTAAATCTCATCAAAAGTTTTCATTAAACTCTGGCGCATCCCGCGAAAGGTGGGATTATCCAGATAGCTGTGATTGGTGATCATGCCCACAATGCCGAAACCGGATTTCTGAATTTTCCACTGGGCAAAGCGTAAAAATTTGACATAATCATCCTGAAGCCATTTGGGATTTTTCTCCCCCAGCGGCTCGCCGTCTACTTTATAATAACTCTGGCAACCATCAATATCTTCCTTTAATAACTTTTCCGTCCACTCGTTCACATTGGAAGAAATACCGCTGTAGGGTGGATTACCGAGAATCACCAGAATCGGCTGCTCTTTTTTTACTTCACCGGCCAGGTGGCTTTCTTCGCTTAACGAACTCACCCCGGGAATGGAAATTTGTTTAATCTCTTCCATTTCCAGTGTATTGGTCAAATAAAGTTTAAAACGTTCATCATCTGCAAGATTGTAATTAAGTTCATCCAGAATAAACCCTATTTTTAAATGACCAATCGCATAAGGAGCCATCATCAGTTCAAAGGCATAAAAGTCTTGGAGAATGTGGTTTTTAATCCAGTGATGTAAACCACCTTCACCGTATTTTGTGGTAAATTCTTTTGCTGCCAGGTGGATCGCTGCTGCAGGAAAAGTCAGCGTCCCACCTGCCGGATCAAGTAGTTTAACTTCTTGACTGGCCAGGCCATCGGATAAGCCAAAATGGGTTTTTAGAATAGAATGAATAGAACGGACGATATAACCAACCACCGCTTCCGGTGTGTAGTAGACACCACGCCGTTCTCTGATTTCGGGATCGTAGGTAGATAAAAATGTTTCGTAAAAGTGGATTATCGGATCTTTGCCTTTGCCGGTACTGTAATATTCATGCAGTATCTTTTTAACATCGGTGACCTGTAATAGTTCGGCAATATCTTCAACGATAATTTGCAGGGATTTGGGCGGCTCTTCCAGAGAAATAAAGCGGAAGACATCGCGTAGAATACCGATAGTATTCGGAATATAATCAAAAGCCAGTCGGCGATTAAATTCACCATTTGCCCTGGTACGAGCAGCAAAAAGACCGTAGGTAATCGTCTGGGCGTAAAGATCGGCAAATTGTCTTTCGGTTAATGTTCCAATCAGATATTTTTTAAAGGCTTCAAAAACACCTATGATTTGTTTTTGCCCTTTGGTCCCATCTTCTTCTATTTCCACAGCAATTACTTCATCACATAAAAAACGGGTACGTTTGGCTAATTCAATGGCCAGGGAGCGGGCTGTTTTTATTTTGGGAAGAGAAAAGGAAAAGAAAGTCTCGAACAAATCTTTAAATTGATCACAATTTTCGACCGGTGGTGGGGTATGTAATTTCCTGGCAATGAAAGACCTTCCAATCATTGCTTGAGCGATTCGCTGATCTCCCCGATATAGTCGAAATTCATAAAAATTAGTAAGGATGACATTGGGGAAGGTATCACAATAACGTTTCAACTGTTCAGTCCCTTCAATGTAATCCAAATTAGCAGTAGAAGGATCTTTGGCCTCAATATAACCGGTAATATGGTTTTTCCCGTCCCAAATACGAAAATCGGGATTCCCTGCTTCCGTTTTTTTAGGGAGTATGGTAACATCGATATTCTTTACTTTCAGGAAAGCGGCTGTTTTTTTAATTAATTCATCCAGGTTAGCATAATAGCTTTCTTCACGGGCATCACCACGTTGAAAAGTATTGGTAAGATTCTTAAGGTATTGTTCTAATAATTGTTTTAACAAAGTTCATTTCCTTTTTTACGAGATTTTAAATAAATTTTCGGGTCAATAATTTCTTGGGGTCTGATCTTCGCACTTGATTCTAAAATACTACACTTATCTTAAAAATCCTTCTTTTTTATAAAAAACTTTAAGCAATAAAAACACTTTAGTAAAAACCAAAGAGATTTATGATTAAATCATTTTTCGTCTGAATAGTATTTTAGAATCCTTTGTCGATCTTCATTTTCTTTATCTCCCTTAAAATACATTTCGACCAACTCTATTCGGTCATCATCTTTAAAATAGGCATAAATAATCCTTATCCCACTGTGAGAGCCCCTTCCTTTTAATGATTTACAGGTAAATTTTCTGGCTTTGTAGATTTTTGGGACCGTTATGGAAAGTCCTGAAATTTGAACAATCCCGCCATTATCAATATTTAATTTGTGGGATAATTTAAGCTGGGTTTTTACAAATACTTCTAAATCCTGCTTTAGGGTAGGATAATTTTTCTCTAATTTTTTAAAATCTTTCTTGAAATCAGGAAGTATTAGTACTTCATTAAATATTTTCTTCAATATAGGTCCTCACTGAATAAGGTTTTGTGCGGTAGAATACAGATTCATAATCTATTATTTCTCCATTGTTAGTCGTTAACCATGGTACATCTCTATGGGAATAATCACTTATCTCGGTAGCATTCATATCAGATAATCTATCTAATACGCTATCAATCATTTTTATTTCATGAGCCTTTAACAGGGTTAAATCTGATTCTCTTTTAGATAAATATTTAGTCTGAGGATGTTTGAAATAGCTGTCTTTTACTTTAATTAGGTCTTTGCCTTCCATCTCTTTAATTATTTTGATAAATTCCTTGGGAGTAGGGCCATAATGGTTTTTTATATAGGTTGCTCCAATAAATTGTTCTTCGTATTTTTCATAAAAATCAAAATCAATAAAGTAGAGCAATTTATATAAAACCGATTCCCCTATATTTGGTTTTGAGCCTACTTTATTTAATATGTAAAGCAATATTTCTTTGAATTTCTGCAGATTTTTTTGGGGAACGCTTATTCGTATTTCTTTTTTTGGTTTCTGCTCAGTTGTATTTTTTTCAATGATTACTTCTATATCTTCCTTTAAATCAAGTAATATATCTGAAGAAATATTAAAATACTCAGCAAGCTTTTTTATTTCCTCTGCACATATTTTCCTTTCTCCGTTTTCAATTTTTGAAATAGTCACCCGATCTACGCCTAATGCTTCAGCCAAACTGGACTGCGAGACATCTATTTTCTCTCTTAATTTTTTAATTTTAAAACCTAGATTCTTATATAATGTAGGCATTTTGTTACACCTCGTTTCTTTAAAATCATATAACCATATATACTATAACATATGTTACTTATTATTACAAGTATAGGTAATATATTATTACTTTTATAAATATTTCAGGAAATAAGGCAAAAGAGGAATATTTTGAGGCTTCTTGAAAGCCTTATATAATAAGGGTTTTCTCCTATATCTAAAATAACCCATTTTAAGCCATTTTAAGCGCCTATTTAAAAAAATATGATCAATCACCTTAATCAGTCTTAAAAGAAGCTGCTATGACAATATTTCACTGAAACCCTTATTTAGTAAGGCTTTCAGCCTCCTAAAAATACGATTTTTAGCCCTTTTTGCCTCAATTTTTCCCTATTTTAGAAACGCTAACACCATCCCATATAACAAAAAAACGCAGAAACCCTTATTTTTTCTACGTTTTAAAGTCTTACTATTTTTTGTTATAAAAACCGGTAACCCTCAAATTCTATACATATGCATCTTCCTTATTTAGCTAAAAATCAGTTTCCTGTTCCTCTATTTTTCTCCTTTTTGGATAATTATTTAATTAAAAAGGCACCACAGAAGCGTCTCCTATCACTTGCTGTTTTTAACCTTGGGCTTCCTAGCATTAAAATATCTTAGCAGAAGTGATGTCCAAGATACATAGATGTCTGTACTTATTTATTTATTGATTTTTGTAGTATTTTTATAACTTCTGGAAAGTACATTTAAGTCTAATAAAATAAAAAACCGGAAGGGAAACGTGGGGTAAATCTTTCGGTATAACCATAAAAAAGGGAGCGTAATTTTGGCAAATCGCACTCCCTTTTGTACTTATAATTATAACACTAAAAAAAGAAATATCGAGAGAAAATATGAATAATTTTTCTTATTTCTTAAAACATTCAAATATTTATTTTAATCAATTTCATCTATTCGAATTTGAATCCCTTTTCCTTAAAGAGCCTTAAACAGGCATCTACTACTTCAGGATCAAAAAGAATATTTTCATATTTTGAAATTTCCGTTAAGGATTCATTAATACTAAGAGCAGGCCGGTAAGATTTATAAGAAGACATTGCCTCGACCACATTTGCCACCCCTAATATTTTTGCCTCGATAAGAATTTCGGCACCTTTTAACCCTCTCGGGTATCCTGAACCATCTATCTTTTCTTGATGTTGAAAGACAATTTCAGCAATGGACCAGGGAAAATCTGCTTTTTTTAAGATTTCATAACCTGTTCTGGGATGATTTTTAACTAAATTAAATTCTACTTCAACTAATTTACTCGGCTTACTTACGATTTCAGTAGGTAAATTAACCTTTCCCACATCATGAACCAGGGAGGCAAGCCTTACTCCTTCAATCTTATCCTGAGGGAGTTTCATCTCCTGGGCTATGGCAGTAGCAAGTT
>Ga0307379_10004589_pt1 | contig 19657 bp, 17 predicted proteins | sample UN2MG_FD_202237 | JGI IMG/M metagenome (GOLD analysis project Ga0307379, IMG submission 202237) | Soil microbial communities from Risofladan, Vaasa, Finland - UN-2 | ecosystem: Environmental > Terrestrial > Soil > Coastal area > Acid sulfate soil | place: Finland: Risofladan, Vaasa | collected... | reverse complement strand
TGTGCTGAGGTCGAGGAGAAGGAGAGTTTTTGCCCTTTCCGGCATGTGTTTGACTTAAGCATTTTGCTGTTGTATAAATGAGCTAACAGATCAACAAATTAAGATGGGATATAGTGGTTAAAAAGATTATGAAGAGCAAACCCTATTCTTCCCTTAAATAAGCAAAAGGAGAGGGAACGATGAGTGAACTCGAAGTGAGAATCGAAAGACTCGAACCAATGCGCGTGGCCAGCGTCCGTGTTGTCAGCGATACTCCGGAGCGTGATGCCTGGGACAAGATGCGTGAATGGGCCGAGCCTTTAGGATTGCTTGAAGATATCGAAAAGAATCCTGTCTTTGGTTTTAACAATCCTGGTCCTGCTCCGGACCGCAGGGAATACGGTTACGAATTCTGGATCTGTGTCGATCCAGATATAGAACCCGAAGGTGACATTCAGATCAGAGCCTTCCCCGGTGGGATGTATGCTGTCACAAAATGTGGGTTACTGGGGGATCCTAACATTCTCGAGACATGGAAGCTGCTCTGGGAGTGGGTCCAAGCGAGCGAATATGAACACCGTAAAACGCATGAACTGGAGAAACCCCAAAATCCACTCTCTCCCGAGGAGGACTTGATCCTCGACCTTTACCTTCCGATCGAAGAGTCAACGTGATCTCAAATTCAGCGTTACCTTCACCTCTGGCGCAGCATGCAGCCTAGAAAGGGCATTTGTCGCGGTCCTCTCCAAAGACTATTCGACCCACAAAATCATTCTTTTGTGCTTATTTTCTTTGTGTTTTTTCTTGGATTTGTCCTAGCATACAGCCATTCCGGAAAAGCCAAGTATCACATCATTTTAGACACGGATGCCGCACTGGATGATCTCAGGGCTATCTGTCTTTTTCTTGCCTCCCCTGATTATGAGATCCTGGCAATAACGACTTCGGATGGGGCGCTGGATCCTAAAAGCGGATTCATAAAAGTGAAAGCGCTACTCAAGTCTTTTGGCCATGAAGGTATTCCAACGGGTATGGGTAAGGTTGTTCAGGACATGCCTCCTGTATGGAGAAACTTTTGCCGGCAAGTCTCTTGGGGAGATGAGGAAGATATTCATATTCAAGAGATGCCCCATTCTGCCGATCAGATCTTATCTGCCATTCAACATGAAGAAGAACATGTGGTTGTTGTGTGTTTAGGTGGGCTGACAAACATCGCTGAAGCCCTGAAGAAAGAGCCTCAAATTAAAGACAGGATTGCTAAAGTTGTCTGGTATAATGATTCCATCGAACCTCTCACAGGTACAAATTATAGGATAGATGAAAAGTCCGTGTTCGATGTGCGATCGGCAGATATACCAATGGATGTGGTGACAAATGCAGGGAAGAACGCTCATCCTTTTGATGAAGATATCCTCCAGAGAGTCCGCTCGCTCGATTCGTCTTATGCAAGACGAATCGTGACCGTACATGAAAATATGGAAGTTGCGGGACGGATTAAATCGGGACATCTTCAATTCTGGGATGATTTGCTGCCGGTGTATTTGCTTTACCCTGATCTATTTGAACAAAAAGCTGTTTCAAAAAAAAACAACCTTCGATTGTTTGGCATTCGAGATATTGAAAACGTGAAATCAGCTTATACAGAAATCCTCACAAGCCGCAATAATGTCCAAAGCAAAGTTTTTAATGGCTTTCCCGATAGCCCAGATTTATTTGCCGATGATGTCCAACCTTACATGAAGAACATCATCCAGAGATACGGCAGGGAAGAATGGCGATTAGGTGTTCTCACCAATGAAATACACGGCCATCTTGGAATCTATGCTGTCGTTGGAGTAAAGATGGGGCTCAGGGCCCGCCAGTACTTTAATGTCGGCGTTGATGACATTTCTATAATGTCATATGCAGGACGCACGCCTCCGTTGAGCTGTATGAATGATGGCATACAAGTGAGTACGGGCGGGACACTCGGTCACGGATTGATAACGGTGTCAGCAGAGCCTCCCTTTTGTCCGGAAGCAACCTTCACTTTCAAAGGTAGGTCCGTTAATCTGAGACTCAAGGACCAATACTGGACGAAAGTTAAAAATGATATTAAAAAGGGTATCGATAGATGTGGACTCAACACAGAAGAATACTGGAATTATGTCCGGGAACTCGCAATCGAGTACTGGCTAAAATGGGACAGGGATGAAATGTTTATTCTGAAGTGATAAATATTTTGGAAGAAACTTACGTTTTTTGTGCTTCTAATTCAAACGAAACTTTACCCATCTCCAATCCGTTCACGATGATGGAAAGGTGATGCATTCCTGGATAGTGCTTTCGAGTTGACATGTCGGCGAGCGAATGTTTTCTGGAAATGGTGATAGTGCCAGGGGCATAGTCGTTTTCTGTGATCTTGAAGACTTTTTTCGAGAGCTGGCCTTTGGTTTTGACATAAGAGATCGCGTATTCCAATCGCACTCTGCTTTTCTCTTTTAAAGCCAGATCAAACGAAAAGCGCACATTTTCTCCGATCTTGATTTTTGTCTTCTCAAGCTTAAAATCTTCCACACACATGGTGGAAGGATCGCTGTATCCGAATATCATGAGCGCTCGTTTGTCTCCGGCCTTGAGCATCGTCCGACAGGCATGTTTGACGATCTTATCCGTGTTTTTTGACTGTCCATGCCAACTCTCGCAGATCTTCAATACCACCTCGTGATTGTCCTTGGAAATATCGTTTAGATTGTTGGCCACGCTCCGTCTCACATCCTCCGACTCATCATTTTTCAGTTTCTCCAGAACCGGGAGAATGGGGCTTGGATCCTTTTTGAACTTAGGTAGGGCCATAGCCCAGGGCAGCCTGGGCCGGCAGCCCTCACTGGCGAACCTTCGGACCTTGGGGTCCTTATCCTCGGCCCATTCAGTCATAAGGGCCATGACTTTGTCGGGATCTTTCGCCAGGAATGGGCGGATCGCCAATTCTGAAGTTGAATATTTTGTAAAATGATAGAGCGCGGGCAACGAGAGATCCCACTCCTCCATTCCATAGGTGGCCACATAGTCGGGCAACGATAGGGCTTCGAAGCCTTTTGCATAGGGAGCCGCCTCTTTGAGGATGGCGAGAGCCTCTCTGTAAGATTCCGGCAAAGTCTTTTTAAGACACTGTGTTGTGTGGCGCATCTTGTCCTTCACTTCTTTGTCTGCGAAAGCCTCATCGAAAACAATCTGGATAAACTTTTTTTTGTCAAACTCAGGATAAAACTCCTGGATCGTATCTGCAAATGTTTCCATGGATGATTGGGTGAAAAACATGTCTTTGAGACGTTCGGCCATGATCCCTCCTCCTCTGATATGTTATTTCAAATGAATGAGCATTTCAATTCTAGCATGAATAATCCAGGCTGAATTGACCGGGGCTTTTAGCTGTGATATAAGCAAAACTGGATAAAAAAGGGAGAACATCCATCAGAGACGCGAATCGGCAAAGGAAACTAAAATAAAGAATCCAGGGATTGACCTTTTGCGAGGAGTCATTTTATGTGTGATTCTTTCGCTGTTCTTCCTTTCGCCGCTCTGTCTTCATCCCCAAACAATACAAAAATCCGACTCTCCTCCCCCGGTTAAAATCACAGAAGGTTGGGAGTACAGGTGGGGAGATTCCCCCCTCGATGAGGATGGAGTACCAATATGGACCTATAAAGATCTCGATAGCCTGGAATGGAAGCCGACCTCAATTACGAGGCAAATCCCCGGGACCAAAGGAGAAAATTTGCTTTGGCTCCGTGTTTCCCTTCCTGAGGGAACCTGGAACAATCCAACAGTTTTTCTTCCAAGGGTATATCTGAATTTGGAAGTCTATTTGGAAAGTGAATTGATCTATTCATTCGGTGAATTAAAGTCAAGCCATTCAAATCGGTTTTCAGCGTTTGTTCCCCACCGTATATTTTTACCGAATGATTTTCAGGGAAGATTCCTGTTCTTCAGGATTTTTACAGGCCGCCCTAAAATCAATGGTATAGATGGGGTCGTGCTCTTGGGATCCCGTGAAGAAGTGCTTCTATACACAATCAAACAAAACATCTTACAAATTTTTATTGGGATATTTTGTATTTTTATCGGACTGTTTTCTATTCTACTCTATATGGACCGAAATATACGCGGTGCGTTCGCTCCGTTAATCTTTGGTATCTTTTCGTTCTCTATCGGCGTGACATTTCTTACGCTAAGTCCTGCGTTGTCACTTGTTGTGCACGCACCTGAATTCTGGTATTGGGCGCTGTATTTTGCATTCCTTATTTTCCCCCCTGCACTTCTTGCTTTTGTCGATCAAGTTTTCGGTTCGGGTTATAAAAACTTTATCCGCAGGCTCTGGCAGTTTCATTTAATAATAATTGTCGTTGCGATCGCGTTGGAGATATTCGCCAGAATACCCATGCCTCTATGGATGGAATATCTGCGGTATCTCTGGATTTTTGATTGTTTGATCATTGTAGTGGCCGGTGTTTATGCAGCCATCAAGGGAAGGTTCGAGGCTCGTGTGTTTACAGTTGGGATCGCTTTTTTTTCAATATTTGCCCTTCATGATATTTTCTCTGGGGGGAGGGGCCCCATGCTTATGCCGTTGGGGACCCTGATCTTTATTATCCTGCTCGGTTATATCTTGTATCACCGGTTTACGGAAAATAGCAGGCAACTTCGAATTTATGCCAGAGATCTGGAAGAGAAATCTGAAAAACTGCAGGAAGCAAAAGCACAGCTTGAAGAGTACAGTCACACACTTGAGCAGAAAGTGGAGGAACGGACAAGAGAAGTTAAAGAAAAACAGGCACAATTGGTTCAGTCAAGCAAGATGGCTGCATTGGGAAGCCTGGTGGCGGGAGTTGCCCATGAGATCAACACCCCGGTGGGCGCCATCAACAGCATGCACAACACGCTGATGCGGGCGGTGGAGAAAGTCAAAGGCGATATCGAAGACTGTCTCAAGGATACCCAAAAGGAATACGCAAGGATACACTCGTCATTAGAGGTTGTAGACAATGCGAATAAAGTGATCCAAGCGGGGACAGAGAGGGTTATCGATATTGTTAAAAGACTTCGCAGTTTTGCCCGGCTGGATGAGGCGGAGCTCAAAGATGCGGATATCAACGAGGGGATCGAAGACACACTGACTATCATTCACCATCAGATCAAACACGAAATAACTGTAGTAAAAAATTATGGAGACATCCCGAGAATTTCATGCTTTCCTGGGCGTTTGAACCAGGGTTTTTTGAACCTGCTCATCAATGCCAGGCAGGCCATAGAAGGTAAAGGCACGATCACAATTTCCACATGTGCCAAAAATAACAAAGTCTATGTGGAGATCAAGGATAGTGGAGAGGGAATTCCCAGAGAGCACTTAGCTAAGATATTTGATCCCGGATTTACCACTAAAGGAGTGGGGGTAGGCACTGGTTTGGGCCTGTCGATCTGCTACCAGATCATACAGGACCACCATGGGGAGATCTTGGTTGAAAGCGATCCGAGCAAAGGCACAACCTTCACTGTGATCTTGCCGACTGATCTGGAAAAAAGATTGGAGTCGGACTAATATCGTGCCTGTTATGATAAGTATCGACATTTTTTATGAATAATTCAGGTGAAAGGTGCGTGACATGGACGAAATATTGAGCGAGAGTTTTGAAAAATTAGGATTTAACCGAAGGCAGTTTTTTGAGTATTTTGCCGCTATAGGGATCACTTCAGCTGTATTGCCTTCGTGTAAACAGGGTGAAGTTGAGGAAAAGGGAGAGATCACTGTCGAAACGATCGAAGCCGCGGAAAAGATCGCAGGCATAAAATTGACCCCCAAAGAGCGGGAAAAGATCGTCAAACGGCTAAACAGAAATCTCGAGATATATAGAGGTTTGAGGGAGAAGAGGATCGATAACAGCATGAATTCTGCGTTGGTCTTTAATCCGATACTCCCAGGCATGACATTCTCTACAGAGAAAAAACCTTTCAGGCACAGTGTAGTGGGAGTGAAAAAACCAAGCAGGATTGAAGACGCTGCATTTTACTCTGTCCTCCAACTGGCTAAATTGATCAAGACCAGGCAGATCACTTCGACCGAATTGACAAAAATGTATCTTGCAAGGTTAAAAAAGTACGATCCCAAATTAAAGTTTGTCACGAACCTTACGGAGGATCTGGCACTCAAACAAGCAAAAAGAGCCGATGAAGAGATAAGTTCCGGGAAATACCGTGGCCCCCTCCATGGCATCCCTTATGGAGCAAAAGACCTCCTTGCAGTGAGAGGATATAAAACCACCTGGGGGGCCGAGCCCTATAAAGACCAGGTCATAGACCTGGATGCCACAGTGGTTGAAAGGCTTGAGGAAGCGGGTGCGGTATTGGTCGCCAAGCTCACCTTGGGTGCTCTGGCCCAGGGAGATGTCTGGTATGGCGGAAAGACCAGAAATCCTTGGGACCCGGAGGGGGGCTCGAGCGGATCATCTGCAGGCCCTGCCTCTGCGACGGCTGCCGGATGTGTGGCTTTTTCTATAGGATCGGAGACGAATGGGTCCATAATCTCCCCCTGTGACAGATGTGGTGTGACCGGTTTGAGGCCCACATTCGGACGAATAAGCCGGTACGGTGCCATGGCTTTGAGCTGGAGTATGGACAAGCTCGGACCCCTCTGCCGGACGGTTGAGGATTGTGCTGTTGTGTTCCACGCCATTTATGGGCCCGATGGGCGGGATAACACCCTTTTTGATTATCCGTTCAATTGGGATTCCGCGCTCGATATAAAGTCATTAAGGATCGGTTTTTATGAGAAATATTTTACGAAAGAGCTCATAAGGAATCCCAAGGATAAAAAAAGAAAAAAGATCGCTCGGGAAAAACAAAAATTGAGTAACTTGGCTCTGGATGTTTTACGCGGACTCGGAGTGGAGCTTTTTCCGATCGATGTGGATATCGATGTGGCGGAGACAGGATTTGTTCTTTCCACGGAATCTGCGGCAGCTTTCGACGACCTCACACGCAGCGACCGGGATGACCTGATGAAAAAAAGCAGCTGGCCCGATACATTCCTGCACAGGAGATTTGTACCGGCTGTGGAGTACATCCAGGCGAATCGATACAGGACCCAGCTCATGGAAAAGATGAATAAGATCTTTGAAGATGTGGATGTCTTTGCAGAAGTGACGCATTCCAATACGACACTCACCAACCTTACAGGGCACCCGGCTGTTATTGTCCCCATAGGCTTCGTGGAAGGGAAGCCTACGAGTATAGTCTTTACAGGGAAGTTGTTTGGTGAGGCCGAAACCCTCGCTGTGGCAAAAGCCTATCAGGATGCCACAGATTTTCACTTAAAATATCCGAAGCTATGAAGCTGATCTTGAATTAAACCTCCTGTTCTCTACTTGACATTCAATTTCTCCTGAAATATCTTTATGATTTTACAAAGTAGAGATCCACCGGAAGTAAAAAAAATTCTTGTAAGAATAGATATTTTTGTCTTACAGGATTAGGTTATGGAAATTTTAAGCTTTGTCGCACTTATCCTACTATCCCTTGTGGGGTATTCTGGAGGCGTAGTGGGAAAAGCGGGTAAATCAGTCGAGATAAAGCCGCAGATTGTTGACCTGTTTCTCCTCCTTTTCCTCTGGACGGCGGGTGTTTTCTCCAAATTCACATTCGCCCTGAATAAATGGCTTTTAATTCTTTCGTGGATTGTCCTTGCGATTCTATTGGGAGTATGCAGAGCATTTTTTAGAAAAAAAACAATGGATATAAGCTCTACCCTTGAAAAACCTGATGATTTACGCTCTGGTCTAATGAGAAAGCTCTGGACAAAATGGAAGCACTTTGGCCATCGTATGGGAAGCTTTCAGAGTCGAGTTTTATTATCTTTTTTCTTTTTTATTATTGTTTCCCCTTTTGCCTTAGCCGTTAAATGGTTTTCAGATCCTCTCTGCATCAAGCGACAAAAACAGGACACTCACTGGAACATTCGGAGAGATGAGAAGCCAGATATTGAGCAATTTCGGAGACAATTCTGATGTATATTCTTGGGGTTTCCTGTTTTTATCATGATTCTGCAGCTGTGATCATCCAGGAGGGGAAGCTCATTGCAGCTGCGGAGGAAGAGAGGTTTTCGCGAAAGAAACATGACTATGGTTATCCTGAAAATGCTATTAGATTTTGTTTGGATTTTGCAGGGATCAAACCCAAAGATTTGGATTACGTTGTTTTCTATGAGAAGCCGTTTCACAAATTCGAACGCTTGTTGATGACAAGTTTTCAATCTTACCCCAGGTCATGGAAAACATTCCGAGAATCGATGCTGACCTGGCTTGGGGATAAGCTGTGGATTAAAAATACTCTTAAAGAGAAATTAGGCGTCCAGTCTGAGAGGATTCTTTTTGGGGAACATCACCTCTCGCATGCTGCCAGTGCCTTTTATGCTTCGCCGTTTGAGGAAGCCGCCATCTTGACAGTGGATGGGGTGGGGGAATGGACGACAACATCGGTTGGAATTGGCAAAAATACAGATATAAAATTAAAAAAAGAGATTTTATTTCCTCATTCTCTGGGCCTTCTTTACAGTGCTTTTACCGCATTCTTAGGATTCAAGGTCAATAACGGAGAGTATAAAGTCATGGGTATGGCCCCGTATGGAAGCCCGCGCTATGTGGATAAGATCTATGACCATCTGATCGATGTTGCCAGTGACGGATCTTTCCGTCTTAACATGGATTATTTTTCATTTCACTATTCTGATGAAAAAACTTTCAACATAAAATTTGAAGAATTATTCGGGAAACGTAGGGATCCCGAGATGAACTTCTTCACATCTGAGATGAGGTATCCCACATATTTTGGGGATATACCTTTAAATTATAAAGAGCTGTGTAAACTCAACGAACATCATGCAGATATTGCAGCCAGTATTCAGAGGGTGACGGAGGAGATATTATTAAAGCTTGTTCAAGAGCTTCACAAAGAAACAGGGTTGAAAAAGCTGTGCATGGCCGGGGGAGTTGCGTTGAACTCGGTGGCCAACGGCCGCATTTTGCGGGAGACTGCCTTCGAAGAACTTTATATTCAGCCTGCTGCTGGAGATGGGGGAGGTGCGATGGGCGCTGCTCTTTTCGCCTATCATAGTTTGCTGAACAAGCCGAGAGAATTTGTTCTAGAGCATGCGTATTGGGGGAAAGGTTATTCAGAAAGCCAGGTTAAACAATTCTTAGATGAAAATGGATTGGTTTATGAATACATCCCAGACGATGAGCGACTAGAGGTTCGAGTTGTCGAAGACCTGGTGGCAGGAAGGGTCGTGGGATGGTTTCAGGGCCGTTTCGAATGGGGCCCCAGAGCTTTGGGTAACCGCAGTATTCTGGCTGATCCTCGAAGTGACCAAATGAAGGATATTGTGAACACCAAGATCAAGTTTCGTGAGCCTTTCCGGCCGTTTGCGCCTGTTATCTTGGAAGAAAAAGCCGATGAATACTTTCTCGGGGATGGGATTGTAGAGCAGTATCCTTCTCGATTTATGTTATTGGTTTTACCTCTAAATGAACAGAAAAGGGATACTATAAAGGCCGTCAATCATATGGGAACAGGAAGGCTTCAGACAGTGAGACAGGACTGGAATCCCCGCTATTATCAACTCGTGAAAAAATTCGGTGATGCCACCGGAGTGCCTGTCCTGTTGAACACGTCTTTTAACCTTCGGGGAGAACCCATTGTGAATAGTCCATCCGATGCGTATAACACGTTCAGCAAAAGTGGCATCGATGTTTTAGTGTTGGAAAATTTTGTGCTCAGAAAGTAAAATCTGGATCAAGTGCAGCAATAATGAAAGTTTTACAAAAAACCATCAATAAACTTGGGATATTCGGCGAGCTGCTATCCTTTATGTGGAAACGAAAATTATGGTGGCTGATCCCCATGATGATCGTTTTGGTCCTATTCGGACTTTTACTCGTGTTTACTCAAAGTTCTGCAGTTGCGCCTTTCATTTATACGCTGTTTTGATTTAGCCTTTGAAAGGATCAGGCTATGCGCTAATTATTGTGCAGTAGCGGCAGCAAGAACTCAAAAAGGGCATGACTTGCTAATTTGTATCCTCTCACAGTGGGGTGCATCTTATCTATCCATAAGCTTTCTTCCGTGTTGATATTGATGACGTCATGAAGGTCTAAGTAAGGGACCTCCATTTTTTCCAATTCCTGATGAATCTTTTTCTGCAGCGTGACGTACGGATAAACATCTCCACTTTTGCGGAAGGGGAATATCACTGCGGCCAGATGGATTCCCTGGCTATCCAGCAAGCTCTTGATTTTTCTCAAGTGACGGAATGCGTTCTCTTCCCCCATTAGATACACATCTTTGGGCGTAAACCCTGGGTTTTTTTTATTTTTTATCCAATAGAGTTTGAGATTTATAAACTTGAAAAGATGAGAATATTTCATCAGAGAGTAAGTCAATTTCTTTTTTTTTATAATATAGGGTATTGAATAATCATGATAGAGGTGAAGACTCAAACGTCTACCTTCCTGATAAGTTTTTATGCTGACAGTCCTCTCAAAATCGTTCATAGCTATCTGTAAAATGATCATGTCCGGATTAAAATCCAGAGTTTTTTCTTTAATCAGATGGTATTCTTGAATGGTGTTATATCCCACAACACCCATTCCCATAACATCCACATCGTAACCTTCGGTATGGAAAAGTCTCTCGAGCTGTTTGTGGTAAGTATCCTCGAGAGAGATAGTCCAGCCATAGGTTATTGAGTCGCCAACACATATCAATCTCGTCTTGGTTGCCTTTCTCATCCCGTAACTCTTATCCCGAAAGCCGTATGAGTTAATCACATACTCGACTCCTTTATTTTTTACTTTTGAGTAAGGAATCAACTCGTACAGAAGATTTTTGTTTTCAGAGAGTCTGTATGTTTTTGCTACGGGGATTCTCGCTAATCCCCTGGGAGAAAATTTGAATTTGTACACAACTCTGAGAACGAGCTCCAGGGCGATAACTGTGAATAAAACAGAACAGACAATAATGGATATATTAATCAGAGTTTTTTTCATGATCGAAGCTTATCGCTTGGCCCTTGATGTGCCTCGTGGTGATATTATAGTTGGGGAAGAAATGTTGTCAATATAAAGAGGATTGTCTATCCGTCTTCATTCCATTATATAGTAGAATGAATTGTTGAGTTTGTTTATCAAGGAGAGTCGCGATGAAAAAATATCTCGTCAAACCCGGGGATAAAGTGGATCTGAGGAAAAGCAACCCCAATGACAAAAGTTATTTTAAAGGGGATAAAGAAAAAAGCAAGGATGAACTCCTGAAAATCAATGCCAGATTGGAAGAGCTTCAAGAGATGCTATATTCCGAACACAAAAACAGGATCCTGATCGTCCTTCAGGCTATGGATTCTGGAGGAAAAGACGGCACGATCCGGCATGTCTTTGATGGTGTCAATCCGCAAGGAGTGAAGGTTGCCAGCTTTAGGGTCCCTACAAATGAAGAGCTGGATCATGATTATCTCTGGCGTGTTCACGAACATACACCAGGGAAAGGGGAGATCGTCATTTTTAACAGGAGCCATTACGAGGATATTCTCGTTGTTAGAGTACATGATCTTGTCCCCAAGTCAGTTTGGCAGCGCCGTTTCAAACACATCCGCGATTTTGAGCGAATACTGGCCGATGAGGGAACGACAATACTCAAGTTTTTTCTTCACATCGATTTAGACGAACAGAAAGAGCGCTTTCAGGCCCGGTTAGACACACCCCATAAGCAGTGGAAATTCAGATTGGGCGACCTGAAGGAACGAAAGCTTTGGGACAATTATATGACTGCCTACGAAGATGCGATCAGTAAAACGAGTACAGAGTGGGCTCCCTGGTACATCGTTCCGGCAAACAGCAAGTGGTACAGAAATCTGGTCATCAGCCGAATTATTGTGGAGACTCTCGAGAGCTTGAATATGAGCTATCCGAAACCCGAAGAAGATCTTGACGGTGTAATTATCGAGTAGTAGTTTGAAAATTGATTCTCCATCTTTCCTATGCTATATCTAATAAATACGAGTCCTTGCTGCGATTAAAAGAGAAATGGCCAGAATCACTTTTGCTTTCGACAAAAAGTTTGTTTTGAAATCAGCAATTCCCACATTTCTGCTTGGATTGTTGATCCTTGGTGTGTTTTCTCCATCCTATGCGCAAGAGAAAAAAAATGAAGAGATCGGCTATGATATCGCCGTCAGTGCCATTTCTATCGCTGTCACTGTTCAAGACAAGAAGGGGCGTAATATCAATGACCTCACAGAGGAGGAATTTCGCATTTATGAGAATAATCGAAAACGGGATATCACCTACTTCAGCCACGATTATGAGGCCCCACTGAGTCTGACCGTCCTCCTGGATGTCAGCGGGAGCATGGCACTCCAGGACCGGCTGAAAGAAAGCAAAGAAGCCCTCAAGTATCTCATTAAACACCTTCTCGATGATCAGGATGAAATATCGCTGCTTATATTTGCCGATGGCGAGGTGGAAATCGCTACGAATTTTTCGAAGGACAAGAGCGAATTTTTGTCCATCTTGGAGAGGACCGAAGCGTACGGACAAACGGCCTTGAACGATGCTGTGGCTGTATCTCCGGATTTTGCCAATAAAGGGGAAAATGAAAAAAGAGCTCTTCTTTTGATCACAGATGGGATCGAGAACGACAGCGAATATTCTCCTGATCAGGCCATTGAAGTGGCGCGGAGGATCGACATCCCCATATATACCATCGGGTATAAGATTCCGCTGAGCGAGCAGTACTTAAAAAAGTATAAACGATCTCCCACCACGACAGCTGTGAGTATTGTTGGATCTCTCGAGAAATTCTCTCAGGCGACCGGGGGAAAAGCGTTTTTCCTCGACTATACTGTCGCATTTATCATGGCCTTAAGGGAGATGACCGAAGAACTCAGCCATCAGTATATTATCGGATACACATCATATACGGATCCAATAAGTGATTACCGGAAGATCAGAGTTGTAACATCCAACAAGAAGCACAGAGTGCGGACACGAGAGGGGTATTACAGCGGAGAGAAGAAAAAATCCTCTCATTAAAAAATTTGTTTATTGGATTGGTGGCTTGTGCTATGATAAAAATCCAATAAGAGTAATCCAGTAGGAGTTTTAATAATATAAAATAATAAATCCATTCATAAATTAAACAAAAAGGAAGGGAGGAAAAAATGGAGAGAAACAAAATCACGCTATTCGTAGGAGCACTGTTGTTTGTGGCACTGATAGCTGGTGTAGGTTGTGCAAGTAAGAATTTTGTTCGTGATGAGGTTGCTGCTCTGGATCAGAAAGTCGAAGGGGTAGAAACATCCGTCGAGGAGAATCAGAAAAGGATCAAAGAGCATGACGATCGATTGGCCACTCTCGGTTCGCTCGTTAAGGAACAGGGAACCGAATTGAGCAGCCAGAAGTCCGAATTTGACAGCAAGCTCTCAGAAGTGAAAAAGGCTGCTGAGGGTAAACTGATTTTCCAAGAGACTCTTCGGAATGAACAAGCCAAATTTAAATTCGACAGTTACGAGCTGAATGATGAGGCTAAAATTGCACTGGATGTTTTTGTTAGGAAGCTGGTTGAGGAAAATAGAGGGGTGTATCTGGAGATCCAGGGGCACACGGACAGCACTGGGCCGGAAGATTGGAATCTCATCTTGGGCAAAAAAAGAGCCGATGCCGTGAGGGAATACATGCACATAAAGTACAGCATCCCGCTCCACAGGATGGAAGTGATCAGCTACGGGGGCGGTCAGCCAGTCGGAGACAATTCCACGCGTGATGGAAGATCGCAGAATAGACGTGTTGTCATTTTGGTATATGAATAACGAGTAAATTCAAGCCTTTCTGACAGATCCTGTTTATTCATTGATGTGTGAGTAGACAGGGCAACAAAGATTTTTTCCTGTTTGACCGGGAAATTTCGCTGTGTTATATGATACGCACAATGGCGGATGAGGAAAGCGGTCAAATAGGGAAGGACTTAGACCTCAGTCAAACACCCATATCAGACAAAGGCCAAGAGCCAGCTCTCCGGAAGATTCTGGGCGTTTCCGACGGAATCGCCATCCTGATCGGGATCTCCATCGGTGCAGGTATTTATTCCACGCCTCAGATCATTGCCGGCTACCTCAGTTCTTTTAACACAATTTTACTCCTCTGGCTGCTGGCCGGCCTCTTTGTGTTTACCAGCGGGCTGATTTATGCCGAACTCGGAACACGAATGCCTCAAACGGGTGGGGAATACATCTACATCACTAGATGTTTCGGCCCCTTTACTGGCTTCATGTTCGGATGGGCCCAGCTCTTCATCGTCAGGACGAGTGCGGCTGCAGGCCTTGCCTTGATCGTGGCGGATTATCTCGGCTATTTTGTCCCTCTAAATAAGAACACGCGGATGATCGCTGCTCTTGCCGTCATTTTCCTCTTCGGCGTTTTGAACTATATCGGTATTCAAAGAGCCAGCTTCTACCAGAAGCTCTCAACACTTCTCAAAGTCGGGGCCCTGTTGTCCATCGTGATTGCCGGTGTTTTCTTGAGCGGAGGACATGAAAACCTTCTCTCGACTAGAGCTGCCTCCACGGAAGGATTAGGGTCTGCAGGGAACATTGTCGCTGCTGTGATGCTGATCCTATTCTCCCACACGGGCTGGGAGCGGATCGGATACTCAGCCGGAGAAATGAAAAATCCCAAGCGTGTCATCCCATTAAGCCTCATCTTGGGGATCAGTATCGTAGTTTGTCTCTATACCTTAACGAACATGACATACCACAGAACCCTGGGAATGGAGGGGATGAGGGAGAGCACGATCGTCGCTTCTGATGTTCTGACTATTCTCATCGGTCCCATCGGCGCCGCTCTTATCGCTATCCTCGTGATCATCTCAGCAACCGGAAGTATCAACGGAACGATTATGACCGCGCCACGTGTCTATTATGCCATGGCCAAAGATGGACTCTTCTTTAAGTGGCTGGATTTTGTCCACCCCCGGTTCCGGACACCTTCCCGGGCTATCGCTGCCCACTGCCTGTGGGCCGGAGCTATCCTTCTTATCCGGGGAACCTTTGAGACGATCGCCACGGGCTTGGTCTTTACGATTCTAATCTTTTACGGGCTCTCCACGCTTTCGCTTTTTAAGATGCGGAAGGACAATATCGGTGGTGCAGACATTTTCCGCATCCCGCTTTATCCGGTCCTTCCCGTGCTCTTTGTCTCGGTGATCGTGGTCCTGCTCGTTCTCAGAGCAATATTCGAATGGCAGAATTCGGCCATGGACCTGGTTTTTATCGTCTCGGGAATCCCGTTTGCCTTTTACTGGGTAAGAAAGAAAGGCAGATCTGCGAAAACTAAAACATCAAATTTTTAAGATAATAAAATTATCTATGCGAACGAAGTGAAACGATCTCTAATCAACGCTAACACCTTATTCCGAGAGGATGCCTATGACTCATAAAATTCTCAATGGCGACGAAGCATTGGCTTTTGGAGCACTGTCCAGTGGCATCAAACTGGTCGCAAGTTATCCTGGCTCACCCAGCAGCGGGACGGTGGAGACTCTGATCGAACTGGCAGAAAAGCATGATATTTATGTGGAATGGTCCAGTAATGAAAAAGTGGCCATGGAGATGGGAATCGGTGCATCCATTGCCGGACGCCGCGTTTTGGTCTGTGTGAAGAGTGTCGGCATGAACGCTATGATAGATCCGCTCATGGCCTTGAATCTCACACCGGTCAATGGGGGGCTGGTCATTCTTCTGGGGGACGATCCCGGCGGATACGGATCTCAGAACGACCAGGATTCACGGCCTTTAGCGACACTCCTGGAAATGCCGATGATGGAGCCGGCAACTCCGGCTGAGGGTTATGCAATGATGCAAGAGGCCTTCCGGGTTTCAGAACAGTATCAGACCACCGTGATCATTCGAGAGACACGAAGCTTCTCTCAGCAGGAGGAGTCAGTCCCTGTTTCAAACGAACCCTATCGGGAAGCTAACATCGGTCTTGTTAGAGAGCCCTTCCGTTTCGTCCCTGTCCCTAAAAACGCAGTGAAAAAACACAGAGCCTTACATAACACAATAGAAGCTCTGGGCGATTGGGCTGATGGTGCACCTTATAATACAGCCGCTGGAAAAGGCACAAAAGGCATCCTCTGTGCTGGATTTGCGCATCGGAAACTCCTTGATGTTTTTGGCGACAAAGATCCTGAAGAGTTTCGCCTGCTCAAGTTGGGGGTTCTTTATCCGTTACCCAGGAAAGTCATCGCAGAGTTTCTTTTGAGCTGTCAAGAAGTCCTTGTCGTTGAAGAGATCGAGCCCTATGTAGAAGGTGGTATAAAAGCAATCGCCCATGATATCGGTTGTACGGCCAAGATCTATGGAAAACAGAGCAAACATCTGTGCCGGGAAGGGGAATTATTCCGCTGGCAGATCAAAAGCGCCCTCAAAGAGTTTCTCCCTGAATTTATTCCCAAACGAGATTTCACCAGAGATGATGAAGCCGAGGAGAGGCCAAAGAAAAAGGATTTCTGTGCCGGCTGCCGATATGACATAGTCCTTGACAAGCTTGAAGAAGCGGCAGAGAGTCTCGGCCAGAAACCCGTCCTTGTGGGTGATCCTGGGTGCCTCGTGACGGTGGCAGACAGGCTAGATGCGAAGTATGCCATCGGGTCCGCAGTTGGTGTGGCCGATGGTTTGAGCAAAGTGGGGATCGATGAGCGGGCTGTTGCTATTTTCGGTGACTCTGCGTTTTTTCACACCTCAATTCCCGCCATTTGTAACGCTGTCCATAATCGGAGCAATATCTTAATGGTCGTTCTGGATAACAAAGCCAGCGCCACCTCGGGATTCCAACCTCATCCCGGCGTGGCAAGAGATGCTATGGGCAGGGAGGCACCGGCTCTAGACATAACACAAATTGCACAAGCCTGTGGTGTTAAAAATGTCCTTCAAGTTGAGCAGGCCGACATTGATTCAACACTCAGAGAAATATTCCGAGCAGCACTAAGCCATCCAGAGCTGACTCTGATTATCGTCCAAGTGGGAACACAAGATTAACCTGGTCTTGCGTTCTGATAGTGCAAAAGAGGCTTTTTCTTGTAAGATCGCTGCTGCGAGATTGTTATAGTTGAGTCCATCAAGGCCTGGCTCCTCTTCGGAGCCATTGAAGTCTGGATATAACTGTTTTAATCCGCGTGCTTTTTAGGTTACGATAAAACTGTAACTCTCGACAAGTGTTGATCCCCCTTTTCCACCTATAACCTCAACGATAAATGTGACTTTATAAACGCCTGTTTTCCACGTGTCATTCCAATTAATCCACCAAGAATAATAGGTATTTGCATTGACAGATAACCTGTCCGATGTGTATGACGCAAATTCTGGACCGGTGATCATTATGTAGATCCGGATATTCTTACTCGCGTCTGAATAGTACTCAAGAGTGTGTCTAAGATAACGTGAGTCACTCCTTGAAACGACAGTTTCTATCATGCCATCCACCTCAGGATATCCGCACATGGCAATAGCTATAAAATTTCTACGTCCTGACTGATCAGTAACAATTTGATCGGATGGGAAAAATCCCTTCTCAACCAATTGTGATGTAATCTCAACATCTTTGGAAATAGCTGGGCCAACTAAAAAGACACACATACAAAGAATAAAAATTTTAAACTTCATCTTTCCTCCTTCTCCTTTTATTTGATAAAAACATAAACGATTGGGATTTATATTATAGATAATGTTATTAATTGTCAAAACATTATTCTGATTTATATGTAATAGACGGTTCCGTATCGCTGGGTTATTGACATGAGAAATTTTGTATGGAAAGATGAAATTGAAATCAACTCGAAGGAGGCTCAAATGAAAAGGATGGTTTTTTTATTATTTCTGTGTTTCCTGCTTGTTACTTCAGTTTCCGCACAACAGCAGGATAAAGTGATCGGAGTACACACTGAGGTAAAAATGGTCATTGAAGATGAAGAACCTGAGGTTTATGCTCAGGTCACAACAGGAGATAAACCTGGAACCCAGATGCTGGCATGTTATGCTATGGATGCGGAGGAATATCAATGGCAGATGATCGAGCTTTCCGAGAATGACAAAATTTTTTGGGTTATTGAATATACGGCTGTGTACAATTCCGATGTCAGATTTCATTTCATTATGAATGGACCGGAATTTTACCAGGTTCTCACCAGCTGGACCCCATCGAAATACAAGACCTATTACAAAACCAGTCTAAAAACGACTAATGAATGGATAAAAGGCACATACACTCTTACGGTAATCGCTGAACACAGAAATAACAGATCTGGTGCCGAAGCTGTCGGCTCATGTAGAGTCAGACTCTACTAAATTGAATAATCCATTTTTTACCTGAATTATTCATAAAATCTGCTGACACCTTTTCTTTGTTGATTTTATTGACTGATTGTCCAAAAATACTCTTTGACTTCACTGACTGTAATGATGACTGAGGCAACAATGACAGAATTGCTGTTCACAGCTTCCAGGTTATATGAGCCAAAGGGAACTTGAGTTATACTCTGAGTTTGAGTGTCTCCTAAATCGCCCAGGTAAGCCCCGTTCACATAAATCTGTAGATCTTCCCCATAGGCATTGGTTATTGTGATAGTGGATGGGGGGTCAACTGTCCAATAATAATCGAAGCCGTCCTCGATATCATATGTTTCCGAAGATATCAAGGTCTCAGTTCCCGCAATATGGGCTTCAAATGTGTGCGAGCCTTGTTCGATCCCTTCAATCGTTTCACTGGTTCCATTGTTTAGTGAAAATTGAAAAATTCCATCCATGGAAACATCCACTGAGACTCCACATTCATTGGTGACGGTGACGTTAGTTTCCACAACCTCATCTTCAGGGGCAGTAGTATTATTGCAGCTCATGAAGAGTAGGAGAAAAATTCCCGTTACAGTGAGAATTGTCGCGTTATGTAATATTTTCAGCTTTATCAGTTTTGGCATTTAGGCCTCATTTTTTGGTGCTTCTATCCATTAGACTATTGCTCTTCTTCTTTTGAGATGAGCTTATTATCGAATTGAAAGAAAAAGTTTCTTCCTGGATTACACTCCTTCAGCTGTGGCTTTGGCGCGCTCATCCTGGGACATCTCGGCCAAACGCTCGACCTCCTTCATATCCAGCCCTAATCCCTCAGCTACGCGGCGTCCGTATTCTGGATCAGCTTTGCAGAATATTGCCGTTTGACGCAATTGGATACGCTTCTGTGCTCCCCCAAGATGGTCCACAATATTTCCGATGAGGTGGTCTCTGTCCTCGTCTGTCATCACCTTGTGGTATAGAGTTCCGGCCTGTTGGAAGTCGTCGTTGGGATGAGGGTAAGGGGTTCGGGCTGCAAGCCCTGAAACCTCAAAGGGAGGCTCTGCTGTGGTTGGATCTGGTTCTGGGCCGCCGAAACTATTGGGCCAGTAATTCGGTCCGCCCCCACCATTAGCATCAATACGCATGAATCCATCTCTTTGATAGCTGTTTTCAGGCGCATTCTTGGGTGCGTTCACGGGCAGGAGATGGTAGTTCGGCCCCAGACGGTGGATGTGTGTGTCATGATAGGAGAAAAGCCGAGCTTGGAGCATC
>Ga0307379_10004588_pt1 | contig 19658 bp, 19 predicted proteins | sample UN2MG_FD_202237 | JGI IMG/M metagenome (GOLD analysis project Ga0307379, IMG submission 202237) | Soil microbial communities from Risofladan, Vaasa, Finland - UN-2 | ecosystem: Environmental > Terrestrial > Soil > Coastal area > Acid sulfate soil | place: Finland: Risofladan, Vaasa | collected... | reverse complement strand
CGTGGAGCGACCCGACGCCGAGCGCCAGGAGCACGAGGTAGAGGAGCGGGTGGCGCAGGATCGGCTGCCGGGCGCGCGCGCGCTGCGGCTGCATCGCAGGCATCGGGTTCGACGCCCCGTCGGGCATGGCGCGCTCCACCCGTCAGCCCACTTCGGCGGCGGCGCTGCCGTCCGGGCCGCGGGCCGGCTCGGTGGCCACCTGGCTCTCGGCGCCGACGGGCAAGGGGAGGACGACTGTGAAGGTGCTCCCGGCGCCCAGGGCGCTCTGGAGCTCGACGCGGCCCCCGTGCGCGGTGGCAATCCAGCGGGCGATGCTGAGGCCGAGGCCGGCCCCGCCGGTGTCGCGCGACCGCGAGCCCTCCACGCGGTAGAAGCGCTGGAAGACCTTGTCCTGCTGCTCCGCCGGGATGCCGATGCCCGTGTCGGCCACAGCGACCCGCACGTCCTCGGGGCCTCGCGTGCACGTGATGCTCACGCGTCCGCCGAGTGGGGTGTACTTCACCGCGTTGTCCAGCAGGTTCGCGAACAGCTCGTGGAGGCGCGCCCGGTCGCCATTCACGACGACCTCCGGAAAGGCGCCCACGTCGAGCTTGAGCTGCGCGTGGTCGGTCAGCACCTGGAACGTGTCGGCCACCTCGGTGAGCAGCTCGTCCAGCCGCACCGGCTCGCGTCCCACCACCATCTTGCCGGCGTCGGCCTGCGCCAGCAGCAGGAGCTGGGTGATGATGTGGATCATCCGGTCGTACTCGCGGATGTTGCTCTCCAGCACGTCGCGATACGCCTCCGCGTCCTGGGGGCTGCTGCGGAGGGCGAGCTCTGCCTCGCCGCGCAGCACGGTGAGAGGCGTGCGCAGCTCGTGCGCGGCGTCGGCCGCGAACTGGCGGGTGAGGGCGAACGACTCCTCGAGGCGCCCGATCATGTCGTTCAGCGTGCCGGCGAGCATGTCGAACTCGTCGCCGGACTTCGAGCGCACCAGCCGCTCGTCGAGGCTGCTCGAGGTGATCTGGCGCGCGGTGCGTGAGATCTGCCCCACCGGCTTGAGCACCTTGCGGGCCAAGGCATAGCCGGCGAACCACGAGATGAGGACGAAGAGGGGAATGACGCTGTAGAGGTTCCGCCGAAGCCGCCGGCTGAGCTTCTCCAGCGGCTCCAGGTAGGCCAGCGTCTGCACCACGTAGCGGACCTGCCGCGTCTTCGGGTCGGTCCACGGGCGCGTGACGAACAGGTGAGGGCAGGGCCATTCGGGAAGGTAGACGATCTCCTGGCGCGTCTCCCCCTCCAGCGCGTCGTGGAGCTCTTCTTCGCTGATCGGCCTGGTGGCCGGGGCGGCCTCCCGGAACGACCGCGACAGGGCCAGGACCTTGCCCTCGAGGTCCAGGAGCCGGAAGCTCAGCTTGTAGTAGCGCTCGCCGCTGCTCTCGAAGTCCAGCTTCTTCTGGACCTCCGCCCAGTTGTCCTTCTGGTCGGCGACCACGGCCATGAGGTCCGACGTGTCGTCGCGGACGAATTTCTCCAGCTCCGTGATCATGCTCCGGGCGCTGCGATAGTGGAGGAAAATGGCGAGGAGGACGAGGAACAGGAGCTGGATGGCCGTGTAGTAGAGCGTGAGGCGGAATCGCGCACGCCGGAAGAAATGCAGCCTAGGTCGTGGCGAGGACATAGCCCACCCCTCGCACCGTCTGGATCATCTTGTCGCACCCGTGCGGTTGCAGCTTCTTCCGCAGGTGGTTGATGAACACGTCTATGAGGTTCGTGTACGTGTCGAAATTGATGTCCCACACGTGTTGCGCGATCATGGCCCGAGTGCACACGACGCCCTCGTTGCGCAGGAGGTATTCCAGGAGCGCGTGCTCCTTCGCCGTGAGGTCCAGGGCGTGGCCGTGGGCCGTGACCTTGTGCGCCACGGGGTCGAGGGCGAGCGGCCCGACGCGCAGGATCGGGCTCGTGCTGGCGGAACGGCGGCGCAGCAGGGCGCGCACCCGCGCCAGCAGCTCCTCGAAGGCGAACGGTTTCACCAGGTAGTCGTCGGCCCCCAGGTCGAGCCCCTTCACCCGGTCGTCGAGCGCGCTGCGCGCCGTGAGCATGATCACCGGGGTGCGCAGGCCGCGGTCGCGCAGGCCCCGCAGCACCTCGTAGCCGTTCAGCTTCGGCAGCAGGATGTCGAGGAGGATGGCATCGTAGTCCTCGGTCGCGGCCAGGTGGAGGCCCTCCTCGCCATCGGCCGCCACGTCCACGGCGTAGTTCTCGGCCTCCAGCCCCTTCCTGATGAAGCTGGCGACCTTGGCCTCGTCCTCGACAATCAGCAGACGCATGGGCCTTCCCCAATTCCGAATCGGACCTGTGTGCCCTATGGGTCCTGGGCGTGTGGCAGCACCCGCACTCGCCGCCCCTCGATCCGCAGGCGGCCTTCGCCGAAGAGGCGCACCGCCTCGGGGTATGCCTCGCACTCCTTCTCGAACACCCGTGCCGCCAGGCTGTCCGGCGTATCGTCGTCCTGCGCCGCCACGGCCTTCTGCACGATGATCGGCCCGTGGTCGTACACGTTGTCCACGAAGTGCACCGTGCACCCTGTGATCCTGGCGCCGGAGCGCAGGACGGCCTCGTGGACGTAGTGGCCGTAGCACCCCTTGCCGCAGAAGGCGGGGATGAGCGCGGGATGGATGTTCATCGCGCGGCCCTCCAGCGCCGGCGGGATGGTGATGAGGCACATGAACCCCGCCAGGAGCAGGAGGTCGTAGTCATAGGGCGCGAGCTGCTCGAAGATGGCCCGGCTGAAGCCCGCGGCGTTGTTCCTGAAGTCGCGCGACTCGACGACGAACGCGGGCACGCCGTGCTGCCGCGCCCGTTCGAGGCCGTAGGCGTCCGCCCGGCTGCTGCCCACGGCCACCACCTCGGCGTCGAGGCGCCCCGCCTGGATTTCCGTGAAGAAGTTCTCCAGCGTGCGGCCACTGCCGGAGAGCAGCACCGCGAGCCTCAGGTGCTTCATCGCGCTGCCCCCACGGTGTCCGCCTCGACGCGGAGAACGTCCTCAAGTCGAACCCGTCCCGCCTTGACGGCCATGCAGGCCCGCAGGACGTGGAGTTCGTACATCATGTCGTCCCGCGGAAACTCGCGGCGCATCCGGTCGCAGATGGCCGCCAGCTTCGCGCCAGGAATGCCGGCTTCGCGCGCCAGCGACTCGTAGTCGAAGTAGTGCATAGTTCCACTCCTTGGTCTCATCCCTCTACATTATACCTCCGGCGGAGCCGCGACCTCGATCGTCGGGAGGCCCAGGAGCACGCTCGTCTGGTTGATCTGTGCTCGCCGCCGCCGGTTGACCAGATGTTTGAAGTTCCATGACAGGAGGATGTCCTGGCGACTCAATACCGCGGCCGCCACGTGGACGGCATCATCAAACATGTCCTCGCTGAAAATGCCATCCGCAACATATCGGCGGGCCAGGTTGGTCATCTCCTCGGTCACAGGAAGGATGTTGATGCCTTCCAGCAGGCCCACGAGCTTCGCGCGCAACTCCATGTCCTGCGTCCGGCCAAGCTCCTCGGCCGCCAGCCGGGAGGTGAGCAGGTCGAAATCGCCAGACCGCATCCAGAACTCCTCTGTCGCGGCCCTCCGCTCCGGCACCCTGTCATCGAAGAGGGCGCTGAAGACCGAAGTGTCCAGGTAGACCCTGAGCTTCATTGGCCACACCCCCGTGTACCGGGCATGCTATCCCCTGGGCAAGGCGCGGACAACGGCGGCGCAGCGGGCGCAGAGCTGCGGGTGCTCGGCGTCGCTGCCCACGCTCGGCAGGAGCCGCCAGCAGCGGGCGCACTTGGCCCGCCCCGAGGGCGCCGCGACGACGCCCAGGCCGGGCACGTCGCTGCCGGGCGCCGCGTCGGCCGACACCCCGTCGGCTACGGCGACCTCGGAGACGATCAGTATTTCGGGCAGCACCGCCTGGTAGTCGCGGAGGAACTCGAGCAGCTCGCCCTCCGCGTGCAGCACCACGCGGGCGTCGAGGCCGCTGCCGATCTTCTTGTCGGCCCGCAGTTTCTCGAGCTCGCGGGCCGCGTCGCTGCGCACGGCGAGCAGACGGCCCCATCGCGCCTCGAGCGACTCGTCCACCCAGGCATCGCGTGTCTGCGGGAAGCGCGCCAGGTGCACGCTCGGCAGGTCGTCGCGGCCGGGCATGGCGTCCCACACCTCCTCGCACGTGTGGATGAGGATGGGGGCGAGGAGGCGCACGAGGGCGTCGAGAATCTCGTGCAGCACCGTCTGGGCGGCCCGGCGCGCGACCGAGTCCGCCGCCTCGCAGTACAGGCGGTCCTTGATGACGTCGAGGTAGAAGCTGCTGATGTCCACCGTGCAGAACTGATAGGTCCGCTGGTAGACGCGGTAGAGCTGGTAGTCCTCGTAGGCCCGGCGGGCCTCGGCGATGAGGCGCGCGGTGCGCGAGAGCGCCCAGCGGTCCACCTCGGCCATCTCGCCCGGCTCCACGCGCTGGGTCTTGGGGTCGAACCCGTGGAGGTTGCTCAGCAGGTAGCGGAAGGTGTTGCGGAAGCGGCGGTACGGCTCGTCCATCCGCGCGATGATGCCGCGCGAGGCGTGGATGTCGTCCAGGTAGTCCACGCTGGCGGCCCACAGGCGCTGCAGCTCGGCCCCGAACTCCTTGAGGGCCTCCTCGACGGAGAGGAAGTTGCCGAGCGACTTCGACATCTTCTCGCCCTTCTCGTCCACCACGAAGCCGTGGGTGAGCACGGCCCTGTAGGGCGGCTCGCCGTCGGCCGCGACGGCGGGGAGCATCGAGAGCTGGAACCAGCCGCGGTGCTGGTCGGTGCCCTCGAGGTAGAGGTCGGCGGGCCACCGCAGGCCCTGCCGCTCGGCCTTCGGGCCGCGAAGCACCGCGCGATGGCTCGACCCGCTCTCGAACCAGACGTCGAAGATGTCGGTCTCCTTGCGGAACGCCGCGGCGCCGCACCGGGGGCACTGGACGCCCGCCGGCAAGAGGTCGGCGGCGTCCCTGGCGAACCAGGCGTCGGAGCCCTCTCGGCCGACCACCTCGGCGACGTGGCGGACCACGCCGGCATCCAGGAGCAGGCCGCCGCAGGCGACGCAGTAGAAGGCGGGGATGGGGATGCCCCAGGCCTTCTGGCGCGAGATACACCAGTCGGGGCGCTCGGCGACCATGCCCGCGATCCGGCCCTCGCCCCAGGCGGGGATCCACTGGACCTTCGGGATGGCTTCGAGCATCCGCTGCCGCAGGCCGTTGTGGTCCACGGCGACGAACCACTGCTCCGTGGCGCGGAAGATCACCGGCTCCTTGGACCGCCAGCCGTGCGGGTACGAGTGGCGGATCGTCTCGGCGTGCAGGAGATGCCCCTGCCGCCGCAGGTGCTCGACGATCTTCGGATCGGCCTCGAAGACGCGCAGGCCCGCGAACTGCCCGCTCTCGGGCGTCAGCCGGCCGTTCTCGTCCACCGGGCTGAAGATCTCGAGGCCGTACTTCAGACCCGTCTCGTAGTCCTCCCGCCCGTGCCCGGGGGCCGTGTGGACGCAGCCCGTGCCGTCCTCCAGGCTCACGTAGTCGGCGAGGACGATGGGACACGTCCTGTCGTGGAGGATGTGGCGATAGCACTTGCCTTCGAGCTGGCGGCCGCGGCAGCGGCCCACCACCGCGCAGCCCGTCACGCCCACCTTGGCCATTACCGGCTCGATGAGATCCTCGGCCAGGACGACGACCTCGCTGCGGCCGGTCACGGGATCGGCATAGCGCACGGCGCTGTATTCGGCCTGCCCTGCGACGGCGATGGCCAGGTTCGCCGGCAGGGTCCAGGGCGTCGTTGTCCAGATGAGCATCGAGAGCGGCTCGCCGCCCAGCCCGGGGAAAAGGCCCTTGAGGTCGTCGGCCATGGGGAACTTGACGAAGACGGCCGGGCTCTCCACGTCCTTGTACTCGAGCTCGGCGTCGGCGAGGGCCGAGCGGGTCGCGTAGTCCCAGTGGATGGGCTTGCGGCTCTTGCAGACGTAGCCGCCCTCGACCAGGTCGGCGAACAGCTCGACGACGGCGCGCTCGTACGCCGGGTCGAGGGTGAGGTAGGGCTCGGCGAAGTCGCCCAGCACGCCGAGCTGCTGGAACTGCTGGATGTGCGCTCGCACGTGTTTCTCGGCAAAGCGGCGGCAGCGGCGGCGCACGTCCATCCTCGGGGCGTCGAGCGCGCCTTCGCCCAGCTCGCGCAGCACCTGGTGCTCGATGGGCAGGCCGTGGCAGTCCCACCCCGGCACGAACGGCGCGTCGCAGCCCATCATCGTGCGGGAGCGGACCACGACGTCCTTGAGGATCTTGTTCATGCCCGTGCCGATGTGGAGTTCGCCGCTGGCGTAGGGCGGCCCGTCGTGCAGGATGAACTTGGGGCCGCCGGCGCGGGCCTTGCGGACCAGGGCGTAGAGGTTCATCTCGCGCCACCGCTTCTGGAGCTCGGGCTCGCGCTGCCGGAGATTGGCTTTCATCGGGAACGAGGTCTTGGGCAGATTCACCGTATCACGGTAGTTCATCAAGCCATTCCTTGCGTCAAGCCTCCCGCAGGTTCCAAACCTGCGGGAGGTTGGCCGAGCTCAACATTCGGCGATGACCCGCTCGACGAGCCGCGTGAGCCTGGGCGCGGCCGCCTGAGCGGTGGCAATAATTCGCCCAATGTCGGCCGGCTCCAGCGCGTCGGGCAGGCAGCGGTCGGTCACGCAGGTGATCCCCAGGATCTCGAAGCCCGCCTGCACCCCGACGATGACCTCGGGCACGGTGGACATGCCCACGCAGTCGGCCCCGATGCCGCGCAGGAAGCGGTACTCGGCGCGGGTCTCCAGGTTCGGCCCCACGACCGCCACGTAGACGCCCTGGTGGACGCGGATGCCTTCGTCGAGCGCGATGCTTTCGGCCAGGTCGAGCAGCCGGCGGCTGTAGGGCCGGCACATGTCGGGGAAGCGCGGCCCGAGGCGGTCGTCGTTCAGGCCGACCAGCGGGTTCGCCCCCATCAGGTTGATGTGGTCCTCGATGAGCATGATGTCGCCGAGGGCGTACCGCGGGTTCATCCCGCCGGCCGCGTTCGACACGATCAACACGTCGGCCCCCAGCGCCCGCAGGACCCGCGTGGGAAAAGTCACCTCTTCGGCCGAGAAGCCCTCGTACAGGTGGTGCCTGCCGCCCATGGCCGCGACCCGCTTGCCCCCGAGCGTGCCGAGGACGAGTGTGGACTTGTGCGTCGTCGCCGTGGTCTCGGCGAAGCCGGGGATCTCCCCGAAGGGAATCTCGTGGCCCCGCTCGATGCGGTCCACGATCCCGTCGAGGCCCGTCCCGGGGATCAGGGCCACCTGCGGCGCTTCCGGCGCGACCTTTCGGATTGCAGCCACCGCCTCGACGATGCGCTCGAACAGTCCCATGTTGCCTCCAGTTCACAGTCTGATGGTCTCGTCTCAATCCCTCGCCAGCACCACCGCCAATCGCTCAATGGCCTCATCGAGGGAGAGGCCGGACACGTGGACCACCTTGTCGCGCGACCCCTGGCCCGCCACGATGGCGACGGCCGAGCGTCGCACGCCCAAGGCGTCGGCCAGCACCTCCTCGACCGCGCGGTTGGCCTTGCCGCCGGTCGGGGCCGCGGTCACGGCCACCTTCAGCCGCATGCCCAGGCGCCCGACGACCTCGCATCGCGAGGCCTTCGGCTGCGCGCGAACGGCAATCCGAACGCCGTCCCTCGTGGCGCTCAGGTCGAGCATGGCCGCCCCGCCTCACAACCTGGTAAGGAGGAACACCAGCCCGGCGAGGAGGAGGAGCGCGCCGATCACCCCGGCGACGAGGCGCCTGGTGCGCCGCTCGCGCTGGTAGCGGTCCGTCCTGGGCTTCTCGGCCAGCTCGCCGAGCTGGTCCACGTGGCGAAGCTCGATGGGGCGCGACGCCCCGCCGACGCCCGCCCCCAGGCTCTCGAGGGCCTGGATCAGCTCCCGCGCCGAGCCGTAGCGCTCGTCGGGGTCCTTCGCCGTCATCCGCTCGACCACGGCGCACAGGCTCCGGGGCACCCACGGGGCGACCGCTTGCAGCGGCTCGGGCTCCTCCTCGACGTGTTTGCTCATGATCTCGGCCTGCGACTCGCCGGTGAACATCGTGTGCCCGCAGAGCATGTGGTAGGCGGTGGCGCCCAGGCCATAGATGTCGGCTCGGCTGTCGATCTTCTCGCCCGACGCCTGCTCGGGCGCAATGTAGTGCGCGGAGCCGAACACGCCGTCGCTCTGGTCGGCCCTGCGGCTTCCCTTGCGCTCGCACGCGATGCCCAGGTCCACGATCTTGGCCACCCCGTGCTCGTCCAGCATGAGGTTCTCCGGCTTGATGTCGCGGTGCACGAGCCCCCGCTCCTCGGCGTAGGCGAGGCCGCGGGCGATGTCCAGCAGCATCGGCACCACGCGGTCCGGCGCGATCCGGCCCTCCTTCTCGATCGAGTCCTCGATGCTTCCCCCCGCCATGTACTCCATCACGAAGTACGGGGTGCTACCATCCTGCCCCACGTCCAGCGCCCGCGCGATGTTCGGGTGGGCCAGGCTCGCCGCCGCGCGCACCTCGTCCGTGAACCGGCGGATGAACTCCTGGTCCCACGTCAGGCTCGACGACAGGACCTTGAAGGCCACGATGCGGTCGAGCGAGAGCTGGCGAGCGCGGTACACCGTGCCCATGCCGCCGCGCCCGACGCGCTCGAGGATCTTGTACCCTGCGATCTCGCGGCCGACCAGGCCGCCTTGAGTCCGCCGCTCGTCGTCGGCCAGCAGCGAGAACAGCGTGTCGCCGGCCTCGATCTGGTCGCCCAGCTTCAGCTCCACCACCTTCGTCGCCTGGTTGCCGTTGACGAACGTGCCGTTGCTGCTCTGGAGGTCCTCGACGTAGAAGCGCCCGCCCTTCTCCGCCACGCGGAAGTGCTCGCGCGAGGTCAGATGGTCGGTCAGCGGCAGCGAGCAGCTCGAGCTGCGCCCCACCGTGTACACCTTCCCCGAGACCAGCACGAGTTCCTGGCCCCGGAGGCGTCCGCGTTCTACGTACAGCTTCGCCACGTCTCAGCCCCCGACGGGCGCACCCTATCTGCTCCTCCCTGTCAACCATACGCGGCGGATTATAACCCGGCCCCATGCGCGTGTCAAGCACGCGCGCCGCCGCAGCATAGCCCCCACCCAGCGTTACGCTCACTCCCGCCTCTGGCTGCCTCGCGCTCGGGGCCAGAGTGCCAAGTCAGAGTGCCAACTCCCGCTCTGAGGAGTTGGCACTCTGACACCCCCTCGCTGGACGGCGAGGCGCCCGCTGGGCATGCCGAGCGGGGACACCTGCGAGCTTGTGAGAAGGTCGCACGGACTCACACGGACATGCACGGACGCAAGCAAGCCTTGCCCATCCGTGTTCGTCCGTCGTTGTCCGTGTGATTCCCCCGCAAGCCGCTGATCGCCCGGACGCGATTTGAGCCCTTCCGGGCGCCGGAATCGCCGGAGAGGGAGATCGGCGTAAGTGTAGCCCACTGCTGCGCTTGCAGGCGCGCGACCCCAACCAGAACGGCCCAAAGGTGTCCCAGGTCAAATGAGCCCCTGATCACGCACGAGAGGGGCATTTGCGGCGGTTTTTTCCGGACGCGTCATAAGCCTTTGGCGATTCGATGCTTAGCAGTTGAATATAACGGTACAATGGTCGTCAGGCAGAGGCGTCAGGGCCTGCCGGCTGCCGCTGGTCACTCAGGAGTTCCCGGTAGAGCGCGTCGAGCTCGGCCACCATCGTCTGCCAGCGGAAGCGCTCGCGGCACAGGGCGCGGCCCTCCGCGCCCATCGCGGCGGCGCGCTCCGGGTCCTCGATGATCTCGCACAGGGACACGACAAGGCCCTCCACTGACTTGGGCGGGACGAGGTAGCCGGTCTCGCCGTGGACGACCACCTCGCGGGCGCCGTCCACGTCGAAGGATACGACGGGCTTGCCGGCCAGCAGCGCCTGGGGCAGCACCCGCGCCAGCCCCTCCCGCAGCGAGGCGTGGACCAGCGCGTCCATCGCCGATACGTAGGCCGGCACCTGACTCGCCGGCACCAGGCCCGCAAAGATAATCCAGTCCCTCACCCCGAGCTTTCGCGCCTGGGCTTCGAGCGTGCCGCGCAGGATGCCGTCGCCGACGAAGAGGAAGCGGACGTTCGGGTGGGCGTCGCGGATGCGCTTCGCGGCCTCGATGACGTATTCGTAGCCCTTCAGCTCGAAGAGCCGCGCGATCTTGCCGACGACGAACTCGTCGTCGCGGATGCCGAGCCTGTGGCGCATGGCTCGCCGCTGCCACTCGCAGTCCAGGAACGCCTCCGCCTCCATCCCGCTGTAGATCGTGACGAACTTCGAGCGGTCGGCCACCCCGGCGGCCACCGCCTGGTCGGCCATCGCGTCGGCGACGCACACGATCCTGTGGCTCCATTTCGCCGCCCTTCGCTCGAGCCACACGTAGAGCTTGTTCCGCCAGCCCTTCTCGTAGGGATGGAACGGGAGGCCGTGGATCGTGTGGACGACGACGGGCACCCGCTCGGCGTGGGCGGCGTAGCGTCCCAGGATGCCCGCCTTCGAGCTGTGGGTGTGGACGACTTGCGGTCGGATGTCGCGCAGGATGCGGCGGAGCTTTCGCACCGACACGCAGTCGCGCCACGGGTGGATCGCCCTGCGCATCTCGGGCACGACGACGACGCGGAGCCCAAGGCGCTCGGCCTCGCTGAGCAGTTCGCCCTCGGGGCCGAGGGCCGGGCCGGTGACCAGGGTGACGTCGTAGTCGGGGTTCTCGTGCAGCCCGCGGCACGTCAGCAGCGTGTTCTCCTGCGCGCCGCCGAGGATCATCCGCGTGATGACGTGAACTACTTTGATCTTCACTCGTCCTCGTCCTCGTCGTCGAAACAGCTCACTCGTACTCGACCGCCATCAGGCACAGCCCTTTCGCGGGCGCGGTTCGCCCCGCCAGGGAACGGTCGCGCGACGCCAGCAGGCGGGCCACATCGTCCGGCGGCCGCCTGCCCGAGCCGATCTCCAGCAGCGTGCCGACCATCGCCCGTACCATGTTGTAGAGGAACCCGTTCGCGGCGACGTAGTAGTCCAGCCGCTCGCCGGCCTCCTCCAGGTCGCTGCGGGAGATGGTGCGGACGCTGCCCTCCCCTTCCGAGTGGGACTCGAACGCGGCGAAGTCGTGTTCGCCCAGGAAGAGCGCCGCGGCCCGTCGCATGGCCGCCACGTCGAGCGGCTGCCGCTGCCAGTGCACGAAGGCGGCGCCCACCGCGGGCCGCACCGGCCGGCACACGATGCGGTAGCGATAGGTCTTCCGCTTCGCCGAGTAGCGCGCGTGGAAGTCCGCCGCCACGTCCTCGGCCCGCAGCACCGCAATGTCGTCCGCGACGTGTGCATTGATGGCGTGGGGCAGGCGCTCGGCCGGGATGGCCGTGCTCGTGTGGAAGTTCGCCACCTGGCCCAGGGCGTGGACGCCTGCGTCGGTGCGCCCGGAGCCGTAGAGCGTCGCCGCGTGGCCCACCACGCGCGAGATGCCCTCCTCCAGGGCCTGCTGCACGCTGGGGGCATTCGCCTGCCGCTGCCAGCCGTGGTAGTTCGTCCCGTCGTACTCGACGGTGAGCTTGAGGTTTCGCCGAAGCTCTTGGCTCATGGCTGCGCCGGCTGCCTGGGGCCTCCCGTCCTGTGGCTATCATAGGGAGCGGAGGGTGTCGGGTCAAGGCAGTCCTTGCGCACCCTTGCCCGCGGCGGTATACTGGCGGCGGGTCACGATCCTGTGGAGTGGAAAGGGACGCCTGATGCCCGACACGAAGCTGCCGCCGGCTCGCCGCTTCCCCATTTGGGAGATGGTGGCGACTCTCCTCGCCCTGGCCTCGCTGTGGCCCGCCTATATCCTGAACCTCGAAGGCCCGGTGTGGCGCCCTCTGTGCTACGTCATGCTGGGCGTGCTGGTCGTGGTGCTCGTCCGCCGCCTCCTCGCCTTCGAGCGCCTCAAGCAGGAGGCCGACAGGGCGCGGCGGACCAAGGCGGCCGAAGGTCGAAAGGGCAGGGAGCGCCTCCCGTGGGAGCCACCAGGAGATGACGCGTGACGCGCGACGCGTGACGCAACCGAATGTGCGGCATCTGCGGCATCTACCACCGTGACCCGACGGCGGGCGTCTCACGCGACACCGTGCGCCAGATGATCGCTCGGCTGCGCCATCGGGGGCCGGACGACGCAGGGACCTTCGTCCGCGGTGACCTACCGGCTGATCTCGCATCATCGGACACGGCTGGTCAAGCCAGCCGTGCCACAATGGCGCGAAACGTCGGCCTGGGCATGGCCCGCCTGTCCATCATTGACGTCCTGGGCGGGCACCAGCCGATGCCCAACGAGGACGGCTCGGTGTGGGTCGTCTTCAACGGCGAGATCTACAACTTCCGCGAATTGAAGCGCGAGCTGCTCGACCGAGGCCACGCCTTCCGCTCCCACGCCGACACCGAGGTGATCGTGCACCTCTACGAGGAACTCGGCGAGCGCGTGGTCGAGCGGCTGCACGGGATGTTCGCCTTCGCCCTGTGGGACGAGCGCCGCGAGCAGCTCCTCCTCGCCCGCGACCGGCTGGGCAAGAAGCCGCTGGTCTACTGCGACGACGGCCAGCGCCTGGCCTTCGCGTCCGAGCTTCAGGCCCTCCTCGAAGCGCCGGGCATCCCGCGCGCCCTTTCCCCCGAGGCCCTCGACCTCTATCTCACCTATCAATACGTCCCCGCGCCGCTCACCATCTTCGAGGGCATCCGCAAGCTCCCGCCCGCCCACTACCTCGTCGCCTCGAAGGACGGCACCCGCGTCGAGCGCTACTGGGACCTGCCGACCGAGACGACGGCGGCCCCCGCCTCGGCCGCCGACTTGCGCGACCTGCTCGACGCGGCGGTGAAGAGGCGCCTCGTCAGCGACGTGCCCCTTGGAGCCTTCCTCAGCGGCGGCATTGACTCCTCCATCGTCGTCGGCCTCATGGCCCGCCACATGCGCGAGCCGGTCAAGACCTTCTCCATCGGCTTCGGGCAACCGAAGTACGACGAGCTGAGCTACGCCCGCCTGGCGGCCGAGCGCTTCAAGACCGACCACCGCGAGTTCGTCGTCCAGCCCGAGGCAATCGAGATCCTGCCCCTCCTCGTCCGCCACTACGGCGAGCCGTTCGCGGATTCGTCGGCCATCCCGACCTACTACCTCTCGCAGAAGACGCGGGAGCACGTGACCGTGGCGCTGTCGGGCGACGGGGGCGACGAGGGCTTCGGCGGCTACGAGCGCTACGCGGCCATGGCCCTCGGCGCCCGTTACGACGCCCTGCCGCGCCCGCTGCGGAGCGCCGTCGGCGGCCTGGCCCGCACCCTGTTCGGCGGCCTCTCGACCGCCGAGCCGAAGAGCCGCGGCCGCCGCATCCGCCGATTCGTCGAGGGACTCTCCCGCACGCAGGTCGAACGCTACGTCGAGTGGATCGCCTACTTCAAGCGGGCAGACAAAACAGGACTCTACACCGACGGCTTCGCTGCCCGGCTGGGCGGCCATGACGCGGCGAGCTATCTCGCCGACGAGTTCGCCAAGGCCGTTCCCATTGTGGGCGGGGCGTCTCTGCCCCGCGAGTCCGATGTCGTCTTCGCCACAAGCCGCGTGGACGCCGCGACCTATCTGCCCAACGACATCCTCGTGAAGGTGGACATTGCGAGCATGGCCAACTCGCTCGAGGTCCGCTCACCCTTCCTCGACCCCGACGTGATCGGCTTCGGGCTCTCGCTGCCGACGAAGCTCAAGATGGGCAGGCTGGGCACGTCCACCAAGAAGCTCCTTCGGGCCGCCTTCGCCGACCTGTTGCCCCCCGGAATCCGCACGCGGGGCAAGATGGGCTTCGGCGTGCCCATCGCCCACTGGCTGCGCGGCGAGCTGCGCGACTACGCCCGCAGCATCCTGCTTTCGCCCGAGTGCCTCGGCCGCGGCTACTTCCGCGAGGAGATCGTCCGCCGCCTCGTCGAGGAGCACGCCGCCTCCCGCGCCGACCACGCCGACCGCCTCTGGGCCCTCCTCAACCTCGAGCTGTGGCACCGCGAGTTCCTCCCGTAGCAGCCGCTGCCGGCTTGACTCCGGCTGCCCGCGCCCATAAGCTATGCCGCCACACTGAGGAGAAGCAGCCTTGAGGATCATCGCCGACGAGAACATCCCCTTCGTCCGCGAGGCATGCGCCACGCTGGGCGACGTGACGCTCGTCGCGGGACGCGACGTAACGCGCGAAACGCTCCGCGACGCCGACCTGTTCTTCTGCCGTTCGGTGACGAAGATCAACCGCGCCCTGCTCGAAGGCTCGCGCGTGCGCTTCGTCGGCACGGCGACGATCGGCTTCGACCACGTGGACATCGCCTACCTGCGGCAGGCCGGCATCACCTTCGCCAGCGCGCCCGGCTCGAACGCCAACTCGGTCGCGGAGTACATTGTCGCCGCGATGCTCGTGCTGGCCCGCCGCGGCGGCTTCGAGCTGGAGGGGCGGACGCTGGGCGTCGTGGGCGTGGGCAACGTGGGCAGCCGCGTGGTCGCGAAGGCCGAGGCCCTCGGCATGCGGGTCCTCCAGAACGACCCACCCCTCGCGCGCCAGACGGCCGACCCGCGCTTCCTGCCCCTCGACGCCCTGCTCGATGCCGACTTCCTCACCTTCCACGTGCCGCTCTCGAGGGAAGGCGCGGATGCGACCTATCACATGGTTGACCGCGCGCTCCTTGGCCACATGAAGCCGTCGGCGTATCTGCTCAACAGCTCGCGGGGACCGGTGGTGGACGAGGCGGCGTTGAAGGCCGCACTCGCCGAGCGGCGCATCGCGGGCGCCGTGCTCGACGTCTGGGAGACCGAGCCATCCTTCGACCCCGCCCTGCTGGCGATGGCCGCCATCGGCACGCCGCACATCGCAGGCTACTCCTTCGATGGGAAGGTCGCGGCCACCGAGATGATCTACCGCGCCGCGTGTCAGACCATCGGCGTCGAGCCCACGTGGGACCCTGCCGCGATCATGCCCCCGCCCGGGCACCCACGCCTCGAGATCGCGTGCGCCGGGCGGCCCGATGAAGACGTGTTGCGCGAGGCCGTGCTCACGATCTACGACGTCGAGGCCGACGACCGCAACCTGCGCCAGTCGCCCCAGCCGCCCGCGGAGCGGGGCGCGTACTTCGACCGCCTGCGCAAGGTCTACCCCGAGCGGCGCGAATTCCAGAACACCGCCCTCATTCTCCACGGAGCCAGCGACCGGCTGAAAGCCAAGCTGGCCGGCCTGGGGTTCTGCATCGCGGGCGAGCGAAGAGGAGAACTCTGCTGAGGGTTCGGGCGCGGTTCTGGCATAGCGCGCGGGTTGCGGCCACGGCGCTCCTCGTCGGCCCAGTGTCGCATCGGCGTGCGGGTTGACGCGCCAGGCGGAAAGTGGTATCGTTGAGGCGAGACGGGCTTCATTTCGGCAGTCACCAAGAGGCAGGAGCGTCGCATGCTGTCCACGACGCTGGATGATGCGCGGCTGAGACAGATTGTCAAGGAAGCCGTCGTGGAACTGCTCCAGGAACGCCGTGGCCTGATGCACGACCTGGTTGCACAGGCCATCGAGGACGTTGCTCTGAGCAGGGCCATCGAGGAGGGCGAGAAGACCGAGAGGGTCAGCCGCGAAGCCGTTTTCAAGGCGCTGGAAGGCGAGTCGTGAAGACGGACTTCCGCCAGAGCTTCCTTGACGATGTGAACGACGTCAGCGACAGGAACCTGCGACGGCGGGTGAAGGACATCATCGTCCGTGTCGAGGAGGCGCCGAGCCTGCACGATGTGCCCAACCTGAAGAAGCTGCACGGAAGCAAGGGTCATTATCGAATCCGGATAGGCAATCACCGCGTTGGCATTTCCCTACGCGGAGACACCGTGGTCTTCGTGCGGTTCCTGCCGAGAAGAGACATCTACCGTTACTTCCCGTAGGAGCAGCGATGGCGGCGGAAGGTGGCCTGCAGAGCGCGCGGCACAGCGCCGGCCGGGGCCAGACGGCGCTGTGCCGCCGCAGCTTCCTCTCGTCTCTCGGGCTCGGCGGGGCCTCGCTCGTCATCGTGAGACAGGCCAGGGCGAAGGAGCCGAGCCAAGTGGCTTCCAGCATCCTGCTCAGCAAGACTGGCAGCGACAGGGCAACGGCCTACGTGATGAGCAACAAGGTCGCGCGCCGGCGCGGCCTCCTCGTGTGCACCTGGCTCGGGAGCGACCGCCAGAACTGCTGGGCACTTGTCGAGCCGACCGACGCGAAGCTGCTCAAGCAGGGAGTCGTCGGGGAGCCGCGGACGGATAACCACTGCGGCGGCGCCCTGGCCACGGACACCGATGGCACGCTGCACCTCGTCGTCGGGGCGCACCACGGGTCGTTCGAGCACTACCGCATGCCGCCCGACCAGGAGGCCTGGGAGCCGGTCGCCGACGGCCGTGCGCTCGGGCAGGCGGCAACCTACCCGAGCGTCGTGTGCGACGGCGCGGGCACCCTGCACCTGGCCTATCGCCAGGAGCGGGGCGGCCGTGACCCCCGCGTGTGCTACTGCCGGCGGCCGCGGGACGGGAAGTGGGCCGAGCCGCGCGTGCTGGTGGCGAGCGCCGTCGCCGAGCATAGCTGGGTCACAAACGCCATCGAGGTGGGGCCGAAGGGGCGAGTGCACCTCATTGTCTCCAACACCCTGCCCGTCCCCGAGGCAGGTCCTGAGGCCCGCTACTACGGGGCCTCGCATTTGCACTCGGACGACTCAGGGGCGACGTGGCGGCAGCTCGGGCGCGCGGAGCCCCTGAAGGGGCCCGCGCCGGCCGCCGTCCTCGCGCGGATCGAGTGCGATGCTCTCGACCCCGCGCGCACCGAGAAGGAGTACGGCGCCGCCCCAGGCCCGCTCAACTCGTACTACCACAAGATCCTCCTGTCGAACCCCGCCATTGACGAGGCCGGCCAGCCCTGGGTCATCGTCCACAACCTGCTGACGCGGACGGCATCGCTCTTCCGCTGGCAGGGCGCCGCTGGCTGGGCGGCCACGCCGCTGCTGGATGCGGTTCGCTCCGTCCTGCCGGGGTTCCACATCCAGCATTGCGGCCAGCTTTCGCGCCACAGGGACGGCACAGTAGAGGCCGTGCTGATGGCGGCGCCGGAGGGCGAGCGGGCATGGGGCGCGAAGGGCACCAGGCTTGTCCGCGTCCTGGTGGGGCCTGCGGGCGCCATCCGCAGGACGGAGCTCATGTGCCCGCAGGAGGAGTCCGACGTGCCCTGCTGGCTGCCGAGCCTCGAGCGCTGGTGCTGGCACGCGCCGGTCGAGCGGCCGGCCCTGCTCTACACGCGCGGCATCAACGCCGGCGGCTACCAGCACAATCGGAATAGCGTGAACACCGAGGTCTGGGCGCAGCCTCGGTAACGCAAGGAAAGGAGAGCGCCGTCATGAGCAAGTCGAAGGTGGCGGCCGTCGTTGCCGGCGGCGTCGTCGTGGCCTGCGTCGCGTTTGTGGTCTTCCTCCTCGTCATCAAGGCGCTCTGGGCGTGGACCATGCCCGACCTGTTCCCTGAGGCGGTGAAGCAGGGCCTGGTGGCCGAGACGATCTCGTGGGGCACGGCGGCCAAGGTGGCCCTCTTCCTCGGCATTCTCGCGGGCATTGGCAAGGGCGGCCACGTTCATAGCCATCGGGCTTAGGAACCATCGCGGAACCCACGCGGCGGCCGGGCTGCAGTGGAGGGCACCCGTCCCCGCCGTTTCCCCCGCCGCCGCCCCATCGTGTATAATGGCCGCGGCACGCGAACTGGCGCGGCGTCGCTCCACGGTTCCCGGCAGGAGGCACACGATCATGGAACGCGTGAACGAGGGCGAGAAGCAGTACCGCGACGGCGACCACGGGGTGAAGTACCTCTTCCGCGGCCCGAGGCTCGACTGGGGGGTCCTCCGCTTCCTTCCCGGCCAGCAGCTCGGCACGCACTTCCACGAGAAAGTCGAGGAGACCTTCTACTTCACCCACGGCACCCCCCTCGTCGTCGTCAACGGCCAGGAATACCGCGTCCGCGTCGGCGACGCCTTCCGGATGGCGCCAGGAGACGTCCACAACATCATCAACGACACGGCCGAGGCGATGGACGCGGTGTTCATCAAGAGCGACTATTTGCCGAAGGACAAGGTGGATGTGAAGGCGTGAGACGTGCCGCGTGCCGCGTGACAGGACGGGTCTGAAATCGCAAATCGCAAGTCGGCAATCGGGAATCCCAGCTACCGGCGGCTGGTGTTTGTGGACCTGGAGACGACGGGCCTGGACGCCGCGGCCGAGGAGATCATCGAATTCGCCGCGGTGCGGGTGGTGGAGGGCAAGGTGGAGGGCGAGTTCTCGCGCCTGGCGAACCCCGGGCGGCCGCTGTCGCTGACCATCACGAAGCTGACGGGGATCACGGACGCCGCTCTGCGCCGCCAACCCCCGAGCCGCGCCGTGCTCGCCGAGTTCCTCCGCTTCGTCGGCGACGACGCGGTGGTCGCCCACAACGCCAGCTTCGACGTCGGCTTCCTCAAGCAGAAGAGCGACGGCTACTTCCAGAATACGGCCCTGGACACGCTCGAGCTGTCCCGCATCCTCTATCCCGCCCTGGAGCACCACGACCTCGACACGATGACGCTCACGCTGGGCCTGCCGGTCGAGCAGCGGCACCGAGCGCTTGACGACGCCCGCGTGCTCGTGGGTCTCTGGCAGCGGCTGCTCGAGCGGCTCGACGACCTGCCCTTCGAGGTCGTGGCCGCCCTCAGCGCCATCTCTGGCCTCACCACGTGGCCCGCCCGCCACCTGTTCCTGGAGGCCGAGGCGAAACGCCTCACCGGCGCCTTCGACGTCGCGGCGCCGAGCTACTACAAGCTGCTGCGGGACTTCGGCAGTGTGATTGACGCCGGCCGCAACGCCCGCCGCGACTACGACCCCGCGCAGCGTCCGCCCCCGAAGCGCCTCGACGTGCCGCGCATCCAGGGCCTCCTCGGCCAGGGCGGCCTCTTCAGCCAGAAGCTCCCCGGCTACGAGTTCCGCCCCCAACAGGTCCGCATGGCCGAGCTGGTCGCCCAGGCATTCAACGAGGGGCAGCACCTGCTCGTCGAGGCCGGCACAGGCGTCGGCAAGTCCATCGCCTATCTCATCCCCGCCATCCACTGGGCACGCACGAACGGCGACAAGATCGTCATCTCGACGAACACGAAGAACCTCCAGGAGCAGCTCTTCTTCAAGGACATCCCGCTCATCCAGCAGGTGCTGGAGGTGCCCTTCCAGGCGGCCCTGATCAAGGGGCGGGCCAACTACCTGTGCGCCCGCAAGCTCCTCTACCTGCTCGAAGAGGCGGAGCGGGAGCTGAGCGAGGAGGAGCGGGTGGCCTTCCTTGCGGCCCTGGTGTGGGCGGCGGACACCCAGACGGGCGACGTGGCCGAGGCGACCGGCTTCCTGGCCTTCCGCCAGGCCGACCTGTGGCCGAAGCTCTGCGCGTCCGGCGAGGAGTGCGCGGGGCCGAATTGCCGCCAGCGGCGCCACTGCTTCCTGGCCTACGCCCGCGCCCTCTCGATGCTCGCCGACGTCGTCGTCGCCAACCACGCGGTCGTCTTCGCCGAGCTGGGCATGGACAGTGTGGTGTTGC
>Ga0307379_10004586_pt1 | contig 19661 bp, 13 predicted proteins | sample UN2MG_FD_202237 | JGI IMG/M metagenome (GOLD analysis project Ga0307379, IMG submission 202237) | Soil microbial communities from Risofladan, Vaasa, Finland - UN-2 | ecosystem: Environmental > Terrestrial > Soil > Coastal area > Acid sulfate soil | place: Finland: Risofladan, Vaasa | collected... | reverse complement strand
ATGTTGTTTAGACGCGCCTTCTGCCGTTGTGCCTCGAGAATGATCTGGATCGACCTTAGGAAGGGGATATAGAGCCTGTCAAGCGTTTGCTTAAGAAAAGCTATGACTCCTAACGTAAAATAGATTGACAGATGTCCTTGCCTTTGGCTAAGTGTAAACTGTTATCTTATACGGTATGACAGTCCGCCTAATCGTTCGGGCCTAAGGTTGGCCCCAGAGGGATGAAGCTATGTTTATATCGGACGTTTCTGGTGGTCTTAGGGTATCGAGGCCGAGTCAGCCACCCCACGACTCGATTCTGCCCTGGCGCCCGCTCCCACAACGTCGGGACAATACGCACACCGCACGATGGAGCAGAAGCGCACCTTCTACGGCACCACTGTCGCTGGTCGTCCCGCTCTCCTGCGGTCAGACACAAAAAAAGGAAGCGCGAGGCGCCTGCGCCTCACTCGCCTCACTCGCCGAAGCGACGCGGATGCGGCGCCTCGGCCCAGGTTATGGGAGCGGCGGCTCGCCGTCAGACGAACCATCCAAACTGCTCTTATGACTGGCGATCCCATTGGTCGGATGGTTCACTGATCGAGCTCGGCACATTTTCACCGCTTTTGGCACAGAAAATGCCTAATACAGCCAAAGGTTAATAGTGATTATACAACACAGGTCTTATTAGACTAAAGGAGACGGCACATGTCCGAGATGAGGCGTAGCAGACAACTTGTATGGCTAGTTTTGTTTTTCTTTCTGACGACATTCGGTGCGGACCTGCACCGGGCTTTCGCGTGTGGCGGCGGTGGTCGGGGAGGAACTGCGGACGCTTCGCGCGTCATGCGCATGGAGCGTGGGATGGGGCGCGGCAACTCGTCCTATCTGATAAGCAACTTCACCACGTATGTCCCAGCGGAGAAGGGTGAGTACCTTCAGGGAGTTCTCACCTCGACCGGTGAGCTCGTGTTTTCGGCCCTTGACCCCGCAGTTCCGGGTCACATCCCGATCCACGTTTATCGCTACTATGATTCTTCAAACCTGACTACCTTTGGCCTGTCCCGAGGGTGGGGACTCAACTACATGAAAGTGATCAGGAAGCAGTTCGGCAGTTTGTCTCTATGGATGGATCCAAGCCGGGGCGTTCACTTCATACACTTGGGACTGGGGCACTCAGATTCAGGCAGCGCTAACCAAATCAGGCACCCCGTTTTGCATGGTGGGTGAGACGGCGATGTCCGACCCGAGAGATGAGCTGGAGGGCAAGATGAGTGGGTATTCATACGGCCGGTGCGCGAAGCTCTGCCACAGCGGAGTTGCGTGGAGCCTGGCCCGGCAGAAGGATGAAGAACCGGGCTATCAGGGAAGCACGTACTGCAATGACGCTCATACTAGCTCTCTGTTCTACGACGACGAGAAGTACACCGGGTGTGCTCATTGCTGCGACGAGCGCTTCTCTACGATGTTGACCGGAGGTTTTCAATACGCTGTTAGCCACGACCTTCCGTTGCCCTCGACCCGCGCCGAGGACCTGACCGAGTTCAGCGGCCCGGTTCTGGAAGGCTTGCTGTATGAGGGCGGGTGCCAGATTCCGCCGGGCTACAACAACGACCTGGGGCAGATGATTGGAGAGATGATCGATTTCGCCAATGCGTTCTCTGCGTATCTCGGCGGGCAAGGGGTTGGGTCTTGCGCGCAGACTTATGGCGCCGGACTAGGAGTCCCAGATGTTCCGGATGACAACACGCTGATGGGTTACTGTAACGCTCCTGCGACGCCCTTAGAGACATGGTAGTTTAGAGATTAAGGAGAGGATAGCTATGAGGATTCTGCGGTTTTCTTCCGCGGTTTTAGTGATTGTGCTTTTCGTGGGGGCTCAGGAGAGGATTTCCGTTGCTCGATCGCCCACGATCGACCATGCGAGCTACATCCCGTACTTTGACCTGCCCTACCGTTACTGTGATCTCTCCCTCGGGGAAGGTTGGATTGCGGTGGGCACCGAGCAAGGGGCGGTGCTGATAGACAGGGCAACGGGTTTGCAGACTCACCTTTTCTCATCGGAGGAAGCGTCCGTTGTCGGGCTTGTGGCCGGCGGGGAGCTCTGGTCAATCCTTCCGTGGCTCTTGACTAGTTATGAAGGGCCTGGCCAGGCCACGAAGGGGGCGATACGTTGCTATGACGGGTTAGGATTGCGCGACTTTGACGAGCGTTGCGGTCTGCCTGATCTAGGCTGGCTGGAGCGCGACGTCAGATTCTATGCAGACTGGCGCAGCGGCACTTGGTTCTCGCATTACAGGGGGATATGGCACTTCGACGGGGAGCACTGCGAGAGTTTCCTTGTGGACGACTTCCTGCCGGGAAACTCAGTGCGAGCTTTTGCGATCGACACTCTGGGCAGGAAGTGGGTGGGCCTGAAGGGGGCCATTGCGGTCTTGGACGCCGGAGGTTGGAGTCTTTACTGGTTGGAGGATTATCTAGGCCCGGGAAAGGCAGAGAGGATTACTCCTGGTATTGCGGGAGACGTTTGGGTGCTGTGGGTAGATTCCACAGCGGCTGTTCTGAAGCTGATACACTATGTTGACGGCGAATCGAGCGTGCTTACCTTCGATCGGTCGATCGAGGGATGGCCATCAATGGCTGTGGACGCAGAGGGTCGTCTCTGGATAGAGGTTGGTCGGGACGGTGCCTATTGCCTCGATCAGGGAGAGTTGCGTCATTATACCTCCGATGATGGTCTGGCAAGTGATGTCGTGCTGGACATTGACGCAGATGAGCAGGACGGGGCGGTGGGCTTCTTGTGTTCTCTGGAAGAGGGGGAATATGAGTATGCTATCTCTGTGCTTTCAGAGGGCGCTTGGGTCACCTATCAAGTTGAGGCTGACTTGCCGTGGGAGGACACGGACATTCTCCGGATCGATGACGAGGGCTCGATATGGCTTGGAGGCGGCGAGGCCTGGTCCTCCCCGTCTCGGACGGACTTCCTGTGGCGTATCGGTCGAGGAGGCCGTTGCGATAGCTTCGCTCCCCCGGCGGAATCCTTGCTTTACCGTGGGCCCGCCCAGGTGGGCGAGAGCTTCTTCTTTGCTTGGGCTAGGCCTGGCGAGAGCGGCTTGGCGATTCTGGAGGGCGACGTTTGGCAGACACGCGCCGAGTGGGACGGTATTCCGCTTGACAACATTGACCAGATTGAGGCAGACGCATTCGGGAGGGTCTGGCTGCGGCGGGACCTGGGCGTATATAACCCCACTTCGCTGGTGTGTATCTGGCCGGAGGCGAACTGGGCGGCTGAGTTCCGCCCCACCGGTAACCCATTTGACATATCGTGCATGGCGCCCGACCGCGTGGATGATTGCATCTGGTTGTCATTCCAAGGTAGGGAGGAATGTTACGGTTACGGTCAGTATGGAGGCTTTCAGAAGCTCAGTGCAACGGGCATCGAACGCATACTCGAGAATGCACCTCGTTCCTATGTGGGGGTTGACGCACGAAACATGAAGTGGCTCAGGGAATGGACAGGAACGGATGTGCGATTCGAGCTATTTGACGGGGAGACCTGGCACGATATGCCAGCCCTGCCCTGGGCCAACCTGATGATACCGATTGGCGATACGGCACGGATAGTGGAACACAGCGGTGATTTCGTGGCGCTGCTGTATGACCGCGAGAAGAAGTCGGCGGCGCTGGACGACCGTAACGCCGGCATTACTTGCTCGGTGATTGCGGTCTATAATGGGGAGGAGTGGCGCGGCTTCACCTGCCCCGAATCGTTTGCGCAGAGCAGCACTGCCATCACTGGGGTGGATTGGCTCGGCAATTATTGGTTCGGCCTGAATGTTCTTGTGCCTGAAGAGAACTTCGTCCTTGCGCCAGAGGCGCTCATCGCCAACCGAGAGAATGACGCTGCACTTGAGTTGACCGTCTCAATCATATACCGGGCCCATCCCGTGGACGCGGACATCTATGTTGGTATTCAGGCGCCGAGCGGGCAAGTGTTCTACATAGCGGGTCAAGAGGCGGCGCCTCCGTTTCCGATATTCTACGCGGCGTTCGATGGCAGCACGGAGTTCTTGCAGCCCGGGCCGAGCTACACCGGGCCGGGCTCGATACCCAACACACCGGACATGAAGGACCTCGCGCCTCCGCCCCTGCCCCTGCCGGACCCACCCGACGGCCAGGGCCCGACCGGTCTAGCTCTGTTCGCGTATCCCGTGCCCTACTTCGCGAACGTCCCGCTGCCTGCATACGGAGCCATCGCCGACCTCGTCCTCCTGAACACCACCCTCCCGAACGAGGCCCCAGCCGGCGCATACACGTTCTACATCGGCCTCACCGCCCCCTCCTCAATCTCAAACGTCTATCGCTCCGCCTCATCCCCCTTCGAGGTGAGTAACGAATGAGCGTTTAGGAGAACATTCCGATGAGAATGGCGTGACCGTCTCCACGATTGAATATGACAAGATGAACAGGCCCGTCAAAAAGACTAACGCTCTGGGCAACTCGTATGAGTTCGAATACAGCGACAAAGGCGATTGCACCAAGCGCACGGACGCGAAGAGTCAGATAACCAATTATACTTACGACGCGGACCACCGAGTTATCGGCATCGACTACCCCAACGACTCAGACATAACCATCGAGTGTGATCAGGTTGGCAACAGGACGAAGGTGAGCGATGGCATAGATGACGTCACGATGGAATACAGGCTGAACGGGCAGCTGACGAAGTTGACCAACTCCACCGCCAGCGCCTCGATCGAATACCAATACAACGACGCGGGCCTGCGGACCTACGTCAAGGACTACGAGGCGGGCGTTACGAGCCTCTACTACGATGCTCTTCTGCGTCTGACTTCGATAGCATACCCGACTGGCGGCACGGTGGCGTTCGATTACGCCACCAGCAGCAGTTTGCGAACCAAGATCGACCTGCCCAACGGTGCTTACACGGACTACGAATACGATCTCAAGGGCCAGGTCACGTCGGCCGCATCCCGCAAGTCGGACGAGACTCTTCTAGAAAGCTACTCTCACGAATACGACCCCGTAGGGCGCCTCGTCGGCATCGAGGACGAGGATGCTAACGAGACGTCGCTTGGCTACGACGCTGCGGGCAACCTGACGGACGCCTCGTTTCCGGGCGAGCTGTCCGTGAATTACTACTATGATGCGGCGGGGCACAGGACCTCGGCCACTGACGAGGAGGAGGCGACTACGACGTTTGAGTATGACGAGGCGGGTCAGCTTACGGAGTGTGGGCCTGAGGCGCTCGACCACACGACCTTTGAATACGATCTAAATGGCAACCTGATCGAGAAGGACGACGGCAGCGTCTTGACGGAGTATGACTGGAGCGACGAGAACGGGCTGATTGGGGTCGCGGTTGACGAGAGCACGGTGTGGCAATCGACGTATTACCCTGACGGGAAACGCTTCTGCCGGACGAACACGGACGGGTCAATCTACTATCTCTACGACGGAGGCAAGGCAATCGCGACCTACGATACCGACTGGGATACTCGTGAGACGTTCGGCTACGGCCTCGGTTCACGGGACCCGATCGTCAACACGCAGTTCTACGACGGCCAGGAGGACTACTATTACGTGAAGGACGGGTTTGGGAATGTGGATATAGTGCTGGATGCGAACGAGGCGACCGCGGCGACTATTGGGCTTACGGCCTGCGGCGTGCCCGATCCGGCGGGCGACTACGACAGCGACATCCAGTTCGGAGCCGGCAGTATGAGGTGGGATGCGGACGTTCAGGCCTACGTCACGAGTCACGTTGCCCCGGATCCTGCCAACCCGATACCCCTCAACCTCTTCCTCGGCGACTGCGGGCAATGCGCCACGGAGGTCGGTCTAACGTCCTGGGATGACGGACTGCGCGACCCACTGACGGACCCCGGTCCCGTTCCCATGCCTCCTCGGCCCTGGCCACTGTTTACGTCCCCGTTTAAGAGTCTCGGCTACCCCGTGATGCTCGACGCGGGAGACGCTGGGCTGGCGAAAAAGGACGAATACGGGGCTTCCCTTCATCACTATAACGGTATCGATTGGGTCAGCATGGTTGGGAAGTATGCCCAGGCAATTGCGGACTGCGAATTCCTGGACGGTTTCCCGATGGAGGACCAAGAGCAGCCCTCGTGGCCCTTATTCAGGCTTACCGCTACATACGCCTATGACCCCTATTATGATCAACACCAAATAATGCCGCTCTGGCGAGACAGATTCGGGCCAAACTGGGTCAGCTTAGTGCAGTATGGCCACCACATATTAGAGGATTTGGGACATATCCTTCCACGTAAGCTGGTGTATTCTCAAGAGGATCCGGTGGCTAAGACGTTTAGAGGAAAAGCAGATCACAATCTGGGGCCTCATCTGCACCTGGGGATGACGGGGGAGAAGCCTGCGGGTGACATACAGGACACGAATTGGATGGAACGGTATTTCGAGCCGATGCCGGAGATACCGATGGCGGCGTATCTCATGGCCGTGTGCAGGTATGGCTGGACTGAGGGGACGTTTGGGCACTACACTTGGGACTGGGCATCCGCTCTGGGCTTCAACAGCCAGCCCCTGTGCATGGCTTATGCTTCCTATATTTATCCGAATCCTGACGACCCCGAGCGTCCTATAACGAGAGATTTTACGCTCGGCATCTGTGCCCAGGCGTGCCATTCGGCCGTAGCCAGCGCCATGCATCAAGACTGCCCCAGCGCTATTGCTGGCGAGGGTTTCTGGACAGAGTACAGCTCGTATGGAGTGGGGGAGGCTTGCACTAGGAGGTGCGACGACGCTTTCTCAGACTTCCTTCTGGGCTATTGGCACAGTTTTGAGGGCACGACCTGGATGGAGTTGACGTATGACAACCAGACCAGTGCCGGGCCGGTGCACTCGGGCTATTTATACGAGACCGGGAGCTGGGTCTATGACGGAGGGATAGCGTCGAAACCCAATTTCGACAACCCCATCGAGTGGGTGGACTTCCAGACGGTGTTGCTCTGGGCCTGGGGAAAAGCAGACGAGATGATGGACGACGCGGAAAGGCCCGCTTATGATTGGTACAAGAAGGCTATGGGAGGAAATGCCTCGGGCTGGGCAGAGGCCAGGACGAAGTGCCGAGGTAAAACTGATCATCAGTTCTTAAAAGACCCCGTTGAATGAGGCATCTAATAAGGTGCAAACGGATGTTTCAAAACAAAGGGGGTTATGATTAGACTATCTAGAAAACAGAGCTTTACCGTACGGAGGAATTAGGATGATACGTTCTATTCTGTTGTTTGCATTCGTCTGCATTCAGCTTGCGACGGTCAGTTGGCTGTCACACGGGCAGACGATTCTGCCCTCCAGCACGATCATTAACTGGACGGAGAGCTCGTGCCGGCGTTGGGTGATAGGCTTTGAGGCGCGATACGGGAAGTTCTACGGGGTGGTCGAAGGCGGGCTGGCGATTGGCTCCATCGAGACAGGGGAATATACGGTCTTAACGACGACCGGCGGATTGCCGATGACAAGTGTCGAGAAGGCCTACATTGACGACACCGGCTTCATCTGGACATATTGCTCGGTTAGGGAGGGCCGCTTGCGGTGGCTGGCATTTGATGGGCTGCGTTGGGCCGGCGTTGGAGATATCGGGCAATTCGGTGTCGTTGATAACCAGGCTGGCCTCTGGACCCAAGATACGAACGATCTCGCGCATTACCGACTAAGTCCTCCCAGCTTTCCGGAGTGCATACATTATGATGCAGGCGACTTTGGCTTTGAGGTGTGGCCATCGTGGTGTGGGGTGGATTCTTCAGGCTGCCTGTGGGGCACACAATTTGACGACACGGTGCCTGGTACACCCAGGGTATCTAGCTTTGATGGTAGCGAACTCAAGGTTTATTCGAATCCGGAGGGTTTCAGGCCTTCTCATGGTGCGATTGACCGTCGGGACAACAAGTGGTTCATGGGTTGGCCCTACGACCCGCCGCGAATAGGCCGGTTTGATGGGGAGACGTGGGAGATTTGGGACAGCGAGGACGGACTGCCCGTGGACCAGAACTGGAGGTGGCAGAGATTCGCGTTCGACGAGGAGTGCCATCCTTGGGTGCTTGGGTACTACTACGAATCTTATCTCGTGGTCGATACGTGCATCATGCACTTCGACGGCAATCGCTGGGAGGCTGTTGCGCTGCCGGATTCTCCCGATTTCTCCCTTTCTAATATAGCTTCTGATGAGGAGGGGACGCTTTTCGCCTTTGGTTCGCTCGGGCTCGCGAGCGCGGTGTTTCGGCTGGGTGATCATGGTTGGCAGGGTCCGATGACGATTGCTGGGCCTGTTACGAGCTCTGGGCTCGATTCCGTGTTTGAAGTAGGAATCGACAGGCAGGACGGGGTTTGGTTTGCCTGCAACTATTACTCTGACGCTATACACGACTGGGGGACGTTCATCACGCATCTAGGCTCCGAGGGCTACACCGTATTTGACGACTTCAGGCTCAACAGTGCTTTCTGGTGCGTCAACGTTGACGAGGCCAACAACAAGTGGTTCGGCGGGACGAAGTTGGTCGTGACGCAGGATATGGAGCATGGGTACTGGGCGTGCACGCCTCCGCACGCGATAAGGGACATCGCATTTGGGCCGGACGGGGAGGTCTATGTGGCCTGCCTGGGCCTGTTGTATAAGATTCGAGATGGTGTTGTAACGGTGGACGAGCTGCCTTGGTGCAACGGCCAGGTCACGGACGTCTCCGTCGCTCTTGACGGTACAGTCTATCTTGCGTTTGGTGATGTCCGAGACTTATTCAACCTTCGGGGAGATGTGTATTACAACAGTGGAGAGGGGTGGAGATGGCTCCCGGTGATCCTTGATTACTATCGTCCTTCGGGAGGCTGGCCTATCTTGGGCGTTGAGCTTGATGCCTTCGGGAGGTTGTGGGCCATCGTTTCTGGGGGTCTTGCCGTGCATGATGACACGGGATGGACGCAGATAAAGCATAACGGCGACACGATATTTGGTAGCCCCTACGTTCAGGGCCAGCTGACTTTCGACAGCCACGGCGATCTTTGGTTCTTCGGGGGTGTGCACGAGTATGAGGGCGACATCGACGTTTCTACCCGGTGCGGTCTGTGCCGTTTCGATGGGTCCCGCTTCACTGTCTGGACCCAGGACGAAGGGATCCTGCCGGATGTTCGGAGATACGAGTCCTGGACCTCGGTGGGAGCCGTGTCGGAGGACCAATACGGTAATATATGGGCAGCCGGAGAAGGGGTAAGCCTCCTGTTGGCGGAGGAATCTCTGCTCTTGCTGCCGAGCGCCCTCTGCTCGCAGACTTCGCGGGGTGAGACGACGACTCAGGTTGGCTCGCAGCTGAGGTTATCCACAGGCCTTCGATACATGGCGCCTTCCACGGGCGTTGACCTCTATGTGGCCCTTCAGGCACCGAGCGGGCAGTTGTTCTACGTAGCGGCTCGAGAGGCCGCGCCGCCGTTTCCGATATTCTATGCGGCGTTTGCTGGCAGCACGGAGTTCTTGCAGCCGGGGCCTGATTACACCGGGCCGGGGTCAATACCCAACACGCCGGACATCAAGGACCTCGCTGCGCCTCCGCTACCCTTGCCGGACCCACCCGATGGCAACGGTCCGACCGGCCTCGCGCTCTTTGCCTACCCCGTGCCCTACTTCGCGAACGTCCCCCTGCCCCCATACGGCGCAATTGACGACCTCGTCCTCCTCAGCACCACCCTCCCGGACGAGGCGCCAGCCGGCGCATACACTTTCTACATCGGCCTCACCGGCCCCTTCTCAATCAAGAACGTCTATCGCACCGCATCAACCACCTTCGAGGTAACGGAATAATGACCGAGAGATGGGCGGCGTTAAGCGCCGGCTGTCCGGTCACTTGTGCAGGATTCTGCGCCTTCGTCGGCTATTCTGAGGCCCCTCTTCGCATTTAATCCGGTCTCAGTGTACTTCGGCACGGCCACCTTCGCTCTGCAGTTAGCCCACAGCCCTCACGCTCTGAATTCAGGCGTTCATCGAATCCTTGACCGGTGATTCCATATACAGGTCATGTCATCTCTGTAATCGATGTTTCTTATTTCGCGGCCGTGGATCGCAAAGAACCCAAACTCGCACAGCCACACATCCGCGCCTCCCCTGGACACGCCACCCTTATTCCCATATCTTGTGCATCTTGCACGCTCAATGGCGTATATATCACGGCAAGGCATCTACATACCTTGACATCCGCAAAATATAGTGGCAGCCTCGGTCTAGGCACAAAGTGTGCCGTCCGAGGCTGACCCATATAACTTATCAGCAATCCGGCCACATCATCCCCCGACACGGCGACCCCGTCATGATCGGATGTCCATGTCTCACCCGAACCCTATGCCCAATGCTCCATATGGGTTCTGCCTTCATGCGTATGAAATCGTCTAGGCACTCGCCGAACAAGCCCCACGCAACATCCTTCCACAAATCCGCTGATACTTCTGAAGACCGCAGATTCTTAGGCCAGACATGCAGATGTTAAGTATAGCTTCCTCATGGCCTTGTGGGTAGTTTGGTTGCTCTCCCATAAATAAGCTCAAGATTCATAAAAACCCTTATAACCCTGAGGCGCGCGAGGATGACGGGTTATTGCGGCTCAGTAGCCGCCTTGCCGGGGCTTGATCTGCCTATCTATCACGGGTTATTGGGCCATATGAAGGGTTATTGGCCTTCCGGAGCCGAATTCCGTGTAACCGGTACTGATGCTTGACCCCTTTTCTCGGATAGGAGTATTCCGTTATGCTCACCGGCAGGACCGCCCTAATCGCCATTCCTGCCATCTTGCGACTCCATACTACCATTCCCGCGCGACTGCACCATGCTATGAAATCGTCGATTGCGTCGGGCAGCAAGACCCAAATGTCAGGATCAATCTCAAGGCTTTCCGCCGCCCACATCATCACATTCTTCTCACACCGCGCCCTCTTAGTTTTCGGCCACGGCTTTGACATGACGGGCCTGAAGTGGCAGATCCGATCGATCTTGTCCCAAATCCAGTCTTCAGGACTTGACCCGTCTCCACTCTTGGACCAGGGAGGCACGTTGCGCAGGTTCCAGCCAAGTAGCGTGTCTTTGATTTCTTGCCGACTTCTCCCACGCCGCCAGTAAAACAGGACAAGGGCAAAGCAGGTCGCGTCCAGTCGGCCTTCCTCAACCCCCTTTTCGTAATCAAATTCGAGCGAGGAATCGGGACGCTTCTGCGACGTCGCCGGCGCCGCTACCGTTTCAGAGGCATGTTCGCCAAACGTCTGGTTTGTGCGACGCTGCGGCTTTATCTGTTCCGTTTCCGACAGCCAATTCTGAATCACCTCGATTTCCTGATCATCGAGCCATGCTACGTCTATATCATCCGGGCTTCTATTTGGTGTCCAGTCCCGAGTGTATCCCTCAGCTTCTGAACCGACGGCGACTACATAGCATTTCTGGCCGGTCAAGACATCGATTCGGATATTGCCCGGCAACCCAATCTTGGCCTTTTTCTTGATTTGCTCTGTTCGTCGGTAGAAGTAGTGCCGTCCCCGATGAGTGTCCACCGAGACCGTTTCAGGTAGTGCTCCTGAGGCGATTGCCCCCTCCATCCACTCAACGCTCTCCTTGCTGTCAGCGTCGAGGACGACTAGGCCATCCAGTCTCCAGCCGACTCCGCAGCTGTTTTTGCAGAAAATGGATTCCGTAACACGCTCTAGAGTCTCGGGCCTCATCTTTTGCCACCCTTTGAATAGCGGTGGCCTCTTTGCATTCGCCGCCAGCGGCAGGCATGTGACCAGACCAATAAGCGCCTCCGGGATCCTTCTCGGCTCGTTCCCGGCCGCGCTTGACTGTGGCGAGATACTTGTGGTATTGTCGCTCAAGTGATAATCCCTATCTTAAAGGCCCCGGAGCCCGGCCAGGCTCCAAGGGGCCTTCACTTTTGGTGCCTTATCGACCTAAGACGATCGGCTCGACTTTGGTTTCCTCCAGAAGCCCGTCCAGTTCACTTCTCCGGAACCTCAGACTTCCGCCGAGTCTGCTGAACGGTAGCTGTCTCATAGCAACGCGGGAATACAAGCCCTTAAGCGTTAATCCGAGATAATCGGCGGTTTCACGAGGAGTCATCGACCCTATTGAAGTCCTCCAGAGAATGCGCGACGAACGCCAAGTTCCCCAATACCACATGGAATATCCCCCTCTCCTGACAACCTATCTCTGGCAAGCCATCAGAAGACACTTCAACAAGCTCTTTTCAAAACCAAAGAAGGCAATAGACCGCGACTACAGCCCTCCCGATCTTCTTCTCCATATGCTCCGGCTGCAGGACAATCCTGACCTCATGACTCCCGACGATAGAAAGCGTCTCCTCAAGGGAATCCGGCAGAACCTACGCAAGAATCATAGTCAGTCAAAGAAGCCGTTGGTTCTGATCATGGCTGAACATGTCTTTTTCCGGGATCCAATTACAAAAGAACTGCTGCCCATCTGGCGCTCCCCATCCTATCGCTGGCGCCAGCACAAGTTACTTTTCGAGCAGCGTTTTATTCCGTTGATTAAACAAACCTCACCATTTCCACCACCAGGCCCCCCAATTCCAGATATGGACTGGCATACTTCAATCGCCACCATCGCCGATATCAGACTAACGGAGGAGCGATCCCAGCAGTGGGAAGCGCTTAAGCAGGCAACAAAGGACATTCTAGGAATAACCGGACCTGATGTCCTAGTTCGGCCTCATGGTCGCTCCGAATTGGCCGCTGCATTGGCTGGATTCTTCCCAGAAACCCTCACCGCCGACACCGCATCCTTCTTCGTAGCGTCGATGCCACGCTCTCTCGACTATGATCCGAGAGAGTTCGCTGCGCGCTGCAGAGCATATATGTTGCATAATTCCGATATTCTATATGTCCCGACATATATAGCCGAAGATGACTTCGAACTTCCGGAAGTCATTACATTGGCAGATATAGGTTCCAATGACCAATGCCTACAAGTCGACATAACCGATTGCATGCTCCATTTTCTGCGCTTCGATAGGCAACCGGACAACCATCAACCAGTCGTGGGAAACTGCCTTCGCTGCAAGCGTTTGTTCTGGCTCTGTCACAACGACGATAAGTACTGCTCTAGAAAGTGTCGAAACGACGCGCATAACTTGCGAAGGCGAAGTCGAATACGGAAGAAGGTGCAGCGCCATGCCAGCCGATAGTGGTGACGAAAGGGGATTATACCGTCGTGCAAACAGCCCCTTCTGGTGGATCAGCTATTCCGGTCCCAATGGTCAGCTCATCCGGGAGAGCACCAAAGTGAGGTCAAAGAAACTTGCCAGAAGCATCCTGAGTGAGCGCCGAGCATCCGTTGCCAAAGGTGAGTTCCTGGGCAAGCGAGAGATCACGAAAATGACCGTGCACCAGATGCTTCATAGGTATCTCAGCTGGGCCTCCACTGCGAAAGCACCGAAGACATACGAGCGCGACAAAGGTCTTACGAAGAGGCTGTGCGAGGAGTTCGGCAATTGGCGCGCAACCGACATAGCGGTAACGGATCTTGAGGCGTATCGACACAAGCGGATCGATTCCGGGGTCAAGCCAGCAAGCGTGAACCGCGAAGTTGGAATGCTTCGGCACGCCTATAATAAGATGATCGAATGGGGATCGCTCAAGGCCAACCCAGCCGCGAAGATCAAGCCATTCAAGGAGCGAAGCCGTCTGCGCTTCCTGACTCAGGACGAGCAAAGACGGCTCTTGCAGGCGTGTAGCGAAAGCGAACAGCCATTGCTCTTGCCGCTCGTCTCGATTGCTCTCTTGACGGGCTTGAGGGCCGGAGAGCTGCGCAACTTGGAATGGCGCGACATTGACCTTCGGCGCCGTATCCTGACCGTAAGAGCTGGCAAAGGCGACAAGGACAGAAGTGTCCCACTCAGCCACCAGGCCATCTAGGTCCTATCCTCCATAGATCAAAAGGGTGACCGACTGTTCCCGATTGGCTCGGTCAAGAGGTCGTTTGCCACCGCGTTGCGACGCGCAGGTATAGCAGACTTCAAATTCCATGATTTGAGAAAGACATTCGCGACCAGTTTAGCTTCTGAGGGTGTGGACTTGATCACAATCAAGAGGATTCTGGGGCACTCGCAATTCAGCGCAACGCTTATGTATCTTTCTACGAGCGAGGAGAGGCTCCGAGCAGCTGTCGATTTGCTTCCAGAAATCCGGCCAAGAGACGAAGCTGTCGCAGAGGCCAAGAATATGAGGTCCGTCGCGGAAAGTGCACATTAAGTGCACACACAATCGTCCTATCCCCCCCATATCCCTTATATAGCCGATATTCAAAGCCCCTCATACGGACTTCTAATCCGTAGGTCGTGCGTTCGAATCGCACCAGGCGCGCTCTCTATGGGGCGATCCCGACGATTTCTACCCCTGGATCCCCTCAAGACCTATTCTTCCCATTTAACCTTGTTCTTACACACCTGTTGTCGTCTCTGCGGCACAATAGCGGCACAAAAAGACGATTCCGCCCTCGCGCATACCTCAGCGCGTCCACTATCAGGCGCCTTGAGATTCCGGGAGTTTTCGTATTTTTTGATTAAGGAGTGTTGTGTTGTTGGCTGTGGGTTTTGGTTTTGGTCAAGAACAAAAGTGGAATTAGGATTGACGTGATGCTGACGTTTCGGTTCCCCGAAGGGGGGCCACAATAGTAGCCGTAGGTGGGACCTACGGAATCCGTTCACGTCGGTATGCTCGCGAGCCCGAATGGGTCGAACAGCCCGTCCACAGGGCTATGTTCAGTCCTTTCAGGGCTGTTTTCCTTTCCTCCTCTGACCCTGATCCGTAGGTTGCACCTACCGCTACTCACGTTCATCCCCTTGCGGGGATGCCGGAAGAACGCCGTCAGTTGAGCAGGCCCGGGCACCATTACGAAAACTCCTCTTCCCAAACGACTTGCAGCCGATAGCGAATTCTGGTTGAATGCTTGTTTGCTTTTGCAGTTTCAATGGGCGGACTTCGGTGGCTTCGGGCTCGCCCTGCTAAATGAAGAAGTTTAGGACCTCGCTATCTTAGGGAGCTTGATTATGTATCTTGAAAAGCGTTTTGCTGTTCCAACTATCTTCATGGTGCTGGTTTTGGTGTTTTGGTCGAGCGCGTTTGGCGGCTCCATGATGTTCCGCGGCGGGCCTCAGAGGACGGGCGTCTCAGGGTTGCCAGGGCCCGGCTCGACCGACCTGAAGATCGCCTGGTCATATCAGGTCGGAACGACTAGCGACTGGATATGCTCGACCCCAGCAATTGACGAGGCGGCGGACCTAATCGTGTTCGGGGCCAACGACAAGAAGATACACGCCTTGAACATGAACGGCGAGCTGTTGTGGTCCTTCGAGACGGGCGGCCAGGTCTATTCTTCGCCGCTGCTTTTGGGCAGCAAGGTGTTCGTCGGGTCGTTGGACGGCAATCTGTATGCCTTGACTTATTCAGGAGAGTTTCTGTGGTCTTACGAGACGGGGGGGGCGGTCTATTCCTCGCCCTTGGGCTACTCGCCTGGCGGAGTGGATACTGTGGCATTCGGGTCGGACGACGGCAAGGTCTATGCCCTGGGCACGACCGGGGAGCTTGCTTGGTCTTATCAGACGGAGGGCTGGGTGAGTTCATCTCCAGCGGCCTCGGTTGCGGGAGACGTTTACGTGTGTTCCTACGATGGCAGGCTATATGCGTTTGACGTGAATGGCGGCTTCAAGTGGCGATTCGATGCAGGCTCTCAGATATTCACGACGCCTGCGGTAGGCCCTGACGGAGGGATACACTTCGGGACACTTGGTGGGACGATGTTCAAGGTCAATCCGGATGGAAGCGAGGCGTGGCGGTTTGAGGCTGACGGTGCTATTTTCGGCTCGTGCTCGGTTGACGGGGATGGGTATGTGCGGTTCGGGACGATTGGACATATTTTCTACCGGCTGAGCCCCTCCGGGGCGGCAGCCTCGAGCTACCTCAGCGGGGCTACGACGCCCACGTATTATCTGTCCTCTCCGCTCTTGGACGCCAATTCGAATACCTACGTGGGGACGCTTGGGCGGTGTGTTTACGGTCTGAACAGCACGTGTAGCTGGCTTGCGATGAGATACGAGATGGAGAGTTCTCAGCTTGGCAGCAACGGCAGCGGTGTTTACGCCTCACTTGTGCTTGACAGTGCGGGTCGGCTTTATGTGCCATGCATGAATGGGAAGTTCTACTGTCTCAAGGACAGGTATAGCCGCGCGGTGATAGATACCCCCGGCGGGAATGCGCTTTACAGCGAGCTTGTGCTTGCGCCTCAAGGCGGCACTCACAAGAATGTAGCCACGAAGCAGGATTCTTCTTTATTGCCGGTTGTTCTTCAGCCGAAAAAAGGACCTGGCCCCGAGGGACCCGGGACGCTGCTTGACGAGGCGATGAAGATGGCAGGTTATAGCTACGCGGCCCTGGCGATTGACCCGGCGCCTGTTGCGAAGGACCCTTACAGGCTTGCTCTGGTTGATTACTTGCTCACTCAAGAGCCAGCTCAGGGGCCTTCGGTGCTGAGGCAGCTTTCGGACGAATTGGAGTTTGACTGCTCAACGCTTCAGGCGAAAATACTCAAGGCCTCGTCGATGGCCGACGTTATTGTGGAGCCGGTATCCTTCTCGCACAGGTTTGGGGATAAGCCCCTGGAAGAGGCGATCCGCGCAGTCTATCAACGCCATGGCGAGGCGCTCACGTCGGAGCAGGAGGCGAAGCTCGCATTGATCGACGGAATGATCGGGCGGAGCATACAGGAGGCGCTGGGGTTGTTGTTTCTTGCGATGGACGAGGCGATGCGTCTTCGGGACGAGGCTTTTGAGGGGCTATCCGTTGGCGAGAGGCAGGATATTTTCTACAACACCATGGACCCCAACTTCATCAGCAATATGTCGCCGCTCTTCTCGATGTTTGCGGTCTATAACAAGGTTGATCGGGCGAAGGTCGTGCAAGGTGCTGCGTTGGTAGCGAGCGTGATCGATTCGCTGTTGGGCGCAGGGCGGTCTGGGTCTGGCTGGGCGATTGCTGCTGGGGCAAAAGACCGGACTAAGGTGCCCTCGGTTAGCGGAGACGTTGTGTTCTCGTTCGAGACGCCGATAGGCGCCTTGATACTTGGTGGATATGGTGAGACCACGTATCGCACGGACTTTGAGCCGACGCCAGAGAGCCTCCCGACGCTTATCGTGGACTTGGGCGGAGATGACAACTACTACTCATATCTGCCGAATGACTTTCGCGATAGCATCTGCGCACAGGTTACAATAGACATTTCGGGCAATGACACTTATCGGACGGTGCATGACAATGCCCAGGGCTCCGGTAATCTCGGTGTAGGGTTTTGCCTGGACCTCTCGGGGAATGACTACTACAAGGCCGGGCACTACTCGCAGGGTGCGGGCTGGGGAGGCGTTGGCGTGCTCTGTGATTGGAGCGGCGACGACCAGTATTACGGTGAGACTTGCTGTCAGGGAGCGGGCTTCATGGGAGTAGGTCTGTTGCTGGACCGCAGTGGGAGCGATTCGTATTCTGCGGACGAACATGCACAGGCGTTTGGCTACATCTGCGGCGCGGGCATTCTGAATGACACCGCCGGTGACGATCTTTACTTCGCCGGAGGGGAATATGAGCATCAGTATGAGCCGCCGCGGACGACTTCGATGTCCCAGGGCTACGGGTTCGGCGTCAGGTTGAATTACGTCGGCGACCCGCACGCCTCGGGCGGAGTTGGGCTCTTGATCGACAGCGCAGGAGACGACACGTTCATAAGCGATTTCTTCGGCACGGCGGGGGCGTATTGGTTCGGCCTAGGGATGTTGATGAACAGGAGCGGGAATGATACTTACCTGTCGAGGCAGTACTCGATTGCATCCGGCATACACCTCGCTGTTGGCCTTCTTGTTGACGACGATGGGGACGATACGTATGTGTGTCGGTCGCTCTCTCAGGGCTGTGCGCACGACAATTCGGTCGGGATACTCGTAGATAACGCCGGAGACGATGTGTACCTGGCGCAAGATTTCAGCCAGGGCGCCTCGAGCCCGCGGAGTTTCTCTGCGCTGGTTGATAATGGGGGGAACGACATGTATTGGGCAATGAAGGGGCACTTGAACCAGGGCGAGGGCCGTTATGATGGTGCTCGCAAGACAAGTTTCAGCCTTTTGCTGGACGCTGGCGGTCGCGATTTTTATCAGTTGATGGGAGCTGATAATACGAGATGGACGCAGACGATCTACGGAGTCGGGATTGATTCGGAGTTTGGGGACACGGGGCTGCACTAATGGCTGATGGAGAGCAGGAGTAATGAAGGCACTGGTAACCGGGGGCGCGGGATTCATAGGGTCGCACCTTTGCGATGCGTTGCTTGCTCGAGGCGACCATGTTATTGCGATAGATAACCTTTCCACGGGCTCGATCGAGAATGTGAGCCACTTAGACGGCAATAAGCGGTTCAAGCTCGTTATCGACACGATCATGGACGCCGCGCTGCTGGTGGACCTTGTGAGCAAGGTCGATGTAGTGTTTCATCTTGCAGCGTCGGTCGGCGTCAAGTATGTAATCGACAACCCGCTGAGATCGATTCAGATCAACATCAAGGGAACGGAGAACGTTTTGGCGGCAGCCAATCGGCGCAAATGCAAGGTGCTGCTGGCCTCGACTTCGGAGATATACGGCAAGAATCAGGAGAGCCCGCTCTGCGAGGGTGCGGACAGAGTCCTCGGTTCAACAACGATCTCACGGTGGTCATATTCCGCCTCGAAGGCGGTTGACGAGTTCCTGGCACTTGCGTATCACCGGGAGAAGCAGCTTCCGGTCGTGATCGTGCGGCTCTTCAACACGTGCGGGCCCCGTCAGACTGGGCAATATGGGATGGTGATACCTCGTTTCATCAAGCAAGCGCTCTTGGGCCATGACGTTACCGTCTATGGGGATGGCTCCCAGACGCGATGCTTCTGCTACGTTGGCGACACAGTGTCCGGCCTGCTCAAGCTCTGCGACGAGCCTAGGGCAGTGGGGGATGTGTTCAACCTTGGCAACGATAAGGAGATCAGCATACACGAGCTTGCGAAGCTGATTATCTCGCTGACCAAGAGCGAATCGAAGATAGAGTTTGTGCCTTATGAACATGCTTACGAGAGGGGGTTTGAGGACATCGAGCGCGGCAAGCCGGCGCTTGTTAAGGTTCACGATTTGGTGGGCTACGAGCCGGAGGTTGACCTCGAGGAGGCGCTGAGGAGGACAATAGAGTTCTTCAGGGAATAGCGTCTCACAAAGAAACTTCGCCCTCGTTTGGTCGGGAGCGCTTCCACAACTGCATTGATGGACATTAGGCAATGGACAGTATAGTCGGCCCAAAGGGGCTGATCCTTTTCCAGGCGGGCATCCTTGTATTGGGGATACTTCTCTCCCTGATTCTGACGCCGGTATGCAGGTGGATGGCGTTGCGGTTTGGCGTGCTGGACCACCCTGGCACGAGAAAGGTTCACAAGGAGTCGAAGCCGCTCTTGGGTGGGCTTGCGATTCTTTTGTCCTTCGACATTGTTCTGTTTGTTCTGTGGCTATTTGGCTACGTTGAGCCGGGGCATTCGTTGCAGGTGTTGTCGATCGCGGCCGGCGGTCTTGTGATAATGACCGTTGGGTTGATC
>Ga0307379_10004585_pt1 | contig 19672 bp, 14 predicted proteins | sample UN2MG_FD_202237 | JGI IMG/M metagenome (GOLD analysis project Ga0307379, IMG submission 202237) | Soil microbial communities from Risofladan, Vaasa, Finland - UN-2 | ecosystem: Environmental > Terrestrial > Soil > Coastal area > Acid sulfate soil | place: Finland: Risofladan, Vaasa | collected... | reverse complement strand
ATGCTTTAGCGGCGATAAATCATCAGGCGGCATTGACTCAAAACATGCTAAAGGCTATCGAATCATGGAGCTGGGCTCAAAGAAGCAAGGGGTTTTACAGTTTATTCAGAAAGTTGATCGAAATAAGGAGCCTAAGATTTTCACGCCAGCTATAGTTCGAGAGCTATCTCCGTTCAGTATCCGCTTTTGCAGCCGGCCGGGGGCGGCGGAATCTGCCTCGATGCATTTCGATTAACAGTCTCAGCCGCATTGCTCGTCTATAGCCGGGTGAATATTCACAGGGCTGGCGGGGATAGAACCTTTATGTCTTTCCGGGCTGCGTACGGGCGGTTCGCGAACCGCCCCTACTATTAATGCATTTGCGTCGGGCGGTCTCAATAGATCTCAGAAAACCCTCTTTGAACCTGCTCATCGAAAAACGCTCGACAACCGTCTTTCGGGCCTGCCGGCCCATTCTTGCCGCCAAATCTCGATCCTCCAACAACATTCCGGCGTATTTGCGCAGTTCATCGGGTTCATCACTGAGAAAACCGCTGACGCCGTGTTCGACAGGTGAGCCCGGGTGCCGATTGCCTAAAATGGGCATCCCCGCGGCCATTGCCTCCAGACTGGCCGTATTGTAGCCGTCTTCAAGCCCTGGTTTGGCGGTATGAATGTAAAAACGATGAGACTGCAATATCTGCTTCAGATCGTTCCAACTCTCAGCAGCCGCCACTCCCGGCATATCCGGGTTATGCCCGACAAGCCGTAAGGGGATCCCTTCGAAAGCCTTCTCATGAAAGTCCCATAACAAAATCTTCTTCCGGTTCTCAATAAAATTGCAGATACGCAGGCCCACAGCAAGATGCCCCGAATAGGGCAAATAATCATCTTTGCCAACCGCCAAGGGCACAATATCCTCGGTAAAGCCACACGATTTTCCCTTAAGCTCAGAAACAGCCACCGCGTGAACGCCCGCCAGGTCTACATACTTACGCAGCATTTCTCTCATACGTGGCGGCGTAATATTCGACTTTTCCTCGATCGCCCGTCCCTCAAGCGTGGAGTGAATGACCATAAGCCGCGGCTCGGACCGAAATTTAACATCGAGCAAATCGGTTACGTTGTGGGTAATGATGCAATAGTAACGAGTCCGAGACTGAAGTGCTTGCGGCAAAGTAATCAATCGCGAATTGAGAGGCATCGGACGCATCTGCTCATCCCAGCTTTGCTTGTACCTGCCCTTTAGGCCTACGATTATATCAAGAGCATAGCCTAATACCCCGAGCTGATATACCCATGCCTCATGGCAATTAAATACAAGCAGTGTTTTATTATGAACGTGATCTTCTTGATTATGCATATTACCCGGATAATACGCCATCAGGAGACTCCGGGCAAGAATTATCCTTTATCATCCTAACCTTTGCAGAGAAGATTTGGCCGCAAGATTTACAGACTATGTAACCGCAGCTTGCATAAGAATCGACCGATAATTTCACAAAATTCCCCCTATTTTTTTGTTCTCTCCGGCAGCCCATCTACAATATCAGACCAAATTTCATCCGGATTACCGGCCCAACCGCTCCGAAGTGTTTTCCATCAAAGAAATTCCTCAAGTCTCTTTCATTCTGGCCGATAATGACCATTGAAAGCAGACTTTACGGCATGCTCGTTGCATGTCCAAGTTAATATTCGGGGGCTTTGTGAAAAGGCCACAAAAGATTTGTCTGGTACTAAATTAAGTTAAGGAGTCAAAGATATGTTAGCAATTAAGAACAACATTATGGCGGCAAACGCTGCCCGCCACCTGGGCGTGAGCTATGATAGTTTGGCTAAGTCGGTCGAAAGACTGTCTTCAGGTTTGCGCATCAACAGTGCAAAAGATGACGCAGCCGGCCTGGCTGTCCGCGAGTTGATGCGTGCCGACATCGCCGTGCTCCAGCAGGGTGCTCGTAACGCTATGGACGGCATCAGCATGTTACAGACCTTCGAAGGTGCTATGGGGACTATGGATGAAGCTCTGGTGCGTATGAAACAGTTGGCTGAACAGGCCGCTACTGGTTCGTATTCTTCTGCACAGCGAATCATTATGGACAACGAGTTCGACGAAATGGCTGCAGAAATCGATCGTATCGCGGGAGCTACCGCATTCAACGGCAACACTCTGCTCAACAGTGCTACTGCTACGGTAGCGATCCAATTCGGTGCAGCGGATACAGACAAAGTCAATATTACCGGTTGCGATATGACCAGCAGCGCTCTGGGTCTTAATGCTGCAAGTATCACTTCTGCCGAGAATGCTCAATCTGCTCTGGCAACTATATCCACAGCGATTACCAGCAAAGATACCGCACGCGCCATGTTCGGTTACAAGATGAACCGTCTGGAAAGCACCATATCGGTCATCAACAATCAGGCCGAGAACCTGATGGCAGCCGAATCACGTATTTCAGATGTCGATGTAGCAACTGAAATGGCTACTATGACCAGAACACAGGTTTTGGCACAAGCCGGTGTCGCCATGCTCGGACAGGCCAACACTGTGCCTCAGATGGCATTGAGCCTGCTCAGATAACAACAGCAGCATTCGAATGTTAGATAACTTATGGGGGAGATGGCTGGGGCACAAACAGTCAGTCATCTCCCCATAGGTAAAGCACCCTGAGTTTGGAACCCTTAAATATTAATAACGGAGCGATACTATGAAAGGAATCGCAGCATATCAAGACAGCGCGGTTACGACACAGAGCAAAGGCCGTCTAATTGTTCTGCTTTACGACGGCGCCATCAAGTTTATGAGACTGGCAATCAAGGAATTAGAAGCCAACAACAACGAAGCAAAAGGACAATACATAAACAAAGCCCAGGATATTATCAATGAGCTCAATGCGGTTTTGGACATGAATGCCGGCGGTGAAATAGCTACCAACCTTCGTAAACTATATTGTTTTATGAATAGCCGCCTCTCCGAGGCTAATATCAAACGCGATCCTAAAATGATTCGCGAAGTAATCGAACTGATGGAAGAATTAAATCATAGCTGGAAAGCGATCACCGGCTAGCTAATTGAATCGAATTTTCATCTGGGGGCAATGTTATGCTTGAAGCTAAAGACATTATGACAAAGCAAGTCGTTTGTATAAGGAAAGATACTCCGATATTTGAAGCAATACGACTGATGGCGGATAAAAATATCACCGGCATCCCTGTGGTAGAAGACGATTTAACCCTGGCCGGAATGCTGTCCGAACAGGATGTCCTGAGATTGTTCCATACTTATGACGACGAAAAAGACAGAACGGTAAACGATTTTATGACACAACCTGCAATCCACTTCGAAGAAAACGAACTTCTGCTGGATGTTTGCTACTGCTTGAGAGACAACTCCATCAGAAGAGTGCCAGTCACGTTAAACGGCAAAGTATCAGGTGTTATCAGCAGATCGGATATTCTCAAATGCATTCTTAAGCAATCGGAGAAAAGCAGCATACAAGCAACAGGCAAATCAAAATAGTTCGGCATAACAAAAACCGCTTTACTCAAGCATCAAACATTTCACGAATACGTACAGCCTAATAATCGACGGCCTCAAATATGAGGCCGTTTTTGTAATAAAAACAGTACGGAGGCACCTGACAAAAAAGAAGCAAAGTAATATTGACCTCACACCTCATCCGGCACAATCCACGGTTTTCTGTAGTTGGCCTTAAGGTACTTGTCGGCCTCGGCATCATTCACAAACTTTTCGGTCGCGCCGTCATATTTCAGCTTGCGGTTTCCAACTCGATATGAGATGTTGGCGAGATGGCACAACGCCATCGAACGATGCACCTCTTCCACATCGGCCTTCGGCTTTTTGCGTGTACGGATGCAGCTCACGAAATCCTCAAAATGCGCATCTATAATGCTGCCGAATTTCAAGACGGCAGGCTCCGAGACAACTGCCTTGCTTTGGCGAACACGAGCATCCCCTTCGAACACCTGCCATCCGCCGCCGTGCCTGCCGAAACACATAAATCCCCTGGTCCCGCATATTTCAACCTTTGTGGCACAGAAAGGCCAGTCGGGAAACTTGCTCTGGTCCTTCAAGTGAACGATTCGATGCATGTAAGGCGACCAGAGCGACGCTTCGAAAAGCAGCGTCAGCTTATCGAACTCGAAAGTCGCCAAATGCGTATCCGGCTGCTGCCTGCCGTCGTCGAAGTGATAGACTCCTGCCGCACTGCAGACCGTCTCCGGATAATCTTTGCCGATCAGATATCGCACCAAGTCGATCTGATGAATCATATCGGCCATAATGTAGCCGACATAGAAATCCCACAGCCTCCAAAACCATTGACCCGGGCGATAAGGCAGCATGGGCGACGGGCCGCACCACAAATCATAATCAAGACCTTCCGGCACAGACTGAACATCTGCCACCTGAATAGGGCCTGACTCCTGCATGAGAAACACGCGGGCCAAATGGATGTCCCCCAGCTTTCCGCTGCGGATGTAATCGGCGGCCTTCTCGGTATAGGGAGCACTGCGGCTTTGAGTTCCGACCTGCACAATCCTGCGATACTTGCGAGCCGCCTCAACCATTTTTCTGCCGTCCCAGATGCTCAGCGACAGCGGCTTCTCCACGTAAACGTCTTTCCCCGCCTGGCAGGCCATTATCGTCGCCAGCGCATGCCAGCGGTCGGAAGTGGCAATTACAATCGCATCGACCTGGGGATCGTCCAGCATCTTTCGAAAATCCTGCACAAATTCCGGCTTGTAGTCGTGGCTTTCAATCACAATCTCCGCCGCAGGCCCGTAGCATCGAGTATCGGCGTCGCAAATATACTTGATCTTGACATCAGATCTTTTCACGAGGCTCGTCAGAAGCGCTCGTCCCCGGCCGCCGACTCCCATAATCCCCAGAACCACCTTGTTTTCCGCCGCCGAAGTTCCGCCCGCCGGCAAGACGGTAAAGGCTGTCGCCGCACCCACCGAACCTTTCAGAAAATCTCTTCGATTTATTGATTCCATTTTATTCTCCCATTCAGCAATAAGATTTCCAGACACTTTCTTTCTCGCCGGTGCGCGGGTGTTGCATTACATTAGCGGCACCGGATTATTCCGCCGGGCTTATTGTAAGGCAGACGACGGCACGAGACACGGGCTTAGTCAGGTTAATACCCAATCGAGTGGGTAGTCTGCGGCCGCTGAGATCTTCCTCGATAGTTTCCGGCTGGATCTTGAAACCTGTCCTGAGCGTAGTCGAAGGGTCGGCGCCCGTAACCTCTATATCTACCCGCAGAGCCTTGTCCTGATCGCGAATCATCAGCGATGTGGCAGAAAGCTGCTGCCATTGATCGAACGTAATAAGGGCCGTGCTGAAATCACAGGGCTTCGAGAAGACTACTTCGTCGGTCACTGTCAAAGAACCCAAATCCTTGCGGGAATAGACAAACTTGCGCTGAAGTTTTTTAAGCTCCGGCACATCATAGGCGGATGAGATATCCAGTACCAGGGTGTCGGTATCTTCGGTAAAGTCCTCACGAACGACCCTGCCGCTGGCCTGCCTGCCGGTTCGCTGCAATTTGCCGGCCACGAGCGGGACGGGGTGCCCGAAGGAGTTCAGAACGTTGCTTTCATACCGGCGGCTGCTGAATGTGCGGGCCGTATAGACTTCCCCGCCGGGATCGAGCAACAGCGGCCTATCATCTAACACTACGACGAAAGAGCCCACATCGTTGTGGTTATGATGCTCTGCGTTATGGCCGCCCTTTAGAGCAACGGCCAGATGCGAGGTCGAGTTCGCAGCCGGCCTGCAAATCAGGATACCCGCCCGGTCAAACCAGGACCTGATGCCGGGACCCTCAGAAGCATTTTGTGCCGGCAGACTGCGGGAGGCGGAATTCGGAAAGCAATACATCATACTCTGATAGAGAGAGCCGCCGGCAGAGACCGGGTCGATCTGTTCCCAATTGCGCAGGCCCAGGCCGAGGCGGCGGCTGATAAAGTACATCAGCCGGGAGCTGGGCTCGGCCCTGATCGAACAATCGGCGAAGGCGGGATAGACGCCGTTTATGATTTCGATTTTCGAACCGAAAGTGGCGGCCTGTTTCACTTTCTCGTTTTGCAGCATGTCCACTTTGCCGTCTGTCGCCTGATAGATCAACTCACTGAGCATGATATAATAGCCGAAGCCGTAGTTCCAATAGCCCAGGCCCTCGGAGCAATAACCGTCGTCGGTAAATCCATCGAGGAAATTCTCCGAGTAGCCCTCTGCCGCCGCGATAAAAAGAGCGCGTGTCTCTCGAGAATCAATCACGGCCAGCGCCGAACCCGTCACGCTCGCAAGGCACACGGCGTTCCAGTTATTCGTCCCGGTCATCCACCAGTTTTTATTGCGCTTGCCCGATACCATGTCACGGTACGGCTGAAAAATACGCCGGTCCAGGTTGTCATGAAGCAACCGGCGTGTTTCAGGACTTAATTTGTCGGCCAGCAGGTAATCGGCAGTGCCTAACGACCAGGCCAGTCCCGAGGAGCCAAGGTCGATATCGACACTCTTGCCGTGAAAGTTGGTCAGGTCCCTGTCGTGGGCTGGCATGACCCAGGTCCGTTCGGAACAAAGCACACGGACGATTTCTTCGAATGCCGGCATAAAACGCCCCTTGTTTTCCATGCACTCGGCCAGCGCGAACGTACGGACTCTTGACCGCCGGCGGCTGCTGACTCTCTGCCAGCGCGTGCGGTTTCCGGTACGCGAGAAATCCAGGTACAGCTCGTCGGGCTGTTCGGGAATGGCTTGTTCCAGAAGCTTTTCCGCTTCGGAGATTATTTTCCCGAATGAATCATTATCCGACAGCTTTTTCCAAACACCCCGATTGCCAATGGGCAAGCCAAAACCCGCGGGCTTTCCAGAAAGTCGGGCTGCGATCGTTTCAATGCGATTCTCGTCCACCTCACCGGCCGCCGCCAACGTAACGCCCCGGACAGACATCACAAAAGCGGGGACAACCAAAAGTGCAGTCAAAGTAATCCAAAACGGACGTTTTGCCATTTGCTTCATCATAGCAACTCCTTTCCATTTCCAGACGTTTGAGTTTAACGAACACGATATTACCAGAGCCGGAACATCACTCATACAAAAAAATGAACAATAGTGACTTCATTTTCCGATCAATCTTTATATACTAAAAGGAATGGAAACCAATGTGTGCGTACTCACCGGACACGAATAAGGTGCTGTTAAAGATTTACACACAAGGAGATCATCTTCGATGGAAAAAATATTGCTGATTTGTATTGTACTTCCTGCTGTTTGTGTTGCTTCAAGCGAATATACCCCCACCACCGGTTATATAGTCAGAGAAATCGAGGGCTGGAGAGTGTTTGTTAACAAGGAGTTATTGTCGGATCACGCCGATCTGGCTGAGGATGTATTGAAGCTGCTAAACCACCAGCTTTATCAGATCGCTCGTATCTTACCGGATGAAGCCCTTAAAGAGATCAGGAACGTGCCGGTCTGGGTGGAATACAACGCTCCGCGACATCGATGCATGTGCTACCATCCGAGCGAGCAGTGGTTGCGTAACAACGGCTTCAATCCGGACAAGGCACGCAGCGTGGAGATCGCGAATTCTGAGAATTTTCTCAAGTGGACACTTGATCAACCCTGGATGGTGATGCACGAACTGGCCCACTCCTACCATCATCGTGTCCTGGGCTACGACAATGCCGAAATTCGTGAGTCCTACAACAAAGCGGTAGATAGTAAACAATACGAGTCGGTTCAACATATTTCCGGAAAGTCCAGGCGCGCCTACGCCTTGAACAACGACCAGGAGTATTTTGCCGAGTGTACGGAGGCCATTTTCGGAACCAACGACTTTTATCCGTTTGTTCGATCTGAATTGAAACAGCACGACCGGCAAATGTATGAATTGCTTAGAAAGCTGTGGAGAATAGAATAATGTTAATCCTGCGACGGGTTGCCCTGATTCTCATATGTCCAACGTCAAAACCGTGACTATTCAAAGCACGCTCAAGTATATCGTCTCACGATAGGTTAATGCTCAATCCGAATTCCTGCGGAGACAAAAGGGGCCTATACCGAATTGATTGGCATAGGCCCCGCCCTTCGACTTCGCTCACCCTTCAACTTCGCTCAGGGTGAAGAAAGCCTTCATGCCGAGCGGAGACGAGGCACACTACTCAGCAGCCTCTCTCGGCCGATACAGACGGATGTCGTCAATATACATCTTGCCCGAACCGCAGGGGACCGTCATGTTGCCCTGTGTACCGAGGCCAATCGCGATCCTGTCCACGTCGGTCAGGACTATGCCCTGATCGGCAAAAGCCTGGAGCGGAATAACCCACTCGGTCCAGGTGACTATCGTTGCTGCGGCCGGATCATCGTGGACCACCACCGCAGGTGCACCTGCGCTGTTGGAAACGGCTACATACAGCGGCTCAGCGGCGTTGCTGGCGATACCGACATCCTGGTTCGCCCACTGATTACTAACCGTACCGGTAATCGTAACGTTGGAGAATACGGCCTCGCATGTCAAAGCAACGTCATGGCTGGTCAACGCCAAACCGACATAGACATTCGAGCTCATCGAGATGCTCTGCGGATTCCATGACATGGATTGCCAGGAAGAGCCATTGGCCGAGTAGTAGCCTCTGAAGTTGCCCGCAACGTCACGCTCTAACTTGACCCAGTAGGGAGCAATGATAGCCATTTGCTCATCTGTTGCTACAGTAGTGTCGCTCGTAGCACCCGCATCCGTGTCCGACCGGGCCTGGTATCTGCATCCGTTTGTAGCGGTGCCGTCGGCATTGGTGGGCGTGATGTAAACTGCAGCGAATTTCGAACCGGCACCAAGCGTCTCGCGGATCATCACGCCGGCCTTGGCCCAGTCGTCGGTCTGCTCGACACTCTCGACCCTCGCTACAATCGAGCCGGGGCCGGTGAGCGTCTTGAAGGCGTAGTGGAACTCATCAGCGCTGCCAAAGATATCTGCGCCAGTCGCGGTCATCGTGTAAGTGCCGGCCGGGCCTTCGACGAAGCTGCCGACGGATGCAGGATTGCCTCTGAACCACAGTGACAATTCCGCAACACCTTCTGCAGTCCAGTCACGCGGAGCAGTCAATGTCAACTCTGTCTCTGAATACTTAGCGTAGCCCTGCTTGTTGTTGTCGTATGCAAGCGGCATCGACTGGCTGCCGCCGTGGATGATGGTTTCCTCGGTATAAGAAGCAGTGGTTTCATCGCCGACCGCTCCTCCGGTGCCATTGCCAGCAAAGTAAGGATCAATACCCGGCACACCATAGCCAAGGCCGTCATGCCACGCGTACCATATCTGGTTATCGCCAGCATCGTAACTCTCAAAATCATCAATGAGAGTGAAGTCGGCTACTGTAAAGGTCCAGATTGTGCCTTTGCTGATCGTTCCGTTGTTATTGATTTCATCTATACGCCAGTAGTAAGGTCCTGTGCCCCACTCGACAGGTTCGGCGGGTGTGAAAGTGGTCCCACTCTGGCGGCCTCGATATACGCCTGTCGTATCGGAGGCATCGGCAGCCTCCACAGCGTCTTTGTCGGTGCCGAAGTAGACATCATGCTGCAAAGCATTCTCTCCGGGCGACCAGCTAAGCGGTGTCGCCTCGTCGACGCCGGGCAGAGAATTACTGCGCGGGATGGGGTTGCCTGCACGAAGCGGATCTTCGCCCTTGGTCATTATCTCGCTGACCTGCGCAGCGCTGATGGCGTAGTCGAACAGCCTGACATCGTCCATCAGGCCATCGTGGTATCGATTGCCGTTACCGGTGCCGACCGGCCTACCCAATCGTATTACAGCCAGATTTGCAATGGTGTTGTTATGTGGCGCGGAGTTTACTTCTTCCCCATTGAAATACAGCCTGCAACCATCCGTAAGATCCCATGTTGCCGCCACGTGTGTCCAGCCGGCGCCGGCGAGCTGCGGCCCGTTTATGTTAATGTCGCTGGCCCCTTCGATAAAGAAACCCAGCACACCGGGATCGTCTATGTGGAAATGAACCTCATTCTCATCACCGAAACCATCACCACCGGTCTCGGTTCCGTACCAGAACATACCTTCGTCGTCGGTCAGATCGGTGTATATCCACATGGCTATAGAGCCTTTTGCTGTGGTTACCATGCCCGATGGCAGTTCCACATGTCCCCGGTTGTCACCGAGGAACTCCAGAGCTATGTTGAACAAGCCGGGAACCCACTGAACGTCATCAACTATGGTGCCGTGATTGGCGTGACCCGAGAAGTCAAGGACGGTTGTGCCCGCGCCGGCTTCGAACTTCCACCAACCGACCAGATTGGGATCGGTAATCGGTATGTTGGGCAAAGTCGAAAAACTCCAGACGTCGCCCTTATGCGTGGCGGGGGCATCAAACTCATCGACACGCCAATAGTAAGTCTTATCCAACACCAGGACACCGGGAGAAAAAGTCGTATTTCCCTGTTGGGCGCCCATAGTAGCATCGTTCACATCATCAAAATTATCGCCGAAGTACACTGTGTGCAATTTTGCGCCGAAGCCGGCCATCCAGGTTAGGTTGACGCTTTCCGGATCAATGAATCTGGTGCCATCGCTGGGAACGGGATCATAGGCTTGTTTAGGCGGCACAGTAAAACTCCAGACATTACCTCGGTATATCGTAGCACCGTCGGCCTCGATCTCATCGATCCGCCAATAGTAAGTCGTCCCCGGGACAAGGCCGTCCGGATAAGGGACTCCGGGGAAGCCCACGATAAAATACACCGAGGTCTGGTTGCCTCTGAAGGCCTCGCCCGTACCGTCGTTTACATCGTCAAAATTGTCGCCAAAGTACACATCGTGCGTCGCGGCGGTATCTCCGGCCGTCCAGCCGAAGCTCACCCATGTTTCAGGATGTATAGCGCCATCTGCCGGATCAGGATAATAGGCACTAAACTTGGGGCCCGACGCCGCGACACCTAACATGTTTCCTCCGTGGCCCTCGGTATTGCCGTAAATAGTGACGGTGCCGACCGAGACCACCAAAGAGAAAATGGAGTAGTACTGGTTAATGCTCCCATCGGCGTTTTCATCGATTCCAATGTCTTCACCGGTATCGACAAAGCCCATGTCGGTTAACCATCCCATGCCGTCAATGTTCGGGGCCACACCGAGACCGCCCGCCGCACCGCCCATGCGGTTATCGACGAAAACGTACAAGGTAGCATTCATACCAAAGGTCAGATCCAGTTCATAGGTAGACAAGTTCTTGTTGTCATTGGCAAGCTTGATATATTGGGCACCGAGTATGAACTCCGGTATATCAACGTACACATGAGTCCTGTCCACAAAGCTCAACTCACCTTCTGCGAGTGGACTCGGCGCGATTTCCGGCTCTTCCGGAGCGTCCGCATCGGTATTGCGGTGCGCTACGCTCGTGATGAATTGCGCGTTAGCCGAACCGGCAAACAAAGCCACGAGCAAAATCAGATAAATCGTTTTCTTACACATAATAATTTCCCTTCTTCAAAAAAATTGATTTAAAACGACCGATAAAATTTCTTCTCTCACCTCATTCAATCCACGTCTGTCATGGACGAATATTCACGACTTGTCTTCACCTTCTTCCTTCATGAATTCAACATGCGCCATCAAATGAAATGTTAAAAACTAAACTTATAAGAATAAAGCTGCGGTATGTCGTTACAAATTATCTTGACACGCCCTTCTCAGCAATCTTCCAGCTAACTCACTTATACAATAACACAAACTCACCTGCCGGAAGACCGGAATACTAACTCATATAACTATGCGAGCATGAGCTTCGCTAATATTCTTTGTACCAAATTACCCACCTGCCCGTCAAGGAAAATCTCCGGTTTTCTGTTTGAACATGACCGGGACGGAGAACCAGATTATGTGTTCCGTCAGTACGAGAGTTGGAAAGTGGTTCAAGTAGTATGTATTTCTGCCCCCTGCTTTTGAATTTCAGTAGAAATAATGGTCCAGGAGAATTCAAAACAGAGAATATCTAAGGAATGAATTAGGCGGGAACTTCAAAAAGACAATCAATCGTTTGTGGCCGATTCAAAGATTCGTACCGTGTTTTTACCTGCCTGCTTGGCCATATACAGCGCCTGGTCGGATCGGCTCGTAATATCCTCAGGAGTAGTTTCAGCATCATATTGACCCAGGCCAACACTAATAGACAATGGTATCTGCTCCTTTTGCCATGTCGTCTGAGAGCTCGCAACCGCATCAACCATACGCTGGGCAACAATAATTGCGTCTTCGAGTGAGGAATTGAGCAAAATGATCGCAAACTCGTCACCACCGTATCTTGCTGCTGTGTCGATTTGGCGGATGCACTCCTTTATCCTTCTGCTGATTTCCCGGATGGCCTTATCGCCCGCACGGTGCCCATAAGCATCATTTATATTCTTGAGGTTGTCAATATCGACCATGATCAGCGAGATCCGCCCGCCATATCGGCGCGACCGCCAAAGTTCCTTTTCCAGAATTTCATAAAACGTTTTATGATTCACAAGACCGGTCAGGCCATCCGTTGTGGCCTGGCGCTGTATCTTCTCGAATAACTTTATGTTGCCGATTGATGCGCCGACTAATTGGCTAAAAAGCTCGATCAGGGCAATGTCACCGGAATCGAATTGGTCGCCGTCCATTTTATCCGCCAAATTAAGCACACCGACTACCCTGTCCTGGCAGATGAGAGGGACGATAGCACAATTTTTGGTCCTATAATTTTCAGCGAAAACTCGTTGTGATTTCCTGATTATGGGCTTCTTATGGGTATCTATGTCCGGCACCAATATAAGCTCTTTACTTCTTACAGCCATAACCATAAGAGGTGTCGGATTTTGATTGAGCGAAACGATTTTGTTTATGAGAAACGGATGATTGTGTTTGTACAAATGCAGAATATTGTTCGTTTCATCAAGTATATACAGCGAGGCGAAGTTTGCACGCACCAAAGCAGGAATGCTATTAATGCAAACATCAGCTATTCGATCGATTTCAAGACAGTTTATCTGTCGGGCCAAAGGGGTAACCTGATCAAGCAGGCTGATGTTGCTGTCTTTATTATTAACGGCCTCTGCAGGAGTTTTATCGGTTCTGCTCATATTTCACTAATGATTCAGTTTTGTATCATTCATCCAATTTCTGGTAATACAATCAGTTCTCTTACACTTCTATCGGATATTTCTGCGGGCGTATTTGGCAAAAAGCATTGGCTAAATCTGAAATGAACCAGAGCCTCGGTCAAACCATGTGCTAAGCGAAGTCGAATAGATAGTTTGCCGGTGCTCCATATACAAGAATCAGGCTATGTACCATAACCGGTTACTGCTATTAGGTTTTAACAGCCTTACCTCTGATAAACTTCCGATAAAATGGCCCGCAAATACCGATAGCTTCGCAAAATTAACATACGCACCTCTTTCATCTTAACGGATTATGATTAGTTCTCGTGCATAAGTTGTCATCCTGAACATAATCAAGCGGGATGAAGGATCTGGACTGAATATTTGCTGATCCTGCCATTCGTCAGCCAGATCATTCGCCTTCGGTTCAGAGCCTGCCCTGAGCTTGTGAAGGGATAATAAAACGCTGATCGCCTTCGAATATTTCGCGTTTTATGGCCTTAAATTCGACATTTTTTCCACAGGACTGGATTGAAACATACCAGAGATGGCTCAAAGGTTCGTAAATTCAGAATTTTTCCTGAAAGAGCTTAGAGAGCAAAAACCGGCTAAATTTTTAAAAAAAATATAAAAATAGTTGACATCAATTGAAATGTATTTTACATTTTGCAAAATACAAATTATCTTTTGGCTTTTCGAGAGGGTTTAATTGTCTATGGTTTGGCATAAATTAATGAGCTTAGCCCCGTGTAAATGTTCCGGGCCAGTACCGGCTTACCAAAATCCGGAACCGAATATTAATTGTTCCCAAATATGATGTTGTCGAATTCGAATACGGCCTTTTTGTTTCGACCAATTATCAATGGGAGATGACAAATTAAGCGTTGATTTGAAGAGAATAATTATATCGATGCAACCGGAACTTAATAACGAAACATTACAGATACCTGCCAAGCTTTATCGAATTGGTGAGATTGTCGACTATACCCCCTTTTCAAGACAGACAATTCATAACTACACGATAATGGGCCTTATTCGCGAAGTAAAATGGACCGAGGGTGGACATCGACTATACGATGAGTCCGTATTTGAGAGATTGTCAGAAATCATCCGGCTTAGAAAAACAAAAACTCTTTCGGAAATAAGAGAAGCTCTAAGCATAAAAGATAGAAGGGACTCACAAATCAGGAAAATAGCTGAAAAAGGAAGGATCGAGCATGAATCTGATGTTACTGATAACGGATAATATCACCGAGATATTGATTAAGATAGTCAAGTTCACGCAAACTCGCCAGAAAATCCTTATCCAAAATATAATCAATGTCCAAAATCCCGGATTTGTGCCTAAAGAGCTGGAGGTGAATGAGTTTTCCGATGTGCTTAACAACGCTATCGACGAACACGTTCGAAATCAGCGGCTTGTCCTGCACGACACTGAAAATATCAAATTCGGTGCCAGCGGCAGCATAGAATTAAAACCAATCGTCGATGAACACGGCATAATACTTCTTGAAGAAAATCGAGATGAATATATCGAGCGACAAATACACAAGCTTTGGGAAAATTCTCTAAACCAGAAGCTTGCAGCGGAATTACTCCGGCAAAAGCAAGGGACTATTCCGATCAATTGTTGACCATCGACTATTACGTTCAAAGCGATTGAAAATAATAGGGCAACGAAACACTGTTTTTGTAACAAATGATTGAAGATTGAGGTTTTTAAAGAAGTTGTTGATCGGTTCTTCTTAAGTTATCGGCCAAAAGATCGATAAAAAATGGAGATGGGTGCTATGTTTGTCTGTACAGGACGAGAGCCGTCAAAGCAAAGGAAGGTTATGTTGTTTATTTAATGGAAGTGACCAGGGCTCCGCAAAATCTGTTGGAATCATAGAACCTGGATTACCGCAAAGCGGGATCCTTTTCATGGAGGAAAACTGTGAAAACCGAGCAAAAACTCAGCATCGATCAAATATGGGAGCAGTTCCATAAAACCCACAATGAACATTCCCGCAACTTACTTATGGAACACTACAGGACATTGGTAAAATATTGCGCTGAGCGTCTTCACAGCAAATTACCCGATAAGGTCGAACTGGACGACTTGATAAGTGCCGGCATTTTCGGATTGATGGATGCCATCGATAAGTTCGATCCTTCCATAGGCGTTAAGTTTGAGACATATTGCTCGCCCCGGATACGCGGTTCCATTCTTGATGAGCTTCGGAGCATGGACTGGGTCCCGCGATTAGTCCGCGCCCGGGCCCACCAGTTGGGAAAGGCCACACATTCGCTCGAAACGCATCTTGGACGTAAGCCCACCGTAAAGGAAATCGCCGAAGAGCTGGATATGGATATGGAGGAGTTCAGCAGGCTCCAGCGGGATGCGAACGCGACCAGCCTCGTTTCGCTGAGCACCAAATATACCGACGGCGAGGGCGAAAAGGATATTCGCGAAATAGATATCATTAAAGATGAGCGGAGCAAGAATCCCGTGATCGAGGCTCAAAAGCGAGACCTTAAAAGCCTCCTCACAAAGGGGCTAACACGTGCCGAAAGGCTGATTGTCGTGCTGTATTACTACGAAGAGATGACAATGAAGGAAATCGGAGCAACGCTTGACCTGTCCGAATCCCGCGTCTCACAAATGCACTCCTCCATCATCGCACGCCTGAAAGCCCAGATGAACACCCGTAAAAAGGAATTTTCCGTAGGCAAATCGTAGCCTCAAGCCGGCAATTCACAATCCACTCTATTGCATCAGCCTTTCGATGTTCTAAAGCGGCGTTTTTATGCGCTCTTTCTCTAACCGATCTGTGATGTCAAGCGTCCCCGACCATACGGAGTCTTGTCCGAGCACTCCGGTTTTGGTATTATTATATTCAGCCGGGTCCCGACGGGGCCTGCTGCGTTTGGCATGTTTTGGTGCCGCGAAACGATGTGTTAATCAAATGGAAAGAGGTTCGAATGATTACAGATATAATTTCTCGACGGGATTTTCTCAGGACAATTGCAGCCGGAGCCGCCGCCGTCGCCATACCTCGGGTTTTGTATAGCAGCAATCTGCCCGCAAAAAAATATAACATTCTGTTTTTATTAGCCGACGACCAGCGTTCCGACTCGATTCATGCTTACGGCAACAATTTCATCCAAACCCTGAATCTCGACAAACTTATCGCCCGTGGATTCAGTTTCAGGCAAAATTACTGTCTCGGCTCGAACGGCGGCGCCGTATGCGTGCCGAGCCGGGCGATGATCAACAGCGGCAGGAGCTACTTCAACGTCGATTCCAGAATGACGGGCGTCAAGATCATGCCGGAGTTGCTGTGGGAAAACGGCTATACCACCTTTGCAACCGGAAAATGGCATAATAAGGAAGAGTCGTTCCTGCGCGGCTTCGAAATAGGCAAAGCCCTGTATTTCGGCGGCATGGCGGATCATACGAAAGTCCCAGTCGTCGATCTTGGGCCGGAAGGAAAGTTCATCAACAAACGCGTGGGCGAGAAATTCTCCAGCGAATTATTCACGAACGCAGCGATCGAGTTCCTTGAGAACTATAAAGAGGACAAGCCGTTTTACGCTTACGTAGCTTACACCGCACCGCACGACCCGCGAAATCCGCCCATGAAGTACCGGCAGATGTATTACAGGAATCGTCCCCCCCTGCCGAAGAACTTCAAGCCCCAGCATCCGTTCGACAACGGGCACATGGTCGGCCGCGATGAGAACCTGGCGCCGTGGCCTCGAACCGAGGAGGTTATACGCGACCAGTTGGCGGAGTATTATGGCCTGGTGACGCATCTGGATGAGCATATCGGCCGGGTACTGGAAGCGCTGCAGAAATCCCGCCATGCCGATAACACCATCATAATTTACGCCGCCGACCACGGACTGGCACTCGGCAGTCACGGCCTGCTGGGCAAACAGAGCATTTACGAACACAGCATGGGCTGCCCGCTTATCTTTGCCGGGCCGGGTATTCCCAAAGGTGGTTCGACCAAAGCGTTTTCCTATCTTCTGGACATCTTCCCGACCGTCTGCGGATTGACCGGCCTTCAGGCCCCGCCCGGCGTCGAAGGCAAAGACCTGCGGCCAATCTGGGAAGGCCGGGCTGATGGCGTGCGGGATTCCGTCTTTCTTTCCTTTTCCAAAATTCAACGGTCCTTTCGCGATGAGCGATGGAAGCTGATTCGCTATCCCCAGATCAATCATACGCAATTGTTCGATCTGAAGAACGACCCCGATGAGTTGAACAACCTTGCCGATGAGCCTTCACAGGCCGGGCACGTGAAACAAATGTTGCAACAATTGAAGCAATGGCAGCAAAAGGTCGGCGACAGCCTGCCGCTGACTGTCGCGAATCCCAAGCCGAAGGAAATCGACATGACCGGCAGGCCGCGTAAGCCGGATCGCTGGCAGCCCGATTGGATCGTGCGAAAGTACTTCGAAACCGGCAAATAAATATCGGAAATCAAAATCAAGAATTATTGGAGGACTACAAAAATGCAAAGCCGGCGAGAATTTCTGGGCGCTCTGGGCTTGAGTGCCGCGTATCTTGCAATGAACGGCTCGCTGAAGGGCGCCGACCGCCCTGCCGGCAAGCCAAACATCATACTCTGCATGGCCGACGACCAGGGCTGGGGCGAGATGGGATACTACGGGCACCCGGCCCTCAAAACGCCCATATTCGATGAAATGGCCGCCGGCGGATTGCGCTTCGACCGGTTCTATTCCGGCGCCCCGGTTTGCTCGCCGACTCGGGCCAGCGTCATGACGGGCCGGCACCCGAACCGCTCGGGCGTGTTTCTCTGGAACTACGCCATCCGCCCGGAGGAGATCACAATCGCCCAACTGCTAAAGAAAGCCGGCTACCGGACGGGACATTTCGGCAAGTGGCACCTCGGCCCGGTCAAGGCCGATTCGCCCGTCAATCCAAAGGCGTGCGGCTTCGACGAATATCTCTCGCACGATAACTTCTTCGAAATCGATCCGCCGCTCAGCCGAAACGGCGCCGATCCGGAAATCCATAAAGGCGAAAGCTCCGAGATAATCGTCGCCGAGGCGATGAAATTCATCGCAAAAGTCCGCGGAGAAAACAAGCCGTTCTTCGTAGTCGTCTGGTTCGGCTCCCCGCACGGACCGTACAGGGCGACGGAAAAAGATGCCGCGATGTACGCCGGCGTGGATAGCCAAGACAGGCGCAACCGATACGCCGAAATCACTGCGATGGACCGTGCCATGGGTCAACTGCGCACGGGCCTGCGGCAGTCCGGGCTCGCCCGAAATACGCTGCTGTGGTACTGCAGTGACAATGGAATCCCGGGGCAGATGCGACCTACGGCGAACCTGCGAGGCGCGAAAGGGAATTTATACGAGGGCGGAATCCGCGTGCCGGCGATTATCGAGTGGCCCGCCGTCGTTACCAGTCCCGGAATCAGCACAATTCCCTGCGTAACATCGGATATCATGCCGACAGTGCTGGACCTGCTGGGCATCGAGTTGCCCGACCGCCCTATCGACGGCATCAGCCTGCGCCCGCTGATCGAAGGTCAAATGAAAACGAGACCCCAGCCGATCGGCTTCTGGAAATATCCCCACAAAACTCAGCAGAAGAATCAATCATGGATGGACCCCGACCGGCTGAAAGGGACCACGCCAACCGCAAAACGCGACTCCATCCAGTTCCTGAACTTCCACCATCCGAAGCCGTTGACAGAAAATTTCCCCGGCGAAGCCGCGTGGATGGACAACCAGTATAAACTGGTCACGGACGGCAAAAAAACAGAGCTGTTCGATATCGTTGCCGATCCGCTCGAAAAACAGAACATGGCGAAGGATAAATCCGGAACCACCGCCGGGATGAAGGCACAGCTCGAAGCCTGGCAGGCATCCGTCGAAAGAAGCCTCGCCGGACAGGATTATTAGTGAAGAAAGGACTTTTGGAAAAGGCAAGATTTCTTCGTCGCGCAGTTTACTCCTTCGATACCCTCAGGGCAATCTCAAAATGTTACTCTTGGACTTTTTCAACAGCCCTAAAGCCGCTCATATTTTGTCTGCCTAAACGCTCCCGGGCGGATTCCTGTTTTTGACCATATAAGGTCTATCATGCCCTGTCGGCCAAAGCCCGCGTCATCCCGAAACCATACTTCTACGATCGAGCTGCTTAATTCGGATATGTCGTAGCCAACGCTGCTAACACCATCCTTTGTCGTAGTCATCTGACTACGCGCCTAATACCATTGCCAGGGTATACTACACACGGCAGAAAGCTACCCTGCTTTTTTCCAATCATTCGGAGACAATAATATGAACGCAATTGTTCGTCGTAGTCATCTGACTACGCGCCTAATACTGTTGCCAGGGCATACTACAAGCGGCAAAAAGTTGTCCTGTCTTTTGAAATCATTCGGAGTTAACAATATGTACGTTGCCGTTCGTCGTAGTCATCTGACTACGCGCCTAATACCGTTGCCAGGGTATGTTACACACGGCAGAAAGTTGCCTTGTTTTTTTCAAATCATTCGGAGTTAACAATAT